>Ga0210059_1003908_pt1 | contig 23988 bp, 12 predicted proteins | sample Ectturendosymbi2_FD_188042 | JGI IMG/M metagenome (GOLD analysis project Ga0210059, IMG submission 188042) | Ecteinascidia turbinata endosymbiont from Florida, USA - Sample 2 (SPAdes) (version 2) | ecosystem: Host-associated > Tunicates > Ascidians > Unclassified | place: Key West, Florida...
CACCCCCACCCAGCCTGTTCATGGCAGCATAGATGCGAAGAATGAGTTGGGAATAAAGCGGCGTCGAAAGCTGACTCGGGCCTTGCAATCGCCTGCATATATTTGTTTCTAGACCCGTCTGAAAACTTCCTGTGATTGTGACGTCACAGAACTGACGTCAGGACCTTTGAATCTTGGAAATCATTAACTACCGTAGAGTTAAGTTTCGCGTGAAGCTATTCCCCCTGAAATTTTGGTCACGATTGAACATTCAAATTGTTTTATTACCACACTACAAATTGCGGTAATACATTCTCTAATTGTAGCAACTAGTGAAATACAATGCAAAAACTAACCAAAAAGTTCCCTGATCATCTGCATAAATATGCATGAATTTTAAGGATAAATGTTTGGGCACAAAAAGCTTCTGATGACACATGATAAAATTTGCCAGAGTTGCACCTTGTTTTCTGAACCACGGCTTTGTCAGAGCCTTTTGAAGATGCCGAATCCAGCGCACCCTCTTGTTCCACTCCCTGGTCAGGTCAGGTCTGGTCACAATCACCGCAGATGCGAACTGTAGGGTCCAGGGGTTTCTGGAGCATGCACTCTCAGCGTTTTGAGTAATAAAACATAAAGGACTGACTGAGGGAGACTCACGAGTCACGAATACATAAAAGAGAAGAACAGACCGAAGAATGCATATGAAAAACTGAAGGCAAATGATGTTATGCAAAACTGCTAGACAAATACAAAATTGCAAACTCCCGAAGCATTTTCTTGGACGTAACACCCTGAAAAGTTGATAGAAAATAAACGAAATGCTGCGATATGCTTTCCCTGTGATTATATAACTTCAACGAAACAAGTTTTTGCCTTTACTGCAAATAATGTGTCGATTGTTCCTTCAAAAAACTGCCGTAAATGAAATGTGTCACATCCACTAATCTAAGAAATATTTAAGGTCAGTGACGATCCGCGCGATGTTCCAGGTTAGCAATTGTGTGACCATAATTTCGACAATCATGTCCATGGAAATGCTCAGTTTCTAGGCCAAAGTGGTATAAAGCACATGTAGCAGTACCTGAAAAGTTCACAATAACTACAGTAACATACTCAACGTGTTACAATTAGAATTTTGCAAAAGTATTCAGCATTTGTTCAAATAGTCTATCCCGCAAACAAAAATTATCATAACTTGCTTCAGAACCACACCAAATCCATTTCAATATGAAGTTTATCAAATCATAAAAGCTCAAAAATTTTCCTAAACATCAGATTTGTAGTCGTAACAACCAGGGGCATGCAGATAGGTCTTGGGATTCCCGGGGCAACTGCTTCATTGCATGCCTGCCACCAAATTGTAGTATTGAGGAATATGAAAAATACATGCATTTGAAATAAGTAAGAACTAGTTTTGACAAATATACAAGTTTTGAAAAATTGAATTAAAGTGAAATTAGAGTATTTTTTGTTTTTAATGTGTTAGGTTTTTATTAATTTGTTTTATTCTGTGGGCTTGAGACATCTGTTTACAAGCAAATTTCTCCCACTCATGGGTGAGCTATGCATTGAGGAATTAGATATTACATTTTATTCATGCAAGTACATATCAGATAGATCCACCAAAAGAAGATAGCACTTACGGCATGTTAGGAGATAGAGTTGTCTATTGTTTCTCTTAGAAACAGTATCTGAAAAAAGCAGTACAATCATGCAATTTGATGCATTGCCGCCCTTTATATTTTTCTGAACAATAAACAAATTGCTAAGGATGTTTTGTTCAATTAAAACAGACGAAGGTAGCGATTAGAGATGGCATGGGCCAGCAGTTTTGCAGCCCGGCCCGCCCGGAGCTAACATGAAACTGCCCGGCCCGTTTATGCCAACCTACAACATATTTTCTGGCCCGGACCGGCCCGTGGCCCGTAATGTAAAATAAGCAGTATCTATTTTGTCGCCAAGATGGAGGCAAAATAGTCAAGATCGCGGCAAAATAGACACATGACATAGGTTCGCCAGGGAGCCTTCATTAATCAATTTTGAAAACTTATTTGCCCAATGCCTGTAACGTGACAGTAACACATGACAAGAGTGCCCTAGGCTGCACTACACTTGCTAGTAGCCTAACGTACTAAGCCTAAACCAGGGTCACCAAGATGGTGCCCGCCGGAACCAGGTCACCGGTATGGAACATCATGTGGGTTGCTCGTGGCCTGTTCTGACAATAGCATGAACATGATCAGTTTCTTTACAATGATGAATATCTTTAATTTTTAGTTTTAATGATAACATCATATGAAGATAAATCATGCACATTTTTATTTTCAGAAGTGTGTGTACCAAACTGGTAGACCTTCGCATGAATCTGTACCAAGAAGCAGCTCTGAGTTTGAGGCAGGAGTTTGGTGACTCCTGCCTTAAACTTTTGTTAAACCCTAACCTAAGATGATATCTAACCAAGGGTACACAACCTGGGATGCATGTACCCCTAGGGGTAGATTTTCCTATCTGAAAGAGTATATTTGAGGTTTGCAATGGAAGAGAAAAATGATGTTAGCATATTATTCATTTCGAAATTCTCGCATTCATACATAGGTCAACATCAGTGAGTATTATTTTCAAAATCCGTAGATGCTTATTGGTACAGTAAATATATTTTTTATTTTCCTCAGCCTTTTTGTCATAAGAAATTTTAGGGAACATGCTCATATAACGAAATCCTGAAGGGGTACATGGCAGTAGAAAGTTTGGGAATACTTGTCCTAAACCTAAACCTCGGCGACAGACTATAAATGAAAATGTTGGTTGTTTTGATTGATTCCTAACATGGTTCACTGATTTGCGTGGAAACAAGTGACACGGAACGTTGGCAGAACAGTAAAATGGAGAGAACAGCAGCAAAAAATATTCGTTGTTAGATTATGAAACTTTGCAAAAAACAAAAATTTTTGGCGAGCAGACTGCAGCGGCCCGTAGCGGCCCAGAGTGACGTCATCGCTAAAAAAATTGCTAGCGGACTGTTTCAAAACCTGACCGGACGGCCCGAAGACTGGACTGTTAGCGGCCCGTGCCATCTCTAGTAGCGATGGCAGTGCTTCAGCTCTCTCTCAGGTCACTTAACATACATTGCATGCTCCCTCAGGCAAGTTCCCATCAGATCCATGCAGCCCATTTTAGTAGCCAACAAGAAGCGTCTAGTTCAGGGGTGAAAAAATGCGGTCACGCACTCGCTACCAAAAACGTGGAGTGCGTGAACGTTTTTTATCTCTTATATTTCATACATATGAATGCTGTATGGCAAAGCTTATATGTGTGCGCTACTAAAAATTGCTGCGCGCTTCTTACATTCACAGAACATTTTGCACCTCTGGTCTAATTACAAGATTTTGATCAATGCACCTTGTGCAATTTCACTCCTTGGATGTCAGGGGACGTCGCCTCGTTCATCCCCCTCTGCACAACCCTGGTAACAATTTTATGTAGGTTTTATAGCTGCTCTGAAAACATGCGCAATACAGCACTCTACATGCACTGTGAACGATGGATTCCCGTCCCATTGTGATGCAACTATAAAATGATAAGGAAGTCGGAAAGTTGACCTTGGCTATCTGAAAGCATTGTGACGCAGCCGTGAGTCAAACCACAAGCGAGCGCTTATTGGTGGATACAGAAACTCCGCGTTGAAACGTCACTTAGGTTCATAAATGCTCGCTTTGCGAACCTTGGTGATCTTGATGAGATTTCGCAATGACATTCAACATTTTATAAATTGTAGTTATTAGCATCCGCTGACATTTGACATTTCGTGATTAGTACGTAACATTCCGACCTCAATTTGGCGCCCCTAAAGTGCTGCATCCGGGGGCAGATGTCCCCCCTTGCCGCCCCTCGTTACGCCACTGTGATTGGGTATTAACATAATGTTTAACTTTATACATTACACCGACATTTAGGATACAGTAAACATAACCGTTTACAATTCTCTTTCCTTGTCAGCATTTCATCTACAATTACGCCGAGGTACATGTAATTCAACGTTCTTTCAATACCACTACAGTTTTCGTTTGTTCAAAGGAATTTGTGCTTACATGTTTATTGTGATTAATACCGTATTTATTCGATTGTAAGCCGCGGCTTATAATGTTTCTTTTTCATCATTTCGTGCGATTTACAATCGAGGGCAGCTTACAATCGAGGGTGGCTTACATTATTTTTCTTTACCTTATCGAAAGCCAGAGATGACGCTCAGCCTTTCCTTGGCTACGCTTTGTTTGACCAAACCCCCTTTTCACATGCTATATCTGTGTTTTCAACCAGGGCTCCATGGCTGCCAGGGATTTCGCCGAAACAGACCGAAATTGCCTGTGACGAAATTCACAACTACAGTTCCATGCGATTGCAGGAATGCCAATGTTTCACCGTTCCCTTGACACTATGAATCGCATTGAAAACTCCGTTTATCATGTGCTTTGACTTTTTTCTCCCTTTGTGTTACGAAACCCTATGTCTTAGGGTTCCATGAGCAGCGCAATCATTTGCGGAAGGTTCCGCTGCAGCAAAAAGGTTGAAATACACTGTAATATGTTCTCTTCAGCATCATGTGTACATCCGTCACAGGAGGGATAATGATGAACAGAAGGCAGTTGTAGTGGGGTAAGCATCATTACCGGCGTTACGAATGAACGCGAAACATGCTAGAACACGAAAGTATCTCAGAGGCTAAGGTAACCTTTGTTCAAATGCGGATTACAATCAAGGGCAGCTTGCATTCAATTGTTTAACACCATTTCGTGCGGCTTACATTCAAGGGCGGCTTTCAACCAAGGCCGGCTGACAATCGAGTAAATAGGGTATGTATTTTGTTCTAGAGACATTTAGTGAGATTTTATTTGCAGTTAGTCAATCAATTACCTTTGTCACTTTACGATTAACCAAGTTTTGCAAATTATCTAGATTATTGTCACTCTGAACTAAACCTGCATCACAAGCAAAAAGTATAGTTCTCATCAGGCTTGAGTTGGGTGAATCATTTGTAAATAACAAACATACCAATGGGCTTAAAGCTGAGCTTTGAGAGGCCCCAGCAATAATTGATTTCATAGAGGATGTGGTCACGTGTTTCTCCTTGAACGCACACTGTCTTTTGTTGGTTGGATACGACTATATTAGTTTGAACACGTTTCCTCGTACAGTATGTTTGTCAGCAGTATGGAATGATTCATTGAATCAAAGGCTTTTTTTAGATCTAATGAAACTGCACAAGATGTAGTTTTTTATCGATGTTTTGGAAAAACTTAGTATACAAGTGTGTGATGGCCAGGGATGTGGAATGTTTATTGCAAAAACGTATTGCTGCTGACTCAACAGTTGTTTATGGTAAAATAATCGTTTATGCTTGCGCACAAAACTTTTTCAAATATTTTGTGACTACAGAAAGAAAGTAAACATACGAGATGTTTTGAGTTCCAATACGAACGACTGTTACATTCCCATTCAGGAAAATGTATAACGTTTCCCATAGGTGCATGTACTGTAGGAGTGAACTTCAGAGCGGTCTTTCAAAAAAAAGTTTTTGGACTTTTATTAAAAAATTATTTTCATCAAGATTGCAGGTAAATTATTTACAAAGGATCTTGGCACAACGTCAAACAAAGGGTAAACTCTAAGAAAGAATCTTCAGACGTGATAGGAAAAACCTGCATCAAAGAAATTTTTCAATTTTGGAAGTTTTGGTTGCAGTAGCAACGTTGCTGGGCACGTTTATATGTTCGGTTACACTGCTGAATGCGTCAAAAGAAAAGCTTATTAAGCAATTACTTCTTGCATACTTTTTCAAGAGACCAGACTTGTTTTTTTCGTATCATGTTCAGTTTTTTTAAGGCGTTTTAGGAACCCGATTCGGGTCCCTAGGATTTCAAATCGTGTTCCTACAATCAGAGAAAATTATCATCGGGTCCCTAAAATCTGCGAAAATCGTGTCCCTAGAATCAGAGAAATCGGGTCCCTACAGATCCATACCAGGTACCTAACATTTTCCTTAAAAAAACCTGTCATATTGCAAGATATCTAGATTATGACAAAAAACACTTTTAAGAATTATTAAACTTTTGTTGCTATGGCTGTTATTGCTGAAAACGATGCATTTATAACTAAATTTTTTCTGTTGTTTTTTGACCGACTATTTCTTTGTCTGGTGAGCAACGCTATACATTGCAAGTTAGGCAGTCTTTGACGCGAACTCTGTTTTAGCAACTGTTAAATCTTCAAAAACATTTCTTCTGCAACAATTTACAGCAATAGTCTAGTTAAATTACAGCTTATACAAACGTTTGACTGTGTCTTCAAGGGCCTCTGCCTCCATAACTTTTCTGGGGAGACACTCTCTGAAACAAAAAAAACCTCTCGAAATACCTCACTTTGAGGATATGGCAGAAGGCAAAACAACACTTTTGGGTTAATCAGGTTTTTTTAAGGAAAATGTTAGATACCTAGTATGGACCTGTAAGGACCCGATTGTCTCTGATTCTAGGGGACCAATTATACTTTTTTTGACTCTAGGGACCCGATTTTCAATTCTAGGGACCAGAATCTGGTCCCTAAAACACCTTAAAAACCCTGGGTTAATGCAAGGAAGCAGGCAATCTTTGTTTAACAACAAATTATTGTTCTGAGCACTTTGAGAATGGCCTGGTTAAAAAAGAGTTCAAAATCAAAACAGCTGCAACTAACGTTGTTTTGGTGCGGAAGATGTCATTTTCATTTTGTTTTGCATTCCAAAAGAAAACGTGTTAAGTGACAAACGCAACAAGAAAAAAACTTCATTGTCATTAAGTTATGTCTAATATCTATTTAATCAGATAATCCCGTAAAACTTTTTTAAGTATGGTTCACTTAAAATTTACTTTTTTTGATAAACGAACCTTCAATCGAAGTTGATTATGGCACAGAGCGATGTCCGTTGTTCAAACATCACAAATTGTCAGAATATTTCTGAAAATCAAATTCAATGATTAAAAGGGGAGTAATAACGCAATTTTTATTAAAATTAAAATACTAACGCTACAACGCAAAAAGTTTAATAGAGGAAAAAAGCTTCTGACAGAATAGAAAGACGAGGCCACAATTCACTTGAAACAACCATAAAAGAGAAACAAATCAGTTTTTGTCTGAGGATCTCTGTTGACTGCGGCTGCGTTCTTTGAAAGTACAAATATTCAGTTTTGCTTTCAATTTATGGAATTTGGGAATCAGTGTGAAAAAACGTATTTTCTCAAAAACATTGGTATAATGCCTTGAAACACGTAGATATTGCAAGAATACAATTTAATGAAATACAATGTATTTGAATAGGTTTTGAGAACTGAGGATGCGTATGGTTACGCGAAATATCTGAAAATTCGATCACTGCTGAAATCAAATGGGTTGAGCGAATTTTATATCTGACAATATTAGAATAGATTCACGTGTGTTTGCACCAAGAAAGGGTGCTGGATAAAGCAAAACATGATAAAAATAGCTTGCCGCTTTTCTTCAACTACAAACAACCAAACCTTTTCTTTTTCAGAGTGTTGGCCAGCGGGCCCCTTACGGTGGCCAGTGGGCTCCCCTCAGCTGCGTTTTCCCACCCTGGCTCAAACCATAGTTACCCCACTGCATCTTGGTACGGACATTACTAGTTTTCCGAAGCAGTATCGATGATGTACTGAAGTAATGTTCTTCAAACTCGTAATCACCGAAAACACTCCGAAATAGCCAAAAAAATAACAAACTATTGAAAGGCAAAAGAATGCAAAATACCTGAATATAACGGAGGTTCATTATTTACATTTAGTATTCGTGGGTGGGGGGATCGCACCTCTGCCCACTCGCGTCAGTTACGCGCCACTGCCAAGATGACTATCACGTCTTTTTGAGGAAACGAATTTCTAGTGTATCAGATCATTTTGTTGTGTAGTTGAAAGATGAAAAACATTTCGTCAGAAAAGAAAGTGATCCTCTTTTTACTACTTCATTTCTGCATACTGTGACATCATAGACCAGGGGTTTCAAACATGTGACTCCCCAGCCCGCATGTGGCCGGCGAGAGTCTCTTGTGTGTCCTGTGATGCTGTTGTTGAATTTTCAAATAATTAACATTTGCGTTTCCAAATACCTTGAAAAAAGACACCGCGAAATAAGTGAACCAAAGCTGAATGATACCCAGTATAATTTTTGTCCCGGCTGTATAGCACTATCTGTTTTCTGCTGCGTACAACCGATCCGGAATGGAATTTAGCCCAAAAAATACCGAGGTACTATGCCTCTCTACAAACCCAAGGCACTGTATGCTGCAAGTGAGCAGCAATATATTGCAGCAGGTGAAGAAGTTCAAGTAGCTAGGGGTGTTATTTACGAGTGACGGAAGGTGTACCGAGGAGATCGAAGCATGGATTGGAACTAAGTTAACGCAATTCTGCATGGGCTTTATGGCTGTGCCGTCACAAAACGGGAACTTTCAACACCACAAAGTCGTCGGATTTTAAATCGGTCTTTGTTCCAATTCTTACATATGGTCTTGAATCTTGGGTAATGACCGACAGAGACCCCTCGCAGGAAACCATAAAATGCTATGCGAGTGACTAAAAGTAAGGTATGATGCCATCCTTAATCTGATTACGTTTTCCCCGGGAACATGACGTCTGTTATTTCCAGACCAAACTATTTTTTACTTTCGTACGTCCATTCAATGACGGATTTACGCCAAGGCCAAGTAGGCCATGGCCTAGGGCTCCGCGTTTTTGTGGTCCCTCCCAACTTCTTCCCATGACCACTCATTATTAACTTAAAATTTGCGAAAGTCCACAGAGGCACAGCTTCAAAAATTACTTTGAAACGAGCCAAAATGCTAACGTATGGAGCCTAGACTCTTATCCGTACAGTTACAACACGGTAATATTGTTTGCTACGCAATATGAGAATGACAATACTGCTTTTCATCTGAGTTCTGGAGTGTTTGGTGGTCTTGCGGTGTTGTGAACTTTGGTCAGTGGATGACTGAACACCAAGTAGGAAAGTGCAGGAACACCAAGTAGGAAAGTGCTGTGTGAAAGGCTTGATATTGAGAAACATGGTTGGGCGGGAGAGAGATACAGGCCATCTGAATGTAAATGGTTACGAGCAGTAGCGTAACCAGCCAGTGCAAAAACTTTTAGAGGAACCAAATACTTTGAGTTTAAGTGAGCAACAGTATTTTGTTCGAGACACTGCCTGTCAAAGCACAATATGACAAGATATGCTAGAAATTTGGAAGGGGCGTGACCACCCTGGCTACGCCTATGGTTACAAGAAAAGAATGAAAAAGAAAGGACGGTACTTACTTGAAGTTCAATCTTCCACGAACAAAACGCTTGCAACAACGCAAGACCGCCAGACACTGCAGAACTCCGATGAAAAGCAATATTGTCAGTATTGGATGCTACGTTGAATTGTTACCAACTAGATTGCCCGCAAATAGAGCTTGCTTATTCAGGCTCTAGATCGGGGTCACCAACATGGTGCCCGCGGGCACCAGGTTGCCCCCACCGACCACGTTGGTCGCCCACGGGCTTGTTCTGAAATAGCATAAACATAATCAGTGTCTTCACATTGATGAATATCTTTAATGTTTATTAATGATAACATAATTGAAGACAAATTGAGCAAAATTGTATTTCAGTGGTTTGTGTATCAAACTTTTAGCCCTTCACATGTATCTGTATTAAGAAGTAGCTCTCAGTTTCAAAACGTTTGGTGGCCCTACTCTAGATGTACAGTAGATGCTAGCTAAATCAGCTTAAACAGTTTTTTTTTTAGTTTTACTTGGAAAAACGTGTCTACATTGGGCTTACTTCATCTGATCTGCTGCGAGTGTTGCAACAATACTGTTTTGCTGTGCAAAACTTGTCTTCATGCTGTTTACCATCAGCCTGTGGCATAGAGGATTAAAACATTATATTTTGCATTGCTTGGAAAATGACAGCTTAAAAACGGCATACATAAACCCTCCGTCCACTGAATGCATTGTGCTTGTTTGGTCCATAAAATATGTGGTTACTATGTCAAAGAAGTTTACGTATAGTTAGTCAGATCGACAAGTCGATATTTTCAATGACGGGAACATGGCCCAGCGTGAAAATGTATATATCTGAAAAATATACCCACAAAAAACGCTAGAAATCACGTAATTTAACGAAGAGCACTTCGGAACTACACAAAAGAGCAATAAATTCCAAGAAAGATCGCATTGTCATTTGTTTTTGAGAAGAATTTAGGAAAGTCTTTAATTTCAGTTGAAGATCTAAAGAAATCGTAGAACAAAAGTCGGTTCAACAAAAGATATATTTTACGCTAGATAAACAGGTCACGCCTGCGTGGGGCCCCACAACCTAAGATTGCCTAAAGCCCCGCGCTCCCTAAATTCGTCTCTAGCGTCCATTGTTAATCACTTTCGCAACAAAATTGTATCTGCACAGCGAAACAAACATATCATAAAATTTTTAGGCGTTGTACCACCAAAAAAGGGATTTTTTGTTTGTGCTTAGAAAATGTTATGCGCGTGACAGATGCGGTCTTTCTTAATATCAAGTCATGGTGTAGGATGGTCCTTCACATATAAGGTGTCGGTGGTCATATTTGGCCAAATAGGTTTTGCACTTTAAAATCACATTGAAATGTTAAGGTGGTAAGGTGCCCAAAATTTGATACACATCAGGTAAGCATGGGTAGTATAGTGCCAATATTTCGGACATATAGATTTTCTGGGACATGTTTGTAAAATAACTGTGGCATAAGCGTAGCCAGGGTGGTCTAGGAGGCCATGCCTCCAAAATGTTTGGAACGTATAGTCATTTTGTGCTTTGAGAGGTGTATTTCAAACAAAATAGTATTACTTGCCTAAAATAGAGCATTTTGGGCCCCAACAATTTTTTTTGACCCCTCTCAAATTTTACAGCTGGCTACGCTACTGAACTCTGGCACCATTTCATTTGTCTCTGAGAATCAGAATTCGTGGAAGAACAGGTTTCTTAACATTTTTCTCAGTATATAAAATCAACAAAAAAGAAGCCCCAGGGTGGTATTACTCAGGTGCAAGCGCCAAAGATGGGATCTTTGCGAAGAGTCCACGGTGTAACACAGGGGCGTGCGGAGATTAGATGGAGCCCGGAGCAAGAAGCAAATTTGGCGCCACATGTTCGAAGCAAAGGTGTTTTGAGAGTAATGCACTTCATTGAAAACAAAACTTGCGACATTGTTGGGACTTTTGGGCGCCCCAGTAACTCGACGCCTGAGGTAATGTGCCCCCTTACCTTGGGTTAAGGCTCTGGTGTGACACTTCGTGGCAAAGGGCGCAGCTGTGAAATTCGCAGAGCACTGAATGTCGAAAAACTTCTCCTAATCGAGATATCATAGCTACATTAGTTCGGCCATGTATGCCGAATGTCCCACAAAAGACTGGCAAAGCAAGTCCTGCTGGCTAAACCCACGGAAAAGCGGCCCAAAGCCTAAGTTTGTGACTGCATTTCCGACCTTGCTTGGTCCTACCGTGGTGTGGAGCCAGCAGAAATATCTGAACTTGCTGTTGACCACGAGGTATTCCAAACCCTCTTAGGCCAAAGATTCCCAACCTGGGGTACATTTGCCTATCCGAAGGGGTACATTTAAGGTTAACAAGAGAAATGTATATTTGGATATGTTTTATTTCCACATATTTATGCATATATCAGTGAATATTTCTTTCAAAACCGTTATATGCTTATTGTTAAACATACGTGTGCTTAATAATGATAACATATTTTGCCATAAGAAATTTTAGGGGTACATGTTCATCTGTCGAAATGCTGAAGGGGTACATTCTTAACTTTCGAAATGCTGAAGGGGTACATGCTCATCTGTTGGAATGCCGAAGGGGTACGTTGTCGGAGAAAGGTTGGGAACCCCTGCTCTTAGGCTATTGCCCAGGCGACCCTCCCTAGAGGAAAAGTGGGCGTGAAAATGAATGAAATGGATAACATTTACGTTATTTAGTTTAATCATTGGTGTCTACAAGGGCCCATCTACCGAGTGAATAAGTATCTTAGACAGCTAAAAATGATTAATGCGAACTTAGAGACGGCTATAAATGCTTTGGCTATAACTGATGAAACCTTTCGCAGGAAATAAGGTGTAAAAGCTGTTTCTAGTAGGTTCAAGTACCGCTATTGTTGCGTAAGCGTCATAATGCGCCCCGCGGGTTATCTCATAAGTCCTCATGTGGCCCACGCACGGAGAGATATGAGTTTGAGGCCCTTGTCATAGACGGAATGCTGCACACGAAATGCAGATTTATGCTGTTGGATGTATAAAATTTCGATCAGCAGTTCAATGCACGTGTACGTCTCACTGCATTAACAAAAAAGCGTCCGTACCTGACCATCACAATTTGCTGCAGACAGAATCACCCATAAGCAGATAGAACGTTGCGGCATCTGTCACATTTGTTACCCAGCAGCTGCCCAAACGGACAAATCGGCCGTTTTCACTGTAAAGAAATGCATATCTGCGCATTGGTGTTATTCACTGTTCGAGTAAAAAAAGGATAGTTAAAATATGGTAAACATTTTGCGGGGAAAGGCACTGCAAAGCATGCAGGAAATCATAATCATGTGAAAACTTCATATCTAAGGCAAAATATGACTGAAAACATGGGTGGTATGAGAGGAAGAGGTTTCTGTCTGAAACATTAGAAACAGTACATTCTAATTTTGTAAAAGCAAACCAGGCCCGTAACCAGCTTGGGACACCAGGTGGGGCGAAGAGCGTAGTAGGCGTTCTCGCCAATACTTTCGCTCACGCTGAGTGGTGGATTAGGATTGAGGAGCCCGAGGCAAGGTTAAGAAATTAAGGTTTGATGACGTCATCACACTCAGCCAACCGGGATAAGACCTTTTAATCAATCCTAGGAAGAGGATATGAGAGCCCAAGGATATGTTCCTGAGATTGCGGCATGACTGAAATAACAGAAAATGGAAAAGGTTATTCATGATACACAACATTGAAAATACTGAAAAGTGAGAAGACAAAACTAGTAACCCATAAAAGTTAAGCCCTTTCAAAACAAGGCACTTACACATCGCAGTTGCTACTGGAGAGCCCCTTGAAAGCAGAGTAGGCTTTGAACATTGCAGTTGCTGTTGAGGGCCCTTTGAAAACAAAATAGGCTTACATAAACATCATAATTGCTGTTGGGGGTTCCTTTGAAAGTATAATACTTACTTATGATCTGCTTCGGAGTATAATATATGAGTGGATAATAGGTTTTTCATAAAAACTGAAGAAAATTTACAAGCGAAACACCTTGAGGAGGGCTCCCAAAAACGGGGTCACGAGGCAAGTGCCTCGCCCGCCTCCCCTTAAAGACATCACTGCTTGCGCTTTACTCGGGCTCATCCGTCAGAGTCCGAGTTGCTTGCTTCAATTAAGCACTTTTTGAAATATAATTCATACAACATTGAATGTTTTAATGAAACAATAGATTTGTGCAGAACAATGGATTTAAACTCCAATTCAAATGCCAATTCGCATTCGAGAATATTTTCAAACTAACGAAAAATTGTCCAGTAACTCGGGCCAAAACGAATGAGCCTAGTGCAGGCCTGCATAACGTATGTCTCGAACCACATGGTTAGTGAAATGGCAATAGTAGACTGTACACACAAATCACATAACTACTCTTCGGGGTTCCCATTTCCCTCTTGCTCTGCACCTCGGAATCCGATGAAAGGTCGTCAAGCCTCCTGAGTTTTAAGTCATCTGCCCTCATATAGCAGGAAATCAAATGACTGCGGTTCAATTAGCGCAGGTAGAGAATTAATCAGGTGACAGCGCGCACAGCGGAAGTCTTTAATTAGGCCATACGTACATTACCTGTTAGTAAAACGAGTCCCATACCTCTAAGTATGGATGAAGACGAAAGCTTTTCTTGCGGCCCGCGAAAGCTACAAATGTCGCAAAAACTCGACCTCGAATAAGTAATAGTCGTTTCAGAATTTTTCATAACATACCGAAATCTCTACATCGAAATAAAATAGGTTTTCACTGCCGGGGGCACATTTATGTTTGTTTTTTGGCCCTTCGAGCCATGGCGTAGCAAGGGGGGTCCCAGTGCCACGGGCGGTACTTTCGAGGGAACGGAAAATTGTTGATTAAAAAAATTTTTTTAAGTTTTAAATGTTTTTAGTTTTTGTGATTTATAAGCACCAGACTCGTGACGTAAAAAACTGGAAAATGTGGATTTGGAGCAATCAAATCGATTAAATGTTTACGAAAACGTCTTGAGTCAAATCAAAGGTGCCAAGTATTCCTGGGTTTCTCATGCGATCAGGGTTTTTTGAAACACTTACTTGGGGCACTTTCGTCCAGCCCTTGCACCTTCCTCCATGGGCGTCTGCAGGAGGTGGGCAAAATGGGCATTTTCGCCCTATGAAAATTGGGACTAAAAACCAAAAATTTCTAGAAAACCTGAAGTCAGCAGCTTAATTCCAATTCATTGATCTAGTTCTTGCAGTAGGACTTTATTTGCCGGCAGTGGCGTAGCGAGGCTAAGTGCTGCCCGGGGCTCACCATAAAATTGCGCCCTTTTTACGCCTAAAATTTGCTTGCAAGAATTTAGAATGGAAGAAGACCACCTTTCGTGCTCATTTAAAGACATAAGGATTAATAAAGCATCTAGAACATCACAATCAAGCACTCGCAAACTGAAATGGATCTTGTTTTTCATTTTCCATTATGAGTCTTGCCTTTTTTGCTTGTTGCCACCTTCCTCAAAATTACTTTTCCTATTTTTTCTTCTTTCTTTACATACGCATGTACAGAGCCGGCATGTTTCGTCAAATTTTCTTCCCTGTTGGTTTTAGTCCCCACCAAGCCCACCACTTAACTTTAATCGTTTGCTCATTCCAGAATATCAAACAAAAATATTAAGGGGTGTGATGGCGGCATGCCTACATTGCACATTTAAACATTTATGAATATTAATATTTCTCGTATCCCCATCTTTAACTAAAAAGTATATGTACTGCATAAATCAGCCTATAATAATACTGTAAATTTGATAACATGATCTCTTTGATGTAAAAAACGTTTCATTGTTTACTTCACGTGAGTCTAATCAGGGATGCCCGAACAGCGGTAGTGCAAGGGAAGGCAGTGAAAAAGTTGAGGTGAATACAAATTTGTGAAAAGAAAATCGTTGTATTATGCTTGTTTCTGTTCAACAACGATGCTGACCTAAAAAATAATAACAGAAATTATAGAAAACCAGTTTGAAGTTTCTAGGTGCGCGAATAGCTGCAATAAAATTGTTTCAATTCGATTTTGGTAAAACATGAAATCACTTTCGATATGTTCATAAAAAAGCACCGCTGCCCCCTTTATGGTAGGGCAGGGAGAAAATGTCCCAGTCATTCACTCGCTCTCTGGCGACCCTGCGTTTAATTCCCTCAGATAATAAAAAAGATCCAAATGTTAACTTTTTCGGCACTTGCGTGAGCACTCTAAAGATGCGGGACCCATTTTGATAAAATAGGTGAAATATGTTTAAAACTGGCTCTGGTTGAGCACTGGCTTGCAACCTTCATCGTGACCTGCAAACGTGTTCTAGCAGTTAGGCTTGATCAATTTACACGTGCATAGTGTTATTACTAGCCATCGTTCGTTACCAGCATACGTCTGTTTGGAAAACTGTGTTACGAAACCGGCCAGGTGGGATAGGTCATCTTAATGTTCAGCAGTGATTACCTCTTACGTTCTACGGTGATTGGGCTGAACAACTTTATTCAGCACAGCCATTGCCAAGTTGTGCAACTGTTTCGATTAACGCCCCTTTCAATAAAAGCCTTCACCACGATCATACCTAAACATATTGTTTGCCCTTGCGTCAGATTTTCAGAATAAGGTTCATGCCTCGAATTCATCAAAATGATAGCAACACCTTTTGTAAGCTTTTCTTGTTGAAATGCTTTTTCTATGACTGCAAATGTTACGGCTATTTTACAAAAATGTGGTTACTTCCGGATCACTTCCAACACAATGCTTTAGGCTATAAAACAACAGATTCACAAGTTTTAAAACTAAAAAAGGTGTGTGTGTGTTTCTAAATGTCGAATGCATTTTTAGTGCGAAAATTTTCAGTTTGGGAAATCTATCTTCGCTGATAAATTTCAAGAAGCTATCTACAGTCTCTATCACCGTTACTGTTGTACATTTTTATTAAAAGATGTTATGCTTGTTCTAATTAAAATTAACTCACTACAAGGATGGGCAACTGATTTGACCCAAGGACCACTTTGAGAAGGCCGCGTTTAGGAGAGAGACAGTTTGGCGGTGTTGAGTTCATTGCGCCAGATGTACTGTTCAAGACAACGAAAGTCGAGGCAACGAAAAACAGAGGTTATGCGGTAAGGTGCTTCAGCGGGGATTAGCTAAGGGCCTACCTTCTAATTTTATAGTAAAATAAATAGCCTAAATAAAACAAACACAATAATGGTGCACAGAAAAGGTATTGTTAATTGCTCTTGTGCAAATGCACTTTATCCAGCGCAAGGAATTCAGTGAGACAAATGTAACCTTACACGCTTTTCAACATATCTTAGATTTGAAGAATTTTCCTGAATGTTTCCGCTGGCCACTGATACCGCTGTGGTGGGCCACATGCGTCCCGAGGGCCTGTAGTTGACCACACTGGACGAGGTTATGGCTTGTGTCACTTCTTGAAAATATCCGACTGAACATTAAAAAATGGCATATGTGCCAAGAATTATTCGTAGTCAATGCCTAGGTGTCAGGGGATGTAATGATGTGTCGTTACTAAAATTCGAACGTTAGGAGAAAAAGGATTAAGATAGCCTTGACTACCGTTATTTCATGCAGGGCCTTTTTAATCAGGTTTTGAGAGGAGGGGCAGCATAAACCTCGAACTAACGCACCAGTAATGTTTGCTAGTCTGCGTTCGAATGTCATCTCTTTCGTTTGTTTGAAGTAATTTTTAACTTGTCTGGAGAAAGGTGTTAGGGACTGGGGAGCAATTGCCACCCAGTAAAAGTGTTAAAAATGCCATGATTTCAAGAATAACAATGAGTTACTCAGCACATTAGATTTGACCCTGGTTTTTGAGAAAACATTTCATCAGTTTGCTTACTTCACAACCACTTTTCTTGTTTTTTCTAGGCCTGCCTTCCAATCTAGGGCTTCTAAAGACAAAAACGTAAAAGAATTAGAACTTTTGAAACTTTTAAAAATTGTTTTAACAACAGAACAGAAGAGTTACAACTTTCAAACTCCTTTCAAAAATTAATTTTTAATCAACAAAGTGCCGCTCCCCAAAGGTACCGACCAGGGCCCCCTCCCTTGCTACTCCACTGTTTGCCGGTATGGCACTCACACTGATTCTGGTGTCATGTTCACTGTTCTGGTGTCATGCAGTGACAGGGGCGGGTCCAGGGTGATCGCCCCGACTGAGACCTACGAGGGTAACGTTATTCATCATGATTTTTTACAATTCGGAAAACAGCATTCGCGACATGAGGTCATTTTGTCGTCCATTGTTTTTGTCACAACAGCGTTGTGAAGTTTATTTCATCCCTTTTACAGAAGCGAAACCGTTATGAGACTTTTCTACCAAATATTATTGAAATCGTCTCCCGCAACCGTATTGGCTGGACCCGCCCCCGTGCAGTGATCATGAGCTTGCAGTTCACTCTCCGCTCATTCACCTGCCGAGGCAAGTTGCAAAACTTCCGAACAGATTGTTCTACTGTTAATTTTTTTTGCGTAAGAATAACATGGCCACGAATATTCAAAGGTTTACTTCAAGTCGCGATAGGCGTTTTTCCGCATGTGACTGTAGTGTTGACGGTCAACAGTTGACCTCAGCAGTGACGTAACTACAGGTTTGAACCAGGGGGGAAAGCTTAGCTGAAGGGGTCCCATCAGTCACCGTAGGGGGGCCACTGGCCAAAACTTGGAAAAAAAGTTAAGAAATGATAGTGAATCACTGGATGTCGTGAATGTCTGTACTAGCTTAAAAAAGAAAACACCACGAAAAATGCAAAAAAACAACAACCTAAAGAATATTAAATATCAAAATGTCAACTAAAAGGGGTCCAGTTTTTACATTTAGCTTGCCAGGGGAGCGGCTTGCCCCCTGTCAATAACGCCACTGGACCTCAGACATCTTTGGTAGGTAATGCAGCGAGACTGTGACTGCTGATAGCGTAAGACACGTAGTTTTATACTGTGTCAAAAGAAGCATGAGTGAAATTGCAGCAATGCTTTTACAAGTTTGAAAAGTACATCATTAATACTCGTTTGTGAGTGTAACTAAGGTGCCTGAGTGAATGACTTATCCAAGCTACGCTTATGCAGGCTTTTTTACACACAGTATAAAAGTACATCGCTTGCTAAATTACCTTTACGAAAAATACGCTATGTTCCACCAGTGGCTCATGGCCCGCGGGCAGAACCGGATTAAAGGGTGAGGGCGGGGAAATTTTCACTGGAGGGCCCCTGAGACGTATTTCATGACCACATCGTTTGAAAAATTTACATATTCGCTGATTTGCAACGTTCTCGTTTGCTTTGTCGAGTAGTCGATTATGTGCCTGCCGTATTAACTCCATTGTTAGCAGCCTTTGATTATATAAGCCGTATGAAATGGTGTTAAAAATTTATGTAAGCTTCCCTTGATTGCAAACCGCACTTGAACATAGGCTACCTAAGCCTCAGATGCATTCGTGACGTTCGCGTACTCGTGCGTTTCCCGTATTAAATCATGCTTACACCACTGCAACTGCCTTATGTTTATCATAATCCCTCCTGTGACAGATGTGCATATGATGCTGAAGAAAATCGAATGCGAAAGAAGAATTTGGTCGACAAAATGCGGCCAAGGAAAGACTGAGCGTCATCTATACCTTTCGATAAAGTAAAAAAATAAAAGTTGTAAGCCGCCCTTGATTGTAAGCCGCATAAAATGATGAAAAAGCTTTGTAAGCCGCGGCTTACAATTGAATAAATACGGTGCTTAACTGCACATACAGTTAGCTGCGAGAAGAGAGTTAATGAATCATGATATAAACACTAAAGGATATTCTTACTACGAAAAAATATTTCCAAAGGCTAGAAAGCAACTCGGTAAGAAACAACATTTACCCGGACCAGAGCCGTGTGAAAGGCTGTTCGCCCCCCCCCCCACAAAAATCCAGGTGGGGACCTTTAATATCAGCAAGCATTTAGGCAGATGCATGCTTTTTCGAGCCAGTTGCAAATTTGCCCCTTGAGCAGCGCTATTTCAAAACCTAACTAAGCTAAACTAATAATGTACAGCTTAGGAGAAAATAACTTTAATCAACCGCCAATGCCACATAAGTGAAAGCTAACTTTATCACTTGTTAGTTGTTATCAATAAAGCGAAACAAATATCTCTTCTTGTGATGTGACAGGAAATTATTTATGATGCAATTCACCTGTTTGATGTAGTTGCCGTACTTGCATCAACTACAGTGTACGACAGGGGTGTGCAACCTGCGGCCCGCGGGCCAAATGCAATACATCAAAGTGGATTTTTATGCCGGTCATTAGTAGTACACAGCCTGTGTGAAACGAAGGCGCGGCCCGCGGTCTAATCTGTTTAATTGCGTTTGGCCCTTCAGTAATAAAGATTGCACACCCCTGATATACAACAATATGTGAAACCGGCAGTCTCATTAATGCTTGTGATTTGCATCCCGACGATCACAGAGCACCTGCTGGTCGTTGTACAGCCTCATCATTTTAATAGCCAGTCTCAATGTAATCAACTTGGTGCTTTCACCAAAAGCTGATAGGTGGAAGTAGTGCGTAGAACTAACTGCTTCCCAACACTCACTCTGCCTTCACTTCTAATAAGAACGAAATTATTGGAATCTGACACCATCCATCTTCATCATGACACATAGCAAGTGAGATCAAATCTGAAGAGGCTTTTTTAAGATCGAGCAAGCGAGCGTTGAACTTATCGAGATTTCACTCGTTTTTTCTGGTCGAAACTTTGAATTAGACTGTCTTAACCCAGTCTGCCCAGACATATATATAATAAACTGACACAACAGCCTTCCTTCGTTTGAACTTTACATAACTTGTCTTAAGCAGCTTTCACGAAAACGTTTTTAACGTTGAACTAGAAACCTCGTCTCTCTATCTGTACGCATCTACGAAGCAATTGCACAACACTCCACAGTACATTCATTATGACGTAAATTTCCTCGAGAATTTCAACGCACAAGGGCGATGCCAGCGAAGTTAAGTAGGGAAGCTCAAGACTTTATTAATTAACAGTTGGCCTTGTTCTGACATAACCACAACTTTACAAAAACTGCTATAGTGTCCGAACGTCCGCAATTCTTTTTCAAAATTAATAAGTTATGATATTACATGCTTAATCTACCGGTTCTACATTGAGGGCACAAACCAGAAGAGTAAAAGTCAAGGGTAGATAGACGGCTCTAACTTGCTAATACATTACATATTGTGGGGCCCCTAGGAATGGTCGAGGGCCCCGCGACCGAGGGGTACGGGGCTGCCTTGCCATGGTTCTGACCCGAACAATAGGAGGAAGCAAGACATTACAAACAAAAACACCAGAAAAATGACATGTCAATATGGCCAGACAGTCTGAGTGTGAAATGTGCTTCGAAACTTATGTCGTGATTTTCACCTACATTTTCAGGTGCTCTGGTTAACGCCACTGTTTTAACGTTGCTGCTTAAAAAGCTTTGCAGAAAAAAAACGTTTCAGTCGCGACGTTTTACCTAACACTGCCAGATTCTCGCGCTTTTTTCCTTAGAAACTTCGCCGTTTTTAGCTCCTGATGGCATTACAGATTTCTGCATCGCGCTAACTAAACACTGCAATCTCGTTTTCTACTCTGTCGTTCTACAAATCGACTGATCAAAAACCTTTTCTGACGGAACACGCAACAACATGTGGTGTAAATGGCTTGACTAGCTTCATATATTTATGATCTAACGCAAGAATAGTACCATCGGAAGAAAAGTGCGTTTCCACCGCATACCTCACCCATGACGAAACAAAGGTCACAGTTCAGCTGCGGCTACCTCCAGACGTCACAAGTTACGGAATCAGTGTTGCCACTTCTGATGTTTCAACATCAGATCTGGTGTTTTCAAAGAAATTTCTGGTGTCTGATGTTTTGGCGACAAATATGGTATTGAGTGGGCTGTTGTTTATGTTTCCCACATTTCCTCTCTTTTGAGAATGAATATGAGTTACATTCATGATATTTGAGTTTGTTTCATAAATTTTTCACCCTAATGTGTATTTGATTATCGTTTGACATTGAGAAGCTCTCTTTAATACTTCGCCCTGTTGCGAATTTAACGAGGTTCGTCGCGCTTTATTAACACTAACGTAGCCCAGTAGAGCAGGAGGCGAGGGGGAAGGGTGCAAACGCACCACCAAAAGTTTTGATTTGTCGAAAATCTGGGCAAAATCCCTGAAAATTAGAGAAAATCCTTAAATATCTAGGTAAGGACTCTGAAAATCAGGGCAAAAATGACGCTGAACGCTTGCAGAAAAACAAATGAATACCTTTTTTGGAGGTCACACCAAAAAAAAGCCTTCACGATCTTTGTGGGAAAAATTTTGAAGGCACAAGTTCCAGAACAAGTTTTCGGGCAAGTTTGGGGATATTCGGACGAAACTCCTTGCACCCCCAAAAATGTGCTTGCTCCTACATTTATGGCGTAGCCAGCGCGAAATTTTTGGGGAGCCAAATATTTTGAGTTTAAGCGAGCAACAGTATTTGGTTTGGGACACTGCCTCTCGAAGCACAAGACAACAACATGTGCTATAAATTTGGGGGAACCACGACCCTTTTGGTCTTCCTGGCTACGCCTATGTTTATTAGGTATTAGTAACATTTAGCTTGTATGAAACTGCAACGTAAAAATCTGATGTTGAAAAAGGCAACAATCTGATGTTGACGAGACTGACCTCAGTGGCAACACTGTACGGAATCATTGATACTAAGCAGCAACCACAGAAGAACTAGCTTTGCTGCAGAACGCAAATAGTATCGTTTTCGCGACATTTGTGCAGTAGGCGTGATCATGGCCGCAATTTCGTAGTAAAATGTGAGAGGGACAGCTTGGTGTGAAACCATTATATTACGAAACCTAAAGACAAAAATGTTGGGGGACATGGCATATTATACCCCCACTGTCTGAAAAAGCGGTGGGGACGCGTCCCCCATGTCCCCCTAATTGCGCCCATGGGCGTGACGCACGAGCAGATCAACCCATACCTAAATAACGATTATTAGGAAACGTTACAAACAAAATTCAAATGTATTTGCATTGAACAAAACCGAAAATATGTATATTCTGTAGTAATTACTAAAACTGGCAGAAAGTGAAACTTGCAGAGAAATCATCAATGGTACTCAAGGCCATATCGGAATATAGAGTTGTATTCTGTTATCTTTTTTGCATCACGACAAATTTTCTGACGAATATTTTATTTAAAACAAATAAATGTCATCACGGGGTGGGGACCTTAGAACGGAGGGCCCGGGCCAATTAATCTGGGCCTGCCCGCGGGTTGAGAAACACTGACCCACGGGTTGAGAAGTAAACGTGAACAACCAGAAAGACCTCAAGACCCATAATTGAAAATGAAAGACAAAACCAGTTTGTGAGTGTTTGATTCTCATGTTCAAGACGTTTTAATATTGGACGCAACGCCACCTTCACTTAGCACGAAACATTATCAAAAATTCAATATAAACTCTTGTAAGAAAAATTTGAGGGGTGAAAAGGGCAGCACTTAGCCTCGCTGCGCCACTTCCTTCGATCGTTCCGGGCTGGGCAGGCCTGACCTAATACGCGAGGTTTATTCGGGCTCATGCTTCAGAGCCCGTGCTGCTCTCGGCAATTAACTAGGTGTTGAAATGTAATCCTTATCAGATTAAATATTATTTTTGAAGCAATGGATTTGCAAAGAACATTGATTTTGAATTGCAATCCAATGGACAGTTCCCATTCGAGAACAATTTCAAACGAACGAAAAACTATTCCGTTTCTCGGGCTAATACGAATGAGCCAAGTACGCACAGGACGGTACGAAACAATAGCCGAGCAGTGCTGCCACAGGTTTCTTTGCAAAAATCACTAGATTCAACAAAATATGCACTAGATCTGAAAAAAATACTAGATTCGATTTTTTTGCTACAAAATGCGCAGTTTTGCTTGAAATGATGTGGTTATTTTCTTTATCGCACCAAAACATTTACACCATGTATCAGTTTGCTAAAACGGATCATGCTGAAACCTAGAAAATCTCATAGGCCAGCCAACAATTCTCAGGCTTTTCTCAAGAGTTGAAAACGACACCACTCACGGTGTATTTTAGACCAATCAACCTAAGATTTATTTACTTATTTCTACTGCAGTTTTCATGCAAAGAAATTAAAATACAGGGTGACCCAAAAAGATGCGTACCCATATTTTGTTCGATAAAAAATCCATTTTTTAACGAATTTCTTTTCTGATGCAGGACGTGATAGGTGAATCTATGGATGATCGTTTGCAGCTATAGTTGCCCCAAAAATGTCTTGGACAAATCAGCAGAAGATATTCTCCCTGGAGACCTATTTTGCAACAAAATCTTACCAGAGTGTACAGATTCAGTTTCGAAAACGTTTCCATTGTCTCAACTTTCCACCAAAATCAACGATTGTTAGTTGGGTTACGAAGTTCAGAGAGCATGGGACTGTAGTGAACTTATGTTCTAAAGCCACAGGGGGAACTTATTCAGGCAGGAGAAAGAATGCAAGGACAGAAGAAAACATTGCTGCAGTGAGGGACTCAGTAGGACGCAGCCCTAGGAAATCAGTGCGTAGACGCAGCCAAGAACTCGGAATGACAAGGGAATCAGTGCGGCGTGTTCTTACGTCTG
>Ga0210059_1003909_pt1 | contig 23988 bp, 19 predicted proteins | sample Ectturendosymbi2_FD_188042 | JGI IMG/M metagenome (GOLD analysis project Ga0210059, IMG submission 188042) | Ecteinascidia turbinata endosymbiont from Florida, USA - Sample 2 (SPAdes) (version 2) | ecosystem: Host-associated > Tunicates > Ascidians > Unclassified | place: Key West, Florida...
AAACTCTGGTGAATGGTCTTCCATAAACTGAATAATGTGTGGTTGTAATTTGAAATAAATAGCTTTTTAATCAAAGTCACAATTGAAATTTTCATGGGTACACATCTTTTTGGGTCACCCTGTATTTAAGAGTATTTAAAAACAATAAAGAGCAACAACAAAATACGAAGGCACGGAAAATTGCAAACAAAGCATTCCTGGAGGCACTAGAATTTGGTCTTTACTTTCAATGCGTTAGAGAAGATGAGTAATAATCGTGGAAGAAGCGGTTCGCATAAGGAAATACAGATGATGGTCAAATCCAGCGGTTGCCATACTTGCTTTTGATGCAGAAGATTTTGATGAAAAGCGCTTTACACATGCGTGTTGAACTGAATACAGAAGCATTCTTCAATGGATTGGTTATCAAGTTTCTATAGTTTTTCTCTGCAAATTGGCTCCAGAGCCAAGCCGATGATGATGTGGGACTGCTGAGTCAGCACCAGATCTGACTGCAATTCCATCAGCCCCAATCAAAAATTAATTATCAGGAGTGGTGAATGCGTCTGTTGCCATAGATGATAGAAATATTTTCATCAGGCTCAAGTATTGATTCCGTTAATCTGACGCTCATATTCATCAGACAGTCGTTAGTAAGATTTCCGAATGGTCTTTGGTGCTTTGAACAAGATGAATCGTGTGTTTATTGCCTTTACACCCACACACAACGATGTACAAGTACAACACACGCACGCATGACGCTAACAAAGGACACAAGCTTTGATACATACTGTAGATAAAACAACACGAGTGGAGATATGTGCCGGAAGCAAAGAAGACATGCGCAGATGGCGTTAACACGGTAACTTTGACATGGAAAATGTATCATACTTCACCTGCAAGTATCTGCCATGGACGAAGCTTTGCAAAGAAGGTAGACACTGTGCTGCAGAAATCGTGGCAAAGCTTGTCATCTTTTTGTAGGAAGGAATTCAAGAACGAAGGGTGTTAGTTGATACCAACCATGAACGCCAAACCAGCAATCCAATCGTTGTTGCTCAGCTGAGGGATGATTTTCTTTCCTCGAGCAAAGACCGCAACCTCCAATAGAAGTAAGTAGAACCTTTTGAGACAATAAGCTCAAACATGGAACAGCAGTGAACATGAGCACGTCTTTATCTTCATCACCAATATCTGGTTGAGCGCGCATTTCCACGAATTTGCTTTAGTTTTTGATACGATCATTTCTACCGCATTACACCATCTTCGGTGAAGCAGTCACAGATACAACAGCTTCTTGGTGTAACATACAGTTGTGTCAAATCACAGAAGTAAGATCATCCTCGTCACGTCATTTGTTATTGAGTCCTTGAAGATCTTGACTCTTCCCCAACAAGGAAGGAACACGTCTGTTGCAACTGAAAACAGTTTTGACGGATCCAAACGCGCATCCAGCCAAGTTATCCGAACTTACGCTGCTGTGACGGCGCATCGCGTCACAATGCCCACAGCGCGAAGTAAGGAAGTACTTCAAAAAAGCAGCTACGCACAAGCAGCAAACAACACAGGAGAGTGAACCTGGTCGAGCGAGGAATCCCCATTGTTTCTTGCCCGTTGCGCTGGTGGGTTTGGGTTGTTTTTGTTGTGTGTTCGCATCACACATACGGAGGCCCACCTAAGCTGGTGGCGAATACGGGACCACAAGTTTGTCCTTTTTGTCAAACCACGAAGGGAAGGTCAAGTGAGAAATTCGGCGTATATTTTGCAATTTAGCATGACTCCATGATAATCATGTCTAATGGCTCTGCATCGGTTTTGTGTTTTCAAGTGCAATAAAGTAGTAAACAAATTTTCAAGAAGTTGTTCACGGATATCATGAGATAACCATTCAACTCGCTGAGTTGCTCTGGCAGTGCTCAGATGCAATTTTTTAGCCTAAATTTGAATACTAGAAGTACAAGATGCTTTAGTAAACCGAACAACAACCTGCTCAACAATTTCACAATCCGAAAATATTTTCATGAAAAATATTTCTGGCAAGCCAGAAGATGATTGCCTATCTTGCGGAATCTTGCGTGATTTGCTTCGCACCAATCGTGGTGAAACAACGCTGTTCATGACAGTCTATGAGTTATAAGTCGAGCTTGCTGGACATAGAAGGGTATAGAATGGCTCGTGCCGTGAATTACGATAGGAGAGACCTTGTGTCTCAACATTGGTCAGCTACCGTTCGCTTTACGCTAGGGAGTCCCTGGTCAAAGGTGTCGGCCCGTCACTTCCACATTCCAGTCCGGGTTAATGGGGATCGAAAAGTGGACGTAACCATCTGCGACGAGAAGATATACTTCATGTACTCTTCGTCCGGGCTTGGGCGTGGGAAGGATTTTTTCCATGGGGGTCAATAGTGGATTTTCCAAGGATAGCCAAAAAGATTGTTACATGGAGCCTTTCCCCCCCTTCCGACGCCCATACGTCTGGGTAAGATGGAATTTTCGAACCGTAGGACCAGGATTCAGCTGATCCAAGACCACAACATCTTTAATATCTCTTGGACAGTCATACTGGACCAGGAACTGGACACTTAAGCAATTGACATGGCTGTCTTGCTGAAAACAAGATTTCCTGGTTCATGTTTCAACGAAGAAAAAGTCGACACGTTTCATTGGCCAGGACGCAAACAGGAGGGACCTGGCGTACATGGCGCCGGATTTGCAAATTTCAACAATGTAGTAAAGGGGTCTTGAAACTGCGGCCCGCGTGCCAAATCCGGCCCACGAAGCCATTTCATCCGCCCCGCAGAAACTTCATAATGAAAAAATAACATCTTTATGAAAATTTTGTTGATTTATAGAATGTAACATATCCCGAAACAGGGACATTACGTAAGTCGGCCAGGTGAATATCAGTTTGCTAAGTATTACTGCGCTACAGGCTGGCCTAACGTCAGCTGATATGTTGACGTAATCTGAGGTCTTCGTCAATATTAGGTACATCCCATCTGAATCCAGATTTTTCCACTATGCTAAAATCAATGAAGCAATTTCACCATTCTTTTTGATATATATGCTTTCATTTTTATATAATATCTATGTTTTAACATTCTTTTACTTTGGACGAGGAAGTTATATTGGCTCACGACCTGTTGTTTAATATGTAGCTTATGTGGCCCTCGAACAAAAAGGTTTGTAGACCCATGATCTAGTATAGAGGTTCCCAACCTGGGGTACATGTACCCCTGGGGTTAGATTTGCCTATCTGAAGGGGTATATTTAAGGTTGGCAATAGAATGGAAAAATGTATTTATAGATTATTTATTTCCGAATATTTATACATACATCAGTGAATACTGTATTATTTTGAAAAATCATTATATGCTAATTGTTAAATATATCTATAATGTAGGGGTACATGTTCATCTGTCGGAATGCGGAAGGGCTACATGGTCAGAGAAAGGTTAGGAAGCAGTGATCTAGTAGATTGCATCAGTACCCTATTGGTGTTTTCGAATAAAGCATTGTTGCGATCGGAAAGCCCGAGCGGTATATGCGCAAAGCTTCACACTGTGGCAGCAAGCAACAATAGAGTTCATGCGCCACAATCACTCTATCATTGCTTGTTCGCGCCACATATGCAGTATATGAGCGTTATTCTTCGCGCACATCCCGTTCTTGGTGAATCGCACACACATTCATGTACCACCCAGCCCCTAGACTAGACCTTGAGTTCTAAACACAAGCATGCGTTCGTGTCAGAATGAATGCAACTAGGTAGATGTTAGTGATTAGGTTCAAACAATCATATTGATGACGTAATAACGCATAACTTGTTGTGCTTGGTTGAGTATTATCATTTGATAGTTCAGACAGACATCTTAGTAAAAACGGACAGCATGAAACGAGGAATTACAATTGCCCCTAAAAATGCAATAGAATTACAGTAGATTCACTGAAGACCTACTTTTAATTTTGTTGTGAAGTTCACATAAACTTTTATATCCGGTTAGTCAAGCCAACTTGTTTCGCGGCCCCAAAATTACACTTCGCAACCCCAAATGGGGTTGCGACCCATAGTTTGAGAAGCCCTGATCTAGTGCAGTGGTTTTCAACCTTTTCTCCACATTACGAGTTCCAAGCCCCTGACCCCAATTAAGCAATTGGACGGAACACTTCCCAGTTCAAAAACTTTCCATGTTGTAGGGTGCGTAGGGCTCGCGCCCCCCTAGAAAATTATTGACGCCCCCCTGGGGAGGCGTGCCCCCGGTTTAAAACCACTGATCTGTGGTGAACACCTCCACCCTTTTTCTAAAGCGATCATCCTATCTCGTAGAGGTTTGGCCACAATACTGCGATAACATCATTCTTTATTACTTATCATCATTGTTACGTGTCAGTGGGAGTTGACTGTGGAGTTTCTAAAATAATCGTTATAAGGTCTTTTCTTTGCAAATATATGTAAGTTGTGCTGTAAATATGTATTGATCAGATATTCTTATGCAAAATATTATTTTTAAAAATCCTTGATAAGGGCCACATGAAGAATAGCTGTGGGTCGCATGCAGATATGAAAGCTGTGGTTGAGAATCGCCCGAAAGCGATCATGTCAATCCACACGAAATCTCAGGGCACGTATTTGTTTGGTTTCGCTGCAAGCGGCCATAACAATTTGCAACATCATTGCGCAGCGGGTTCTTCATGGAGCAAGTTAGCTGCGTCTTCTTAAATATTTCATTTTAACCCAGCAACCCCCCACAACGATTGACGCCTGAAAATTGCTTGAAAACAACCAACCGTTTCCATGTCATAACCACATTGCTTACATATTAGGAATTGTCCAAGAAAGAATGATGAGGTTGCCAAGTGCTGGGAAGACGGGCCTTACAGATTGGATCAGGGTTTCTTAATCTGGGGTGCTGAAATCAATTTCAGGGGGTGCTGGGGAAGGTCACATATGTGGCGGTAAAAGGTAAAAGGAATACGTTTGTCTTTACTTTATCCTTATAGTAACCAGGTGTTAGCCAATAGTAGGGGGTGCTGGACTGCTTAGGCGCGACCAAAAGGGGTGCTGAGGTAAAAAGGTTAAGAAACGCTGGATTAGATCAGAGGTTCCAACCTTTCTCTGACCATGTACCCCTACAGCATTTCGACAGATGAGCATGTACCCCTAAAATTTCTTATAACAATAAAGCTGTATGAAATATCAAAATCCACTGAAATTTTCATAGAACTTTTATATGTTAGAATATTTGGAAATACATATAATTTTCCCTTCATTGTTCCCCGAGGGGCACATGTACCCCAGATTGGGAATCCCTGGATTAGATTATGACATACGCTGAAAACGTAAGTTGTTTCCATATTATTTACAACCACACCAACTTCGTCAAAATGATACTTCTGAAATTTCCTGAATGCAACTTTTCCATGATTGGCCGTGCCACGCATGAGTGCATATGTTTTTCGTTGTGTCAATTGATGCGACGAGACATTTGCATTATTGGATGTAATCTATTATTTGCAACGAAACAATCCATTTTTAGAAACATTTACTTTTGGTTGTTCTTTCCAACGACAATTGTCAAAAACTGAATCGACCTGTTTGAAAAATACACTCGGCGCAGTTTCAACCATCCGTGTTCGTTTTTGTTGTTTCATGATATTTAACCTTTTGTAATTAACAAAGTTTTCAACATCAACAATTGCAACAAGCTAGAAAGACTATTTCAATTCAAGATCGACACATCAAAACCTAGATGCAGTTGTTAATAAAACAATTCTTCGCCTGTTTTCAAAAACGCTTTACACTTGACCAATGAGAAGGTACCTTTATATTTTTTGTGACGTTTTTTATATCTTCGGCCAAAGTTATTCCTAGCTTTTGCAAAGTTGCCAAGTCGTCCTCCATAGAATTCGACAAATCCATGAGATAATACAAATCCACTGGATACTCAGTAACTTTGCGGAATGTCACGTTGAACTTCTTTGTTTCCCCTGAATCGAAAAGAGTCAGTTTGCTCTGAGCCGATAAAAATACTTCACAATCCATCCTGTTTGTTTGTCCGTTTGCTGAGTATTATTTTCAACGGCAAGTTGAGGAAAGTTGAGGGAAACCCGTTGAACAGCTCGGCCCAGAATACAATGAAAGAGCGCAGGCAATGAAAATAATCTGACGGTTGACATATCACGAGGCAAAACAAAACAATGGATGGAAATCCATTTTCCAGAAACAATGGCGCAAACGCATTTTGCCTTTTTCACACATAACTTTGATTCGATGAAGCCTGTTACGTCACAGTAGTTTGACAATCGTAGCAGCAGCAGCTCATTCGCATAAACGATTTTTTCAGCATTGTTAAAAGACATATTATTGAAATTGACATGGACCCTTTTTTCAATCGGTACAGAAAACATTTTTACGTTGCTGGAAAAGCGTTAACATGCACATAACCTGACTAGTCTCATATTTGATCTTTACAATTTTGTGAAGTAGGTTTATATATTATTTTACTTTATTTATATGAGTCAGAGACGAAGTTCATTGAAGACATGCACGGTGGTACACTAGATGCGTGACGCATTTTGCCAAAGAAACAGGTACAGAACACTGTCTTGGAGACCATTCGAGGTAAGTGCACGGAATAATGTTAAATTCGCAAACGCTATTGCTCAATTACTCTTAATGCTTGGCTAAACAGTTCTATACATATAGTTCATTTCACTTCAATTGCACGCAAATACCAGTCAGACTCGTGCCAATCGCCGGGCGGAATGCAAATGTGCTGTAACTCACATTCAGAACAGAGCACTGCGAAATCCTCTTTCATTTACCAAACTAAAAGCCCATATAGTGTTGTTGACCAATTCTACCACGTTCTTGCAAAACAGCATAATTAAACAGACTGACTCAAGTTGGAACGTTTTTCTGCGCTGAAGCTACAAACACTACTGCAGCAAAGCGAATGATCAACAATGTCAACTGACACAACAGTGCAAAAACTAAGTCCAAAACTCTCAAAACGGTGGCCCGAGACAACCGCCTCATTCGTCTCCCCTAGTACCCACCCCTGATTATATGTGTAGAATTTTTCAGTGCAAAAAAACACTATTTTATTAAATTTTCCATGAGCAATTAAGCGAAAGCTTTTAAATGACACTTTTACATTAGACTACTGTGATTTTAAAACTAAAGTATTTTACAGTTATTTGCAAAATTGTGGGACCACTCAAGCAATGAGGCCAAATTGCAGCGATTTCCAACACGCTTTCCCGCAGCATGTGGAGCTATCGCTATTCCGAAGGGAAAGAAGTTACTGTGTTTGATCTGAACTTTAAGGAATGAACTTATTTGTAGGGTCACTTTTTAATTATACACCAGTGCATTAATATTTGTCAATATTAGGATATGCTCAAAATCATGTCTTGAAAAATCAACATTACATTTTTGGTGGCAATTTTCTCGGTTGGACACAAACGACATCATAAATTAAGATTGTGTGTAGTTTCCATATGTTCGGTGCAAACGTTTGATTCTGAATTTTGTGTCACGTGATCTGATCAAATATCGTGGTGGGTTAGAAAAAAATATGGGTAAGATCAACTGTCGCACATGGCACGCCCATATCGCACAGTCTGGAGAAGGACGTTTGGATGTTTACCCCACTCTTTTTTACCGGATCACTATGCAATGTTTCTTTTTAGCATCTAAATAGCAGTGCATTGCCTATCCTCCTCAAACCAAGACCTCAAAACTGTGTGTTTTGTTGAATCTACATATTTGGGAATGACGTAAATTTCAAACACAATTGTCTGCATCCAGCCATTGCATGCATTGCCGTTTCAAGAGTTGGCAACTCAGATATAAAACCAGCTTAAGATTTGTAAGACCAGGCAGAACATTGTATTTGTTCATGAAAGGTTCTCAATTAAATGTGGCGCATATTCATAGGAAAAAATCGGTAAAATGTGACGCAATGTGACAACAGGAGGCAAAATTTAATGAAAAACCTGTCATTTACGGACGGACCACAACAGGTGTAAATCAAACACAGAAAATGTGTTTTGTCTTTAGTCCGAAGGCAAATAAACACTGACAAAATAAGTTTACAAAAGGCCAAAACTTCGTCTCACCTTTTCTGAGTTTAATCTTCATAACCTGGGGTCGAAGCTGCACAGTGTTTCCCGGAGTGTTACCGCTGCTTAGGTTCGACAACGGGGTGTCGCTGATTGAGTTGACCTGACCTTTCGGTTCCTGGAAGGAGCTCGCACAAACAGATCGTTTGCTGGTGAATGTTTAAAAGTTATGAAGAGAGCATTTAACAGAACACTTCAGTTCGGTCTTAAATACCGGTAAACAACGTCATCAAATATTTTATTCAGTAAACCTTTTGAGTTAAGTTTTTTACTTATGAACTAGTTATTTACCGGTTAGGAATGCAGAAAGTACTACAGTAATAATGTTACCACTGAAGTGAAAGTACATAGCTCTTCAGTTGTCTCATTTTACTTCTTAGTTACGTTTCAGGCTCAAACATGGTCAAAATAACAGAAGACAGTCAAAAAACACTAAAATGCTGAGCGGTAACTGCTACTGTTCTTTGAATTATTTGACATCTATAAATGGTTGGCGGTTTAGAGAAATATATAATCAGCAATAAAAATACCAAAGCTGAACAAGACTTTCTGTGAGTGCAGAGCACTGCTATGTTCACTGGTTTTTCACTACATGGCGCCATCCTCAGGCTTGTTGATAGGAATGGGATTGTCCCGTGGAATGGTACGGTGGACTTGAATTTTGTCTCGTGTCCCATCGTTAGTAAATTTAACGTTATATATAGCAAGCATTTTCTCAAGTTCAGTACCATTATTATGTGCTCACAGAATGTAAGTATTAGACGAAGATGCTCAACGCCATGACCTAATGGTACGAGTCGAGGACCCCAAAACTAAGGTTGTCTGGAACGTTCAACGTTTAGGTGACAACTAAGAAGAGCCCTTACAATTGGGGCTATGGGGTTACTTTAGCTACCGGTCTGTAGAGACGAAACATTAGATACGCACATGAGAGAATGTACTTCGTGTGTTATTTCATTGGAATCCGATGATACGGGACCGCAAAAAGTGTTCCATGGACAAGCCTGGCCATCCATGGACAAGCCTGGCCATTCTTGTAAGCAACGTTGGTGTCGTGACACTCACATAAATACGAGGTTGCTACAAAACGATGTAGTTTGCTCTGATTCACATGAAAACAGAAATCACGTCAGTTTGCCGCGGAATAACTAAAAGTTTTTCGTTTCAGTCTGTACTTTCCAACGATGCTCAAGATGTAACGGAAGACTGTCTGTGTATTCGCCTGAGGTCCAAGACTACTCACGAATAGTCTAAAGCAGGGGTGGGGAGGCTGCGGCCCGCGTGAACATTTAATATGGCCCGCATCGGAATTTTCATTGCCGAAGTTAGAACACAACATCGCGCCAAAACCAACTCCATGAAAAGCAGACGCGTAGACAGTAAGTCATGAGGAGGCTCTCTCGCTCCACAGTGTTCTCTCCTTAGTTTCCTTTTGAAGATTAAGGTGGAATTTCAAGATGAAGTTACCGCAGTTGATTTTTGCCTCCCACCAGCGATAATCAACAATTCATGCAGCCCGTGACAGCAAATAGGCTCCCCATCCCTGTTCTAAAGTAACTTTGAAAGTTATATACAGAGTACCGTTAGGCTTAAGATATCCGTGATAGCCTAGCCCTAGGCCCTGCTAGGGAGATGCTCAAAACGAACTAGCACACAAGCCGGTCGGTGTTCACCTTTTGTGCGTGCAGCGTTGTATTGAGTTGCCTGGCTGGCCTGCACACCACCCACAGTCCGGATGCCTCTGAATGCATTGGTCGCAAGTCGTTATCGTCGATTCCTCGCACAGTTTAGCAACTGTCAGAAAAACAATCCCAGGCGCTTAAACATTTCATACATCAAAGGCTATTTATTAGACAATTTTGTATGGCATGCTGTGATGTCCCGTTGCTGCACCGTGCTTGCCCTCGCAAGATGGCGTTGGAAACAATCACTCTGACAGGAATTCCCCAAAATTTGGAACAAGCCGTTTAATTATATTAAATCTGTGCAGTCTTCGAGTTGATTTAGCTTAGACTGTTTTTTCGAAATTTTTGAAAAGAAGTATTGCTACCTAAAAAATATTCCGATATACCAACATACAGGCCCTTACCCAAAGAAGAATCCGGGGACCCCATTTTTTTATACTCCCAAATTTTTTGTGTCCGGCAATATTTTTATTATGTAGTGTTTGTGTAAACCAGGGTTGTGGAGTCGGAGCCGGAGTCGGAAGTTTTTGAATGGAGTCGGATTCCTAACAACACTGGGAGTCGGAGTCGAATTTTTTTGTCTGATTTCGACTCCGAATGTCCAATTGGATCATTTTTAAAATCATACTCTAAATTGTGAATTCCTGTTGAAACTGTACAATTTCTTTTGAAACTTTTGTTGAAACAGAGAATCATTTGAAACTTTTGTTGAAACTTGTTGTGCACCACGATTTCCATTAATTTTAACAGCCAAATTTCATTCCCTTTATGTTAGAAGTCGAAGTCGGAAATTTTGGAAAGGCCGGAGTCGGGAGTCGCAAATTTTGGAAAGGTCGGAGTCGGATATTTTACACCCGACTCCGCAACCCTGGCGTAAACACACGTTTCTTTTCGAAAATGTTAAAAAATGTTCGTGTTTGACCTGGTGTGGTTGACCGCCACACCAACACACAGCAGCGCCGTATAATGCGTCAAAATTTAACATCTTACGGAACTGCCACACTGGTAATAAAACTTTAATTTGCGGCATCACACTATGCAAAGACCGTCTTTCGAAACTGTTCCGGCGGTTCTGTTAGACGCGCAAACCAGCCCACGGCAATAGCAGTTTGGTTGTGTCGATGTCACGCTTTCCACCTTGTTTATAGCCAAGCAGAACTACAATGCTGTATCCAAAGCAGTCGCAATAGTTGAATGTAGCAAGGTAAATATAATCACAAAAGGATGGCTGGGTCCAACACAGGTTATGTTTGAGCATGTGGTAGTTCTGTTTGGTGCGATAAAGGGCAAAACAAAAATGCTTTCTCGACATGGAAGAATTAAAACCTTGTTGCTCTTTGACCAGCTTTAACCAAAATTACCAACGAAGATCTTTTCAATACTGGAAATATACTGTAGTGTAATGCATCACTTCATCAAAGCTTTTTGATAACCCTTTCAATAAAAAATACCTTCACAGATTTTTATTAATTTTAGAAATAGTTTTTAAACTACACAGTAATTTTTTCTTACCAGTTACTGGCTACTCTGCATGTTTTGGCTGCGGTATCATCGACAGCCGCATGCAAAGCAGGCCTTTCCACTGTGCTACATATACTCACACCTCATTGGTGTTGCATGACACACGAACGCAAATGTCAGATAGTTTTCTAAGGCTTCGAATAAAATGAAACAACTGTTGGGGAAAACGAAGGTGTGGGTCTATACTGAAATTAGACGACTAAAAGTTGAACACTGCCTGCGTCTTCAATCTCTTTTCTTGGTCCCTTCATTTTAATCGATTTCTTGTAGCATATGATACTTCAAAAACTGCAAATTTTTATAAAGGTACTACATTTACAAGCTGCAATGCATGTTTCCATTTCCAACTGTTATTACGAACGATCGACTGTTTCGGGTGAATAACGTGACTGTTCGTAGTTTGTTTGTATATTAATTCTATTTCATACTTCATGCACATTGCAGAGCTGAAGCTCACCAAGCGAATGTATGCTCAGTAAACGGCTTAGTTCCTGATTCATTGCTATGGAAGGAATCTTTTCTGTCGTACATTGTTACGACTCTTGAGTGCGTTCGGTTTGATACCGACACGTATACACTCGATTTGGTTTTGTTGTTAATAAACAAATGAGCTGCAGTTTGTCACGTTTAAAAAACAGTGCTGCATTAGGCAAGCATCAAACAATGCCACAGCCGAATTACGAGCAATAAACATCGATTAGTCAATGACGACTACCCCGAAAAATATTTTTGGCGGAATATAGAATTTTGTCACGCGGATCTTCATTTTAATCGCGGAAGAAGCGGATGACCAAAACTAGTCTTCCGTGTTTGTGAAAGTGTCTTTTTGTAAAAAAAGCTTCACTTTTCCATACAAGCCAAAATTTGACAAGTGAACGGAGTAAACACAGACAAGAGATGACTTACCATCCAAGTAATCGCTGCAGATTAATGTAAAAGATTTTGGTAACATATTATCACGACAAAAATTTTGCCCACTGAAAATACACTTTGCCCCTTCCAAAGCATTGCCACACCTGGTTACCGGTCAACCAATATATTAGATTGATCGTTGTTATACTTGGCACTGGTGATCGTTAAATACTTGCAGCAGGGACCGAGTTTGCTACAAAACTTTGGGGGAGACAAACTTTGTGTGATGTGAATGCTATTATGCTATTGTGCATATAACACAATATATAATATTATTGTTTGCGTTTCGATGACGTCACCATGTTCACTCAGCCGTAGTACGACTTTTTTGCGAAATTAGCAAACTGGGAGGCAAAGTGTGGAAATGATATTTTTAAATTAACTAACACAGCTATCAACAATTATGACAATTCAGTGTACATAGTAAATCTGCACAATCTGCCTATCATAGGCAATCCAATAATAATATCCATTTTTCTTATTTATTTCCCGGCTTTATGCTGGAGGTTTTCAACAGTAATGTAATCACGAAATTTGTGCAACAACATTATTTTATCGCAAAATATTGGGGGGAACAAAAGATATTGTGTCCCCCCTTTTACAAAGGTTGGGGGGACATGTCCTCCTGAAACTCGGTCTCTGCTTGACAGTTGTTTTCGCAAGTTAGATTTTTACATTTGACGATGCACTACAGCAGGGGTGGCAAAATTGTTCAACAGAAGTGTCATTTGCAGAAAACCGAAAACACCAGCGAGCCGCAAAATCGGTTTGTATTCTCAAATACAGTTCGTTAAAGAATGCAAGTTTTACATAAAATTACCTGCAGTAATTGAAACACAACAAACGCACTATTTATCAACATTAGGTTTTAGTTTGATTTGCTAGTCTCCAGACACTCTGGACTACACGATGGAGGCTGTGCGGTTTAATTCTCCCAGGTGTCCATTTGTTAGCATTGTACGATGTCTAGATTTAGAAACAGACAATAGACAGATTGAAAATTTTTCTGCAGCTTTCGCAGCTAGAAGTTTGAAATTGGCCCGAATTATATAAATCCTTCAGAAACTTTGCTGTTTCTGAAGGATTCATAGATCAATCCCATCAGAAAGTACGCTGCTCCGATTGTAGCAATGCAAAATCTAGCAAGATCATGTGGTGGTGTGCTAACTCCCAATGGAAGCGTTCACATTAGAACACGCAAAAAAATATCGCAACATTTTCTCGGTAACACAGAAAACTTTCTTGGCGATTGTTATTTGTTTAAAAAGGTTAAGCAAATCATTAAAAGATAAAGATAGACCAGAATTAGCAACTATGCTTTCTGATTATGCCATTGTTGTGCATTCACGTCTGTTATTTCATTCGTTCTACACCTCTCCAACCTTTTACTAAAATTACACATGTAAAGAACCTGTTGCTCCTCGATTGCTTGTATGTTACATGGTGCATAGGACGCGCGCACACATGCATGGTTGTGAACCATCAATACCACCAAATAGCTACCGGGCGAGCCCAAAGCATTTTGCAAAAAAAGCCTGATGCAACAGACGCCGGTTGACAAGGATGGATTTTAAGAGCTTAGGCCCACAAATTAAAGAGCATTCCCTTCAGTTAAAACTTTATTTGTATGAATATAAATATCCTATCTTCTGTCAATGAAGTGACAGAAGATGGATCAAAAATTTTCCTGGGGTACTTTCGTTTAGCAACGAAGCCACTTGGCGCCACGTACATCTTCACCCACCTTCCGCTGCTGTTTGACTCATCGCAGGGACTAAGCACGTCCATAGGAGAATTGCGATGGCAATGAGACGCATCACTCCCAAACTTAATTACTGCCAGTAAAACGTAAAACAAACCTAAAAATACCTGAAAGGTTTAAAAGATATTATCACCAAGCATTTTACAAAGAGCACGAAATATAGTCAAAACAGACACAGTGGAGTGTTTGTGAAGCGGGCTTATTTTTCAAAATTTTTTGTCAAGGCCATCCTCTCTGAAACGTTGATGGCATCTCAGGGCAAGTACGCAAGTCGCAAGTGCTGTTGTAACGTTCGCAGAATCGCTGCGTAATTTTGTTTGCTTGTTGTCCTTAAAGCGACGTTCCCCTTGATTGATCATTATCGAGCCTCGAGTAATTGCCGGGCCGCGTTTTATGGGGCGCCGTTCGTAAAAATATTATATCTGACAGATTTAGCACAAAAACTGCTATCTCTGCACATATTTAGCAACCTCTGCGCAGAGATAGCTATCTCTGTGCCCATTTAACTATCTCTGCGCAGAGATAGCTATCTCTGCGCGTATTTAGCTATCTCTGCACAGAGATAGCTATCTCTGCGCGCATATAATTATCTCTGCGCAGAGATAGCTATCTCTGTGCGTATTTAGCTATCTCTGCACGCATTTAGTTATCGCTGCGCAGAGATAGCTATCTCTGCGCACACATGTAGCTATCTCTGCGTGCATTTAGCTATCTCTGCGCGTATTTATCTACCTCTACGCAGAGATAAATATCTCTGTACACATTTAGCTATCTCTGCACATGTATAGCTAAATCTGCATGCATATATAGTGCTGAAGCATGTTGGAGGAAAACATGGTATACTGTCTGAAGAAGCGCTGAAGCGTGTCGGAGGAAAACATGGTATCCTGTCTGAAGAAAAACTTGGTGTTCTGTTTCAGTAATCCAGACAAAAGCTAGGCTACTGCAAGGCATGAATTCCTTGGCGTCATATAAAGCTAGGTGGTTCCAGGTCTAAATTATACTGGTTTGATAATAACATTGGTTTGTGCAGACGATAGGCTACAGTAAACTTGTGGTGGTGGTCTCAGTGTTAGTGCCATTTTTTGCTTAAAGTTTCAAAGAGGATCTCGTCAAGTCTGATCATTCCAACTGTCCTCACCAGGCACAGCTCACTGCCTCTCAGCACCTTCAGGTGCACAAAAAGAATGCTCTCACAGAAAGAGCGCGTTGAAAGCGAAGTGCTTGCTTGGAGATGAGCACCGTTTTGTAAAGAGAATAACGCTGTCACAGAAAAAGCACATCGAAAGGAACTGCTCGGTTAGGCGTTCTTACCCGAAAATAACATTGGCAACACACATCACTTTAGTAGCATTATCACAGTAAGCCCTACTGCTTCGAGAATCAAAGAAACGAAGGATGCATTCGTTCCTATATGTAATAAGCTGCAATACCTAGCCTACGTATTACTTAACATAACCAGCGTTCCTGCACTGAAATGCGAAGTCAAGGTGCGAGATTTAAAGCAACTCAATCTGCAAACATAAGGTGCAATGCGTCCTGTTTAAAGAAAAATTTAGTATTCTCCTTCAGTGATCCTGGCCAAAGCTAAGCTACTGCATGCATCCTTCGTTTCTTTGATTCTTCAAGCAGTAGGGTTTACTGTGATAATGTTACTAAATTGATGTGTGTTGCCAACGTTATTTTTGGGCAAGAACGCCTAAGCAAGCAGTTCCGTTCGATGCACTTTTTCTATGACAGCGTTATTCTCCTTACAAAACGGTGCTCATCTCCAAGCGAGCACTTCGCTTTCAACGCGCTCTTTCTGTGAGAGCATTCTTTCTGTGCACCTGAAGGCGATGAGAGGCAGTGAGCTGCGCCTGGTGAGGACAGTTGGAATGATCAGACTTGACGAGATCCTCTTTGAAACTTTAAGCAAAAAATGGCACTAACACTGAGACCACCACCACAAGTTTACTGTAGCCTATCGTCTACACAAACCAATGTTATTATCAAACCAGTATAATTTAGACCTGGAACCACCTAGCTTCATATGACGCCAAGGAATTCATGCCTTGCAGTAGCCTAGCTTTTGTCTGGATTACTGAAACAGAACATCAAGTTTTTCTTCAGACAGGATACCATGTTTTCCTCCGACACGCTTCAGCACTATATATGCATGCAGATTTAGCTATACATGTGCAGAGATAGCTAAATGCGTGCAGAGATAGCTATCTCTGCGCAGACATAGCTAAATACACGCAGAGATAGCAGTTTTTGTGCTAAATCTGTCAGATATAATATTTTTACGAACGGCGCCCCATGGCGTTTTTTTTCTTTCGCATTCCTTGGCTGACGTTTCGTGCTTTTAGTTGAGGAGTAAGCCCAGGCACACGATTCTGAACTTCACTAGGACAGCGAAGGTTGGTCCGTTAGAAAGACAAAAGGTCTTTACGTTTCTGCAGCACAAGGCTGCCATAGCATAAGGCTGTTTCTTTGAAAGACATAAGGTCTTTGATTCTTTGCAGCATAAGGCTGCCATTAGCACAAGGTTAATTCTGATATAGGACATAAGGTCCTCACAGCATAAGGCTGGTCTTCATAATTTCGTTTTATCACGTTCTGTTGACAAGTTTGTTGGCCACGTTTTGTGAGCAACATTTTGTGGGCTTGTGATAATAAAGTTGGAACGAATTTTATGATTCTCTTGATGTGGGCCTGAATTCGAGTGTCAGGAAGCTACAATTGTGATTAGCTGAGTTGGCACAAGGGCTGCGGAGCCGAAACTCAAATTTCAGGCTCCGGCTCCAGGCATCTAACGTTTGTGGCTCCAGCTCAAAACTGATTTCGTCCAGTGAAAACTGAAAAACTTTGTGTTTGGGCAGCTCGCTTGCCTCACAAATTAGGGCTATGGAACCGGAAGCAAAATTCCAGGCTCTGGCTTCCGCTCCACAGCCCTGGTTTGCACACATCGAGCTACAAGCGATTGTTCCTCATCACCACAGTGAGTTTTTTGCAGTTGCACCAATACTTTTATCACTTTCACCAACCTTAAAACATCTAAGGAGGTTTGAGATCTGCATTCGCAAGCGAACCGCATTCGCTACAGCTTTGTTCACATAAGTGTAGCTCTTGTTAAACATTAACGTGATTGCCGTCTCTCTACTTCGGGATTTCATCACACTTTCACCTTGTGAATTTATTTCAAACGTAACGTATCTGTAAGGCGAAAACATAATTGATGAGTATCTCGGGAACCGTGCCATCAACAATTCCACCGAGATCGGGTGTTGTTGCTGTTGCGAAACTGCGTGGACTATTTTAAGCCTGCAACTTGGATCAACATGTCCAGAAACAGACAATACGGCATTTGTTGGCATCAAATTTATACAACAGCAGCTGAAGACAAATTCGCTTAAACAGACCAGGGGTCACCAAGGTGGTGCCCGCGGGCACCAGGTCGCCCGCAAGGGCCATGTACGTCGCCCGCGGGCCTGTTCTAAAAATAACATTAGCACGATCAATATCTTCACATTAAGCATTATCAACACTAAAATAACTGAAGGTAAATTGAGCAAAATTTTTATTTCAGAAGTGTGTATCAAACTAGTAGCCCTTCGCATTAATCAGTACACAAGAAGCAGCTAGCCGTTTCAAAAAGATTGGTGGCCCCTGATTTAGACCCATCGCTACTAACACATACAATGAAATACATTTGTGAGAAAAAATACTCGAGAACTAATTTAAATATTTTTTATCATAAAAATCAACCATTTTTAGTAACACGTTTATGAAACAATTGTTCTTTCAAGAAAACGTGATGAACGCATTGAACAAGTGTTTTTGGAAGCATTAAAATTTCCGCTGCATGCACGAAGTCAGACCCCTGCATGCACGAAGTCAGATCCCTGCATGCACGAAGTCAGACCCCTGCATGCACGAAGTCAGACCAAGTCAGAAAGCATAAACAAAACGACAACTAGACAAATATGCCAAGGTCACTAGTTAAGCATGATACTAGAACAGGGGTTCCCAACCAGGGGTACATTTGCCTATCCGAAGGGGTACATTTAAGGTTAGCAATAGAAGGTAAATATATATTTTCAAATCTTTATACATATATCACTTAATATTATTTTCAAAAGTCATTATGTACATTGTTAAATATATCTGTGAAAAATCATGAGAAAATATTTTGTCATAAGGAGTTTTAGGGGTACATGTTCATCTGTCGGAATGCTGAAGGGGTACATGGTAAGAAAAAGGTTGGGAACCCCTGTACTAGAATTTGGCAGGGGGTCATACAATCAAGCAGTTGCCGCAGGCCTCACCAGACCTCTGCACACCCCTGGTTTGAGGCACGGCAATCTTTAAGGCAAGCCACTGGTTGATTTTCAGAATATTCAACGAGATGTATAGCCAAAAAAGCAAATGAAAACGATGGCTACTACTGAAGAATCTCTTCTTTATGCATCATATCTAATTTCTCTTCAAATATGTAAAACAAAAAGTCGTTCACCATTGGGAAGAGTTAGTAAAGCCGTGAATCCTATCTCCAGAAAAACACGTTTTGGCTCCCCAAGCAGCCCAGAAACATAAGCGTATACCCTTTCCTAATGACACAGTTCAGCAAAGGATTGAAGATAAGGCAATTGATGTCGAGGAATAGGTTGTAGAAGAGTTAAAGAAGTCGAGATATTTTGCAATTCAACTCAACGAATCAACTGAGGTCACTAATTGCGCCATTCGTCTTTGTTTCGTGCATTGGGAAAAGACGATATCAAAGAAGAACTTCTATATTGCATGAAATTTCCCGGGCGTAAGCCTACCACCGGCTCAGCGATATTAGATTTAATAAAGAGTACTGTAGTGAAAAAGAGAGACTGGGAAAACTGTATCGGAATGTGCACAGACGTGTCTGCAAGCATGACTGATATTGCGTTGGTGTAGTTGCAAAAATTAAAGTGGCGCATAAAGAAATGTTGTTTGCTCATTGCATAATCCATCTGGAGCATTTAGCTGCAAAGAGACTGATTCGAAAACGTGCCAAGTCACACGGTGAAAATTGTCCATGAAATTTGATGTCGATCCTCGAACTCCAGACTGAAACACTGTGTGGAGTGAAAGTAAGATTTCGCGGCATGAACATCTTTTCTATACAGATGTAAGATGGCTATCAAGAGTGAGAGTTCTTCCGCGTCTTGTTGAGCTCAAGGAAGAAACAAAACAGTTTTCTTGAGAAAGGAACTTCCCATGAGCGGATTTTCTTTTGGATGAAATGTGGATGAATAAGCTTGCGTATTTGGTGGATATATTTTGCCATTTGAACAAGCCTGATACACCTCTGCAGGGGTTTTGCACAAATATTTTGGTACTGAGAAACAAGACAGAGGCATTCAAAGAGAAGCTGGTTCTTTGCGATAGCTTTGTGCAGGAGATACAGAGATGTTTTTGACCTTAAACGATTTTTTGACAAGTGTTGATGTCATTGTTAAAGAATTATTAGACATCATAAGTCAACATTTGCAGGAGTTACCTTACGACTTTGAACATATTATTTTCCTGAATATGAGGATCCTCGAAATTATAACAGCTTTAGTTAACAAAATGATTGTGATAATCTGTTGCATTCATTGCGATTGTCTGTTATGTGTGAAGCTAGTGTTTTTTCATCATGAAATCTAGCAATTTTCCGTGACAACAGAGTGGCAACACCGTTTTATTCAATTCGATAAGAGTTGGATGCGCAGTCGCAGCTGAGTCGACAAGGGTGTCACTGTTGGAGGCTGCAGGATCAACCGTTTACTTTTTGCATACGAAAGCCAATTATGAACTTGCAAATCATGTATGCGACCGAGCTATCAATGCTTTTTATCTTCTGTGCAAAAATAAAAGGCTTGAATCTTTAATTCACCAACTTTCTTCCCTGAACCGCACAGCTGGTCAAGTTCCCAAGCGTGTGCTTTCATCTCAGTAATCTATTCAAAATGCGTTTCGTGCTTGAAAAAATTCTACAACAATACATAAACATTGTTTTTGTACCTGATTGCAAAAATAAAAACGGTGACATAAGCGATGCTGATGATTACGGACCTGTTCCTCTTGTAACAATGACCTCCGAATTGTTTGAGCATTACGTTTTCTTTGCATTTCATTTGTTGCTCCCACTCATATAACTAACTTGGCATTAAGCACAACACTGTATTGATGTGTATTTGCTTTTACTCAAACTGCATCGTTTTATGTAAACAAAGGCACCCAATGTTTTCAGCGGTTTTAGATGCGTAAAAGACGTTTGGCAGAACTACGTTCACAACTTTGTTTACAAAACCAATTAAGTGCAAAGTACCAGAGGTGGCCAGAATCAGTTTTTCAGACTCCGACTCCGCTCTTGTTATATATTTTTGAATCCGGATCCAGATCCGGGTCCGAAAATATTTTAAAGTGGAGAATCCGACTCCTGTTCAAACTCCAGAAACCATCGACGCACCCGCAATTCAGCAATGTTCGTGCTTGAGCAATGACATTTATAAAGTTCACACAGACTCGTGCTGCTGACGAAAATAAAAAATGACTCCGGCTCCGGAAAAAAATGTAGATTCTTGCTGGAGTCTCTTCCGGCGTTCCTGGATCCGTAGTCACCTCTGCAAAGTACCTATGTGCAGGGGCGCAACTAGGGTACTGTTTGGTCGGCATGCCAAGTCCCTTTACATCTGTGACGGCGTCGCATTTGACAACAGCATTGTACACATAGAATTTCAAAAAGGTAGCCGTTTGCATCACAGAGCGTCCCGCCTAATTCTATAAAAACACAAACGCACACACCAGGAGCGATCATACGATTATACTGACTGACACTAAATGCAACCATTCGAGACATGCATCACTGAAATTTCCATTTGCTTTCATTCTGGCTGGCACTTGGCGTTGCTGTGTGACGTCACTGACGTAGCATTGAATGATAAGTTCTCATGAGAACTTGCCCATTGCTGCGTAATCAATGTCACACAGCAATGATAACGCTAGTTAGTCCTCTTCGTACTGGCGAGTTGCTGGACAATTTATCATTCGTTTAAAATTATTTACGCATGGGAATGTCCATAGATTGGAATACAAATCCAATATTCTATACAAATCCATTGATTCAAAAAGCATTCAAGCTGACAGAATTTATATTTTGCAAAATATTTTGTTGCTGAGGGCAGCTCGGGCTATAACGAATGGGCCCGAGTAAACCTCGCCTACTGGTCTTATTCATATATTAGCCCGAGTTACTGGACAATTGTTCGTTTCAAATTATTCTTGAATGGGAACCGTCCATCAGATTTGAATTCAAATCCAATGTTTCAAAAATTGTTCACTCTGATGTGAAATATTTTTAAAAAATACAGTAAACCTCGGTTAATCCGGATCTTCGTCAAAACCGGATAAAATTGGCGGCACGTATGATTTCTAATGTTTTCTTTTATGAAAATCTTTGGTTTATCCGTATCTAGATCTTCGCCAATTCCGGATATAATCTGGTATTTTCATGAAGCGTGTGCAACCCGGTTGTGTTCGCACACTTTCAGTGTGGACTTGAACTCGATGGCACTAGCCTGGGCAGTTGTTGGAGCGGTCGGCACGCCAGACGAATCGGCCAAAGAGGGCTCTTACTTCCATGTGCATGGAAGTCACTTATATGTGTCGCTTGCTTGGTCTTTCCCTTTCTCCTTGCTTTGGCCGACTTTGCTCACATGTAGCGGTCGCGCTCGCGTGGCTGCTACAACATCCCACAATCCGGATTTTTCTGCTTTACCACGCTTTCGGATTTTTCTGCACTTGCACCGACTGGTCCTTAGGAAAGATTCTTCAGCTTTCAGACGCAACACAAGAGTGCTCACTGCTCATTATCACCAATGAAAATTTAGAATTATGACAACGGCTGCAACTGCACACAGCATTCCACTAATCTTGGATACGATTGTTACGTAAAACACAGACATAGCATATCTCGTTGAAGGTAACGCTCAAGGCACGCTGCCGTACCACGGTCTCAGTCTATTGATCAGTGTTGAGTGTGCGTGTGTAGAGCATTATCCCTGAGTGTATTGTATTCGGTAAGATGTCTGGAGAATTACTTCGCAGCCATGGAGGCTCGTCGCCAGGATTTTGCAGCCAGGGGGCCAAAAATCATAGGGGGGTCACATTTAAAAAATACAATGTTGGATGTATGCAGCAACCGGGGAGCCAAACATGAAATGGTGGGGCACAGATTTTAATGGAGTGCCGGACACCACTGGCCCCACCGCTGGTGATGGCCCTGCAGCCATGTAATATAAAATAATGAACTTAAGAATGCTCACAATTGCCTGGATATGGCGGTTACTAGTCTTATGTACATGGTAAATACATCATTTAATTCGTTTTGTTTCTGCGAAAGTTTGCTGTAGGGTCAAAAATGTGTTCAATTTAAGTGATTTTCACCAATATCTCAGTATTTAGATGACGTCAGGTAGAAACAAACATCTTCGGTTAATCCGGACCTTCCCCTAAACCGGATAAAATCGTTGATCAAATCCGGACTGATTGAGGTTTACTGTACTTAATTGCAGAGGGCAGCTTGGGCCGGAACGATAAGTCCGAGTAAAGTGCGAGCGAACAAGTCGAGAGAACACCTATTACGAATGATATTTTTGATTCGGGTCATCTGCAACATGAACGCGAAAGGCCAGATATGGAACTAAAATATATGATAATATGAACAGTAACAAGGTCCAATCAAAAGATCCCGATTTAACAACTTTAACCAGTGAAGTGGGTGGTACCACAAATATACATAGCAGATAAGCTCACGTTGCACAACACAAAATCGAAGACTCGGGTCAAAAGCCCGAGTCGCCACTGCCATACGTAGTGTTGCAACCTCTCATTTGGCATTGCGTTGAATGTCCGATTCACCCCGACGGGGATGTGCGCGAAGAACAACACCCATATATATGTGGCGCAAACAATAGAGTGATCTCTGCTGACACTAGCTTGTGAACGATTAAACAAAATAACTAGCGTACGCGAAGAGTGATTGTGGCGCATGATCTCTATTGTTGTTTGTTTCAACAGTGTGAAGCTTTGCGTACTTGCTGCTCAGGCTTTCCTATCGCAACAGTAGTGTGGGATACGGCTGTGGCTTCTTAGAAATTTGATGAGCTTTCTGCTATGTGGCCGTGCACCTGTGTGATGATCATTTGCTATTCCCGCCTTGTTCTCTGACAATTCAACCGCACTTGCGACACGATCTTGTTGTACGCGAGACTAAGTTTTTAAATGCGGCTTGGCAGCTACAGGACACTATACGATGTCGATTTCGACTTCCTTGAGTCTGAAGCTTACAACTGAAACGTGGTTGGAGAACTATCTGTTCTCTGTTTTCCAGACATGCTGTTTTGTTTTCCAGACATGCTGTTTATCTGTTTTCCAGACATGCTCTGGCAATGCATGACATGCTACATTTAATAATTAAATGACATTATCTAGCTTGGATGTCCTTATTGAAATGCACTATTAAGTCTAGACTTACTTCCCTCCTTTTTTGTCCCTGTTACTTATCAGGGCATCTGACTAGAAAACCGTATGGTTGTTTCAGATGTCCTGGGAACAAAATAAACGCTGTTCTAATGTGGTTTGTTTTCTGTGACATGATTTGTTGCTTGTTTATAGTTGTTCCCAAATAAACTGATACTGATACTGATACTATCTGCAACGGTTTCATGTATTCAAGTATGTACTTTCCACGATGGGTGTAAGCAAGGAATCGATCAGCAAATTTTTAATAGGAAATCGATTTCACGTAACATTACGCATTCTCAGTCCTGAAAATTGCAAGCAAAGCTTACAGGTGAAAAGTTGAAAGGCTGAAGTAAAAAAAAAAAAAAACAAACTCAAGACTACAAGTAAAATTTCGTAATACAAGCTCATAAATCATAACATCTTAACAAACTGACTGACGTCAAGAATACTAGTGGCGACAAAAAAAACTGACTCATGA
>Ga0210059_1003910_pt1 | contig 23982 bp, 13 predicted proteins | sample Ectturendosymbi2_FD_188042 | JGI IMG/M metagenome (GOLD analysis project Ga0210059, IMG submission 188042) | Ecteinascidia turbinata endosymbiont from Florida, USA - Sample 2 (SPAdes) (version 2) | ecosystem: Host-associated > Tunicates > Ascidians > Unclassified | place: Key West, Florida...
AAGCTGAACTTCCTTCTGAACCTTGCTTGAACAATCTGGAAAGACTTCGTTTCGTAATATGTCTTTACACAAAAGATCTTCTGCTCCATCGACCAAGGCATCATTAGACTATTTTTTGTTTAATATACAGAAAGGTTAACTATTTCCCTATGACAATCTGGAAAGAGAAAAATGAATAAGGTCGTCGATAAAGGTTTTAGAAGCTGCCGCTTTGTTTCAACAATTGTGAAACACCCTGTATGTTCACATTGCTACTAAAACTCAACGTTGTGTGAACGGTGAATACAGTTCGAATTGCAAAATAGTCCCAGCAGAGTTTTGCATTTGATGGCAAAATATACACTACCATTTAGCAAACCTGTGAAATCGGATCACAACTAAAATTTTTGATATCTTAGAATAATCACATTAAAAAACAAAAATTTTCTCTGTCCGATCCAGTCCTGATCCGCCAATTTTGAAAAAAAAATTGCAGTCCGATCCAGTCCTGTTCCGGCCAAAATTGGCTTCAGTCTTCATCCAATCCGATCCAGTTCTGTTCCGTGCTCATCTCTGAGCCTAACCATTGCTTCCGGACGCAGACAACCTAAAAATATGTAAACTTTTGTTTCGTTTTTGTGGTTTTCTTACACAAGTTTTAATTTGTTGTGAGTTTATCTTAGTTTACACATAAAATATGACTTGCAACTAAAAGTACAAAGTTTTTGAATGATGCGAATGGAATTTTGTTTAAACGTAATGAAATAGCATTGGAAAAGCACTCAAATAATTCACATCAACGTCACATTTGTACGTTAAGCTTATATATATATAGCAAAACAAGTTTGACTGATACGAACTGATTTTTGCTGATAAGTTATTTTTGACAACGAAAGAACATACCCAAAAAATCGGGCAAGCATCATCGAGATAATTGTTGTTTATTATTTATTATAAGGAATTGTTCCATCGGTCTCTATGGAGTGTTCCGCAGGTCCCACCATGGTGGGACCCACGGAACAAAATTGAAAAATTTTCAAAGTTGAAAAAAACATATAAAACATTCATTGATTTTTATAATATATAGATATATATATAAAACATTCATTTATATGTCTATAATACATAGATATAAAACATTCATTTATATGTCTGACACTTCAAATTAGAGATCAGTTGCAGTAGCCACAGTGGTGTCAAAGCTACTGAGCACTTCATATTATCTAACATCTCTCCTTTCCTTGGTACCACAGACAAATAGTTTGGTTTTAAGGCTGGTCATAGCACTGATCAATGTACGTTTTTGATGAACCAAACTGCTTCATACTTTGTAACCCGTGGTTCATCTGTGCGTGCTGTGTTTTTAGATGCCTCGAAAGCATTTGATCGAGTACTACACATGAAATTATTTGAGAAATTAATTCAAAGAAAGGTGCCAATGTGTTTTGTGTGCCTACTGAAACATTGGTACAAAGAACAAAAGATGTCAATTAAATGGGGCAAACACATTTCTGAACCGTTTCATGTGTCTAATGGGGTTAGACAAGGGGGAGTACTGAGTCCACACTTGTTTGCTGTTTATTTAGATGATTTGTCCAATGAACTAAACAACATTAAAGCAGGGTATTATACTGGTGAAGTCTTATTAAATCACTTGATGTTTGCTGATGATATTTGTGTGTTCTGTCCAAGTGTACGTTGTTTGCAAAGAATGCCAGATGTGTGCCATGCGTATGCAGAATCGCATGGGATTATTTTCATCTGCAACAAAACTGTTTGTATGACGTCTAAGAGCGCAAAAACCACAGCCACTCCATTATTGAAATTAGGTGGTCAATACGTAAAATCTGTTTACCAATACAAATATCTCGGGATTGTATTGAATACTGAGTTCTCATATGACAAAGACATTCAGACAACTGCGATATCAATATTGTGCAGCAAACAAGCTGCGAGCCTCTTTTTCCCGTTGTTCAAAGGCAGTTAAAAACGTACTTTTTCGTTCCTTCTGTATGCCCATGTATGCATCTCAATTATGGTGTAATTTCAGTAAGTCATGCATGCAGAGATTGCGTTTCGCATATAATTTTGGATGCAGGGCTCTATACAACCTGACCTGGAGAGCGAGTGTTAGTAACAACCAGGTTCAATGTAACATTCCTGCCTTTGAGGCGCTGGTACGAAAATACACGTACCTGTTTCTTGAAGATGCAGAAAATCTAACAATGTATGGTTACGTGCTTTGAAGCAGTCAGATTGTTTGTATTCATCAGTATTCTTTGAACACTATAATCGCATTTTACACTGTGAATGAGTGAACGAACTTTGCAGTGTCCGTTTGATCGATGGCGTGTCAAGCCACAATGCTTTCGAATTTTACCTAGACGCGATCAATCTAGGAATTAGCGGTCTACTCCGTAGAAGTGCTGCAATAAGTGTTACGTGTTAGCTAACAATTACAATAGTGTTAAGAATGTGTCTGTAACCCCTTGGTTCTATCTTCAATGCAGTTGCAAAAAGTGTCTGTAACCCTGTGATTCCGCCGGCTTCAATGCCTTGTACCACATTCTCTTTTATCTGCTTTTATCGACCTGCGTTCTACAGAGTGTGTGTGTTCGTACTAACTATGGACTTCGTGTCTGCTCATAAACAAACAAATAAAAAAAATAGTTTTACTGTTTTTTTCTTGCTTGATATTTTTGTGTATATTTTCATTAACACACTTTACCAGAAAAATAAAATAAAATATAAAACTTGAAATGAACAATTTTGGTCCATAAACCTTTAACTGAACAAATTTCAGCAACCTTCGCTGGATAATCTAGGTTCTACACCCATTTGAAAAAAATCTATTCCATAGGTCCCGCACCTCCCCTACTACTAGTAGTAATTACTAGTACAGTAGAATTTGCTTAATTCGTTACCTCATAGGGATTAGAAAAAAGCGACGAATTAGGCGAAGCGACGAATTATGCAGACAGGTGAAAACTCTATCATAGAAGCTCGTATACTTTATCATACCTCGTATACATACATAGTGCTCTTATTTGCAGTAAAATACAACTTTATGACGTTATGGTTGAATACAACAATTAATTCCTTTGCTCTATCTGGACTCCTCCATTTAATCAAGCACCCGATGCGAGGTAGCAGCACACCTTTTAAATCTTTAATAAACTTTTTCGCGATCTCTCAATGGGGAGTCGGGTCGCGCCTCGCACTTCGTGTATAAATTCGATAAACAAATTGCGAGGTGCAACAATTCTCATATAAAGATCCTTAATTTATTTGAATTCCCACACGTACTAGCTGCTTAGACATCTAAAGCGAAACTGCAAATAACGAATTAGACCAGGGGTTCCCAACCTTTCTCTGACCATGTACCCCTTCAGCATTTCAACAGATGAGCACGTACCCCCAAAATTCCTTGCTATGGCATAGATCAACGTTACCCAATTTTTCATCATGACTAATCATAGATATATTACATAATGATTTTTCTTAAAAAGCATATATTGATTTTTAAAAGTAATATGATATATTTATAAATATTTGGTAATAAGTAATATATAAACACATTTTCAATGTATTTTCTTCTCTATTCCTAAACTTAAATGTACCCTTTCGGATAGGCAAATGTATCCCAAGGGTACATGTACCCCAGGTTAGGAACCCTTGAATTAGACGAACAAAACGCTTCTCAGGGATAGAAAAAAGAGGTGACGAATTAAGCAAATTGACGAATTACACGATGGCGAATTAGACGAACAGAAATGTACACAAAAGATAGGGATTTTGTCGGGACCGACGAAAAAGTGACGAATTAAGCGAATTGATGAATTAAACGATGACGAATTAGACGAGTTCTACTGTATTACTAGTAATCCAAAAAGTTTTAGGTACATTAAAATATAGGGTTAGTTGATGAGTAGAGAATTAATATCTAGAAGATTATATTTCATTCATAAATCACAACTTATAGCATATATATCAATATCCACCTAGTGCACAACTCACAACTGGCGTCATGATAGTGACACCACAATTCAACATGTTTTTGGGTGCGTTGCAAAAGACGGATATCTGTCAGTAGCGGATCTTGGTTGCGGATACAAAATGACGTAACCGGAGACACGAGAAATGATATTTAATTATGGGGAGTAATGACACCACAACGGTAGTAAAATATTAATTGTTGCTGGCCTTTTTCAGCCACCATCCATCTCTCACCAAGAATATTCGATTCTTGGCAACAATCCCCAGTTTGACCCAAATTTAGGTTTGAACAGTTGTGAAAAATTAAAAAAAGTAAATATCGCAACTCTTTTAAACAATACTTGTTCGGGGCAAAATTATATTAAATTGCAATCACAAAAAATTTTTGCACTGCATCTTTACCTTTATTTATTCTGTGACGAGGTAATTTTTCACTCTGGTTAACGTCATTACACATCTGTTAACGATATCCGCACTGGCGGACATCCGTTCCAGAGATGATCACTATCCGGTTTGCCGGTTGGATATCTGGCAGGATAGCGAGTTTGCAACCGGATACTGATATCCAAAAATTGCTTTCAAACCGGATACGGATAAGGACAACCGAAACACTTCTCTCGATATTTTGAGGATTCAGACTCATGGAATAAGTTGCACATTGCACAATCATTCATTCACTATCTTCGCAAGCATCTTTTCTGTCTTCTGTGCCACGACTCCAAGTCTGTCTGTGGTGTAAGAAAACTTGATCGAAACAGTTTGCATGCTTCTGTGCGCCAATGTGCGTTCCCATCCGATTTTTTTTTCTCTTAGCTGTTTACCCCAAAATTTGATGTTAGAATGTCTCTGGGTCATCTTTCTTTAAAGCGTATTGGTCCCGAAATTTGGGCTAACATTCCTGAAAATTTGAAATCTTCTTCTTATTCATTTGGAAAACAATAGAAAAACGTCCTGATATCTTGTCAGAATTCCTGTTAACTTTTGATTTATATGCTTGTCACATTCTGTAATATTGTGTTGATGCCATTATTCTCCCTCCTATCTACCTCCACAGTTGCTTGCCCCACCCCCTGTACATAGGCATGATTTTCCCCACTGCTTTGTTTTGTTTTTTTATTTTGCTTATTTTACGTTGATTTGGTGCATTTTATTACTTCTTCCAACTTGTAAAACAGTGTTTCTCAAAGTGAGCGGAATCGCCCCCTTGGGGGCGAGTTTTAATGGTAACGGTGCGAAAAATACAAAGGGGGCGACAGGGGGCGAAACAACATAAAGGGGGCGAAAATGCTCAACCACTAATCGATCACTGAGTTAACTTCAGTAGCCTAATTTTATGACCTGTTAGTTTCTTGCAATTTGTTTACTACGACATAATCGTTGGAGATTGTTGCAACAGCAATTTATCTGTTAAATTTTTACTCTGGATCGTCTGTGTGCCAGGTTACAGCGTGGATTATTTAGGGCTGCGGAGTCGTCGTAGAAAGGACACAGCTCCGTCTCCGGAGCTGTCGGTTTTCATGAGTGTGGCTCTGGCTCCAGTGCTCTCTTTTTTATGGCTCCGGCTTCTGGTCGTTTTCACACATTAATATTTTATTGACTTGGTGTGTCGCAAGTTGAATAGAAAAGTTCAATTAAATCAAGTGCACCAAACTAAGAGAATACACCAAACCTTTTTGAGTAATTTAACCTGGTAGTGTTTTACAAGCAGCGCTGTTACCATGAGGAAATCAGCAAAAAAAGCAACCACAGATTCAGACGATTGAGAGAACAGTCAATAGCAGAAACGTAACTCAAGATAACGGTAAACAATTTCTGGAAAGTCAATCGCTGGTTTTGCCGTCAATGCCTAAAGATCTTTGTCATTTCTTACAACCAGAATCAAGAAAATTACGGTTTGGAAAACTACATTTGTGTCCGAGCATTTAAAAGCAGACCAGTCCCAATTGACCAGGTGTTGTGCACTCGTTGCATGCTTTGCCTGTTGCAACCTTGGCGATTCCAGCTAACAGCGCTGCCCGGGCAAACCATGCAAAGAGCGCAAAACACATAGTCGACTCTCATGTGCTGTTTCAAACACGTACACATTTGCATTAACACAAATGCGAAGATGTGTTTAAAAGCCTTTTGTTCAAAGAAATAGTATGAGAAGAAATTCACATTTGACTTTTAAAAAACATCTGAAACATCTGATTTCTAATCTTCTGCACTCATAATAAGCAGTGATGAATCGCAAAGTAAAGCACAATTTAACACGCAAAGCTTAGGAGAAAATAAGTCTGATGGTTACCGTGCGGAAAACATATTTTTTCCACAAATGAAAACTTCAAGAAAAGTCCACATTTGTTTACACTGATTTTTATACCCTGCTGATAACGTAATGCTATGCAAAGCAATGCTAGTTTGCTACCAATTATTTGTAACTTTCATGTTAGGCTATTGCTTATTAACGCAACATTTCCCGGTGAGCTTTGCCAATAATCTGGGAAACCTTGCTAGTAGCCTAAGCCTAATGGTTTCTAATAAAAATTACTACTTTACCAGGTTTTTTTAAAGGCGTTTTAGGGACCCGAATCGGGTCCCTGGAATCAGAGAAAATTTTTATCGGGTCCTTAAAATTTGAGAAAATCGGGTCCCTAGAATCAGAGAAATCGGGCCCCTACAGATCCATACCGGGTACCTAAGATTTTCCTTAAAAAAACCCTGACTATACAATGGCGTGCATCGTGCATTTTACCCTTAAATCTGAAATGGTGTCATATCTTCATACTCCCTGCTAACAGCATGACTACGTGGCTACAAAAGCAATGACATTTTATTGTATACCTATATTCACTATAGCTCAGTTCTTTTTAGATCGCTACACTACTGCAGACCCGATTTGATCATTCTGACCAGAAAGTAAGATGCTGTGGTAGTTACGTTTTTTTTACTTCTACAACAGTGGTTCACAACCATTTCGCTGAAGAGAGCCAAATCCAAACCTACGACTTTGTTAGAGGGCCGCACTATTTTTTTCCACATGTCAATCGACACGTTTCGTTTTATTGCACGAACGAAGCCTGTTACACAAAATATTACAGGTGTCACGGAAAGACACTGCCTAACGAAAGGGATCCTTTCCCAGCAAAGAATCAGACATCAAGCTCTTACAAAGTATATATTTCACCTAGGTAGTAGGCGTCATCAGCTCTTACTCAAATAGAATCTGTTACAGAAAGATTGCTAGAAGCCGCAGAAAGGATGCTTTGGAGCTGCATGCGGCTCTCAGAACAGTGTTTGAGAACCATTATTCAACCAACAACACCACGCCTACCAGCTACGATGTCACAGCCTTAGGGATTATTAAACCAAAGAAACATCAAAGGCTTGCAGATCAAGTGTTGCAGTCTGGTGTCATAACTCGTAACAATCGCGTTTAGTGTGCTGTAAAGAGCACTGTTGTAGGTAAAGTAAGTCTAATTTTCAGTCAATTTGGTAAAACCGCTAGTATCTTGGAAGGGACCCGGAGCTCTCAAATGCCCAAAGCTCCAGCTCCGTCTCCATCTGATTTTTATTTTGAACTCCGGCTCCGGGAAAAATGAGGCGAGGTAGAAATCGTTTTTCTCACACACTCCAGTGGAAAACATCACCCCAAAGAATGAGAACTTTCACCCACGTTTCACCTACCACAGTGAGACTCTCACCCGCGAATCCGAACTTTCACTCACCACATTGAAAACTCTCACCTAATACGGCAATAACTCTCACCCAACACGGTGAGAACTCTCACCTAATGCGGTGATAACTCTCACCCGCCAAAGTAGCCAAAGTGAGATCTCTCAACCGCCAAAGTGAGAACTCTCACCCGCCAGAGTGCGAACTCTCACTTGCGGTGAGAAAAACGATTTCTACCCCTGTTTGGCAAATGCCCAGCTTCGGCTCCGTAGCCCTGGATTACGAGGTATTTTCACAAGAATTCTGAACGTAATATTAGTGTCGTAATACAATTGCTTAGTTCAGCCATTTAATCGCTTGGTTTAGCTATTTAATACGTTCTTTAAATAAAATTATTTAAATTTACAACCTTGTAGTTGCTTTATCAGGCTAAGGGGGCGAAAACGACGTGTCGAGAGTTAAAAGGGGGCGATGGAATAAAAAAGTTTGAGAAACACTGTTGTAAAACGTCTTCCAGAGATGATCGGATAGTGGATTTTCACCATCCAATCCTATCCTGTTTTTGAAAAATGATATCCGTATCCGATCCGAATCCTGTTTTTGTTGAAATTAAACTATCCGTATCCGAAAACTATCCGAAAGTGTAATTGCGATGCACAACATACATTTTTTTGCTGTGTCTATTTTGCCTCATGAGGCAAAATAGCTGCTGGAGCTATTTTGCCTTTAGCTAAGCATGATTGGTTGAAGTAGTCACATGACAAGTTTGGAACGCATGTCCTGCTTAGTTGACCATGACATCTGCAAAAGCTCAGTCCCATGCATGGATGATGGTTGTCATTGTTTCAGGGATGGCAAGCAGTTAGCATCTTCTTGTTTGCATTAAGTGAACTGTCAGCTAACCCCTAACACTAAACATTGAGCCCCTAAACCTGAAACTTGACCATAAACCCTGATCCTAAACACTAACCATAAACTCCTAAATCCCAACCAATTGTCTCTGTGTATCATGCTTGTCATGTGACTACTTCAACCAATTGTGTTCAAATGAAGGCAAAATAGTCCCATCACAGATTTTGTCTCGAAGCAGAATAGACACTTGAATGCGTTGTATCACTTTGGTCCCTGTCATGCTTGTAAATAGAAAGTTTGACAGATCTTCTCTTGCAAGCTTGGCATATTGCATAACCTAAGTACTTTTCCGAGTCAATTGGATTAAAAAGCAAGCTAAAGTTTTGCCACACAGTCCAGTCACCACGGGGGGCTTTGGTGGGCTTAGCCCCTCCGAAACAAAGCTCCAATCCCCCCTCCCAAATTGAAATATGAAGGACTATAAAACAGTGATGTTTGTTCATATTTCAGAATGTCAAGCTCCACTGCACAAATGTACTGTAAAGCTCCCCTATAGAGACTTTCTGGTGACGGTTCTGTTGCCACACCTAGTTTTTCATTGGCCATTTTTTGGCAACAATGGTTAGATTTTACCACCATCCATGAGTTCACATTCAAGTTTTATTTATTAATTCTACCCATTGTTGCACTTTAACCAAACCTAACTACATAGCAATGCTATTCTACAAACCAAAACAGCATTCAAAACAATACACTGGCTTGAAATTTGTCAGTTAGATTGAAATGACTGATTAAAAATTCAGTCTAACAAGTCAATGTCACAAATCAACAATCTTGCATATCATATTTAAAAAAGCTATCTGACCTGGTAGGCTATCACACAACAACCAGTCAATGCAAGATCACTTAGAATAGGTGTGAAGACTGCAAGACCTGGTGCAGACTTCAGAACAAATTAAAAGAGCTAGTGCACTAGTTAGTCTAAGTCTAGACTACAGATCGCGGTAGGTCTACACTAGCTAGCTTTAGTCCAGGTATGCAGCAAACAACGTCCTTTTAATGTACACTGAAAGAGAGCCCTATCTTGCCACACCAGGAACAGATTCATGCCGACAAACTTGGCATAACTCTACGGTTCAGAGATTACACCCTTGACAGACTCGGAGTCATGACGCAGAAGGCTGAAAAGATGCTTCTGAAGATAATGAATGCAACTTTTTCCAAAAGTCTGAATCCTCGAAATATTGATAAAAGCTTGTCGGATATCCGGATCCGTATCCGGTTCCCGTTTGAAAGCAGTTTTTGGATATCATTATCCGGTTGCAAACTCACTATCCCGTCGGATATCCAACCGGCAAACCGGATAGTGATCATCTCTGACGTCTTCAATTAAAATTTGGTTTGTGCTGGCAACAGGGCTGGCTGAGAATTTGACCCAGGTGGTCCTTCTCCAACCCTTTGTGATTCAACATGTTAGAACACGATTAGAGGGTTAAACTGTGAGACCCGAAATTTCTGATGTTTTTATATTTTCATTGACATGAAATCAATTTGTGATCTTTGATGTTATTCTACCTCTTCTTGCTGCATTCGTGTTATTTCGTGATTTGGGTCACAAAAATGCACCATTTCATTTCTCTCCCACTGCCGAATCCTTGTATGATAAATGATGGGTAAAGAGCATTGTAGTTGGGGCGTTGTTAAAGTGTTTTGCTCCTCTCAGTGTTGATGTGTGCTAGCACATATTCTGTAATGTGTTATCCGCTATGGCTGCGCATTTTTGTACTTTTGTATTATTCGATTGTGCTTGTGATAGGGGCCACGAGTCTGTGAAAAAATAAAATAAACATTATTTCGTTACATACATGGACGTCGGAAGGTGGGGTAGGGGGGCTTGCCCCCCTAGGAATTTGAAAATTTCAGCAAAAAATGTTGTTTTCTTAGTTTCAAGAGGGAAACCGAATTTCACCACTTATGGCCCCCCCTAGAAAAATTTTGGAAAAAAACATAGTGGCTCCCCCTGGAAAAAATTCTTCCGACGCCCATGGTTACATACACACGCTATTTTGAATGTGCAGCAATGTATTCACTATGTTTGCAGTTTTTTGCGCTCATGCAGATAAAAACCACATTTACTCTGTCTTAACAACTACAACTGGCCCTTTGAGGGCAAACATAATGCTGATATGGCACTTAGTGAAAATGAGTTTGACACCCCTGCTACCACTAGCGTACGGAGGGGGAAGGCCACTGTGCCACAGGCCCGTAGCTACGGGGGGGCATTCGGGGGCAGTGCCCCCCAAATTTCTTTTATGCCTCCCCAAATTTTCTTGTTTCCAGAAAAATTTGTTTTAAAAATATGATAAAAACAAAACTAGTGCCCCCCTAAAAATGTATTTTGCCCCTCCAAACTTCAAAACCTGGCTACGGGCCTGCTGTGCCATGGCCACCCCCTCAGAACCTAAAAATAAAAAATGTAAAAAAGTATTGTCCAAAACTTGCTTCAAGAGTGGAAAAAAATGCGTAATTTTAGGTGTAATTTTGCAAAGCTTTCCCGGGGGCATGCTCCCGGAGCCCCCTAGAATGATCGTGCCTTCGGTACTTCTCCTAAAGTTGATTTGTGACGTCACACGATTGTGGCGAAACTTGGCCTCCCCCTCGGAAATTTCTGCGTACGCCACTGCCTGCTACAGCGTAGCAGAATGAGCGACGGTCGAGATTAGCGTTGTATCTGACTAGCAGTGAAATGGTGCAGCGCCTTCCTGCTGATTTTCTGGCTGCCTGTATATATTTCCTAAAATTCCTATCTTTTATTGTCAAGCTTTTTTTTATTTTGAAGTTAATAATTTCCATGTTTTTACGTTAAACTGATTGTTCACAACTGTTCCGAATTTCCGTTTTCGCTCCCTCATTTAGAGGTTCGCAACACCGCAGGTCGGTTAGAAAACGCAGAAAGGCCACAAAGCCTAGCAGCACGTCAGAGTAGCTGCATGATCAGCCATGACGCATTAAACTTTTTCTCAAGAGGGTTCCGAGGCATTTCTGAACTTTACAAAGTCGACATTACGCAGAACAAAAAAAAACTCACCAGATTGTTTTAACCGATGTCTTTGAAAAGAATTTCGAAGAAAAAAACTCCTTATATTTGGCTTCTCAAAAAAGAAACTTGTTGGCACTCTCCCACTTCTTTTGAATATGCGTTTTCATAGAAAAACTTTGGCAAAACTGCTTGGATAAACAGTTGCAAGATTATCCTTGGCAAAGTAGCCTACTCCTAACGTCTCGTTGCTAGCGTTGCGGAAATTACGCGCGGCGGTTTCACTGGTATCTGGTACACACTGTTTTCATTGAATTCAGTAGGCCTACAAATTTTAAACAGGGTAGAGTGCAAGTTGTTTTCTCCATAGTAGCATGACAATAAAGAAAGCTTAGCCGCTGATCGCTCTGAACGACTGAATTTTGAACAATTAGTTTAAAAATCCGTTTTTAAGGAGCTGCTTCTTGCAAGACTTCAAAAAAATAATTCATGCAAAGTCTCGAGACTATAAGAGCTGGAGACCGGGACCGAAATCCTTCGAGACCGAGACGAGACCTGAGACATTCTGTGCAATAGTGTTGAGCAGGTTTTTTCGAGGTGTTTCAGGGAGCCGATTCGGGTCCCTAGAATTGAAATTCAGGCCCCAAGAATCAAAGAAAATCGGGTCCTTAGAATCAGAGAAAGCGGTTCCCTACAGGTCCATATCGGGCAACTAACATCTTCTTTCCTGCTCTGGTACCACGGGGTCAATATGACCCCAGGCTTATTTGATAGGCTAGATATTCCAAATGTTGAGATTACAAGCTTTCATGTCACTTTGTATTTTATTTACAGGTTCTTGTCAACTATTTCCACTCATGCAATCTTAATTTCAATGTTGCCTTTTTTGTAAATTTAACATTTTGTTTGTTGGGGGTCATATTGACCCCATGGTACCATTTAGGTTAGAAATATATCCGATGTTCTTTTACATGGGTCTTTGTAACATTTTAGTGTAAAATATGGAATTATGTCCAGAATCACCTCCAGTTGTTCTAAACATCACCCAGCATCCTCTATCAGGGCGCAAGAGATGCTTCCTTTGTCCGAGATCGAAGGACAAATAGTACAGACTCACGCAGTAGATGTCATAACACCACTTGCGAAGAACACAGCAAGATGGTCTGTAAGCAGTGTCAGAAGTTAAATATCCTTGTATTGTGCCCTCCACCTCCACTACATTTTTCAAACAATAAACACAAAATGATAACAAATTGAATGTTTCTATTGGTTTTTCAGTAATGAGGTCTTGTTGACCCAAAGGTATACTGCGAACGTGATTTTTTTCATGGTACCAGAGCAGGGTTAAAAAAACCCTGGTGTTGAGGATATTAGTTCTTGTGAACTTTTCAGTTACTGCTACGTGTGTTTTATCTTAATTTGACCTGTAAACTGAGCATCTCCATGTATGATTGTCGAAATTCAGGTCATAAAATTGCTAACTTAGATCTTCTCACGGAGCATCACTGGCCTTAAATATTTCCTAGGTTAATGCATGTGACATATTTACATTGTATCAGCTTTTTGACAAAAGAATAGATAAAGTTGCAGCAAAGGCAAGAAAACGCTGCCTTCGAAGTTAGGTAATTACAAGTAAAGCATTAAATCGAGGTATATCTTTTATTTTCTGTCAACTTCTTAGGGTGATATATCCAAGAAAATGTTTTAAGATTTTGCAATTTTATATGTGTCCACTAGTTTTGTATAAAATCATTTGCCATCAGTTTTTCATATGCTTTCTTCCCTCTGTCCTTCTTTAAGTATTCGTGAGTTTCCCTCAGTCGGTAATTTATGACGTTTTAAAACTCAAAACTCTGGAAGTGCATGCTCCAGAGCCACCTACAGCTCGCAACAGCGGTGATTGTGACCAGACCTGACGAAAGAAGAGAATAAGCGGGTACGCGTGGAGTAGGAGTCTTCAAAAGGCTCAGACAAATCCGTAGGAAACAAGATGTAACTGTGGCCACTGTAATGCTGTATTGTCAGAAGATCTTTGTGCCCAAAAATTTTGTCATTACAATTCATGAAGATTTTTGCAGATGATCAGTGAACTTTTTGCCTAGTTTTTGCATTTTGTTTCATTAGTTGCTACAATTCGAATGTATTACCACAACTTGGGATGTCGCAATACAACACTTTGAATGTTCAATCGTGCCCGAAATTTCGAAGTGGGAATAGTTTCAAGTGAAACAATTAGTTTCTTAATTCTACGACAGCTATGGTTTCAAAGTTTCAAAGGTCCTGACGTCACAGTCATATGAAATTTTCATGCGGGCATAGAAACAACTATATGTGGGGTTCGAGTCACCTTTCGACACCCCTTTGCTCCCAACTCACTCTTCGCAGCTGTGCTTTGTCATTTGACGGGCTTCGTGGGGGCGCTTAAAAGAGACTTTATCCCCGGGCGTGGGAAACCCTAGATACGCCACTGGTTTTCTCTACGTGCGGACTGGTTTGACTCAACTTGTTGCCGCGTCAAGGAAAATATTCGGGACATGAAAACCAAGAAAAAAGGGGATTCTGCGCCCCTTGGAGGCTGCGCCGTGGGCGGCCGCCTAGTTGGCCTAGCATGAGTCCAAGACTTCTAGCATGAATTAAAGAGTCACCATGAACAAGACTGTAGTTTGGAATTTGTGCATTTCAACAACATTCTTGTTTCAACCTGGTTTCAAGCATTTCTGTAAAATGATGAGAATTGTCACACACCATAAAGAACGTCAGTTTTTTTTCACTTTTAGCCAGACTATATACACTGAATTGAAAGTTATAAAGCTCTTTAAGAGACACATCACACAAAAATTCAGTAGTTATTTTGTATTTGAGGTTTTGTTAGGGAAAAGATTTCATTAAATGTTATATTCATTAAGCCCAAGATATTAAAGTTCACACTAAACTTTATTCGAAGAGTTGTTTTCAAATGACTCGCAGAGGTTTGATGAAAATTTATTTGGTCGTCATATATGGCAGACCTTTTATTAGTAAAAGACAAGTTGGAGTGATTGACACATGAAGGCAAAGTGATATTGAGATTGTGTAACATGAGACATTGACAAGATGATATTGGAAAGGGTAAATCACAAGACACTAGTGGTGGTGCGTACGTTACAAAAGGGATCAACCGGTCCTTGCCTTTGAACATTGCAGAGGGGAAGTGTGAGAAGTACTGTAATACATAAAAAGAGAGAAACAAGGCAACCTTTACCACAAGCTCACATTTTGTAACCAACTAAGTTCAAAGTGTTTCACGTATTCACACCATCGATTAATTATCATCAGTAACTTTTGTTTTAAGAGATAAAAAGTTACGGATGACGCTAACTTGTTTAACACAAAGCTTTCTAACTTTTGCAAAACCTTTTGTGTAGCTAACCTATAGCGCAAAAAAACACTGAGTTCCATGAGTGTATTCTTCGTGCATGAAATAAGGTGACAATTTTTGCATAAACTACTGTCTTATTGTGTCGCTCTCGATCTTGTGGGATATGCTAACTAAAGTGATTTATATCCAAACGTTCAAAGCCTGTGGCATCACAGGGCCTGCCCGCATTTGCGATTTGCCCATGCCCACAAGGTAACTGCGTCGCACAGCCAGTATACGCTACCGATACAGTTTGAAAAGCGCTCCTCAAATGACAACTACTCACGGCAAGAAGTCATGCGTGGACAGGTGGATCGTCGATACGCTTCGAAAAATGGTTGTTAGAACTTCGAACTTTTGTTTAGTGTGTTTTTTTGACGAAGCCAAAACACGCACAACTTTAGGCTACCGTGCCGCCGACACGCGACATTTACTAAACGCCATTGATCCGTTACACGCGAAAACAAAACGATTCCCGCTTTTCATTGTTTACTTTGGAAACAAAAGAGGTAAAGCCACAAATACTATTGTTACGCTCCTTTTAACGCAGGAAGAAATGGCATCGTTCACTTCGCGAACGCATTGCGTCGTCGCCAAAGCGCTACATGGGGACGCTGTGTGTTTTAAGTCCGAGTGAGATGTGTTTCACGTACGTACGTGCTCGAACATGAACAGCAAAGCAAGCTTAGCGCGAAATAAATATGTTATATGATTAAGGTTGGCATGCAGTAACAGGTGAAGGGCATTTTGGTGAATAATGATTTAGCGGTCAATTATTCGCTCCTAAAAGTTTCTATCCCATTTCGATCCATTACGTGGAGGTTGCATCTGAATGAACTGTTGCTGAGCAGTGCTGGTGTTTTTCGAGGACCGTATTAGAATTTGTGTGGCGTGTCCATCGTGCCTTCATCATTCCACAAAAATATCAAAGTATACTCAGTGGTTTATTGCTGGAAGAAGTGGCGAAAGACTTTGCGAAAAGAAGGCAGTTTTGCCGCAACGTTACGCACGTTGAAACTTTTCTGTAAAGCACCAGTTCCATACTTCGTGTAGGACGTCAGGGCGAGAAATTACAAGAGCGCTACCTCTCAAAATTATGTGAAGTGCCGAAGAGTGAAGTGCTCTCAATGTAGTGGCCGAAGTACAACCAGTTCAATACATAGGCATACGCTACGCATATACATAACAAGCGTTGTTGTGTTTATTAATTATTAAGAAAACTTTAAATAATTTAATACAAATGTATTTGATACACTGGGTGGCTGACGCGTAGTTCAGTTCGTGGTTTTGCCCATCCTATCGAGACTGACACGTCACAAAACATTCAAAAACAAATGAAAATGCAGTTGCTGATCTAAAGTAGTTAAACACAACTATTGTTGAGCACTCAGGCTTTCTCTCTGGTCGGAATTTTCAGTAAATTCAGTTTTGTTATGAAGTGTCCGGACTCCGGAAGTATGCAAAATGCCGATTCAGGTCTTGGTTTTGCTGTAGAACAGGGTCTCCAAACTACGGCCTGTGGCCGAATCCGGTCCAAAATGGAATTTCATCTGGCCGCAAAGACATTTTATCATTAATGAAAAAGTAGTATAGGCTTCGTACGAAAAATTTGTTGATTTTGTTGATTTGGTAGAATATAACACAGGGGTTCCCAACCTGTGGTACTCGAGTAAATTCCATTTTTTGCAGAAAAACTTGGATTCACAGCTTTCTAGTTTACGTATTTGGCTTAGTTTCTAAACAAATTTTCCTGTAGCCTGCTATTCCCATTGTAAAGTAACACTATGACTCGATGCGCTGTCAGCCAATTTACGCCACCCATCGACCAATTGGTGGAAGCAGGGGCGTAACGAGGTTAGATGGCGCCCAGGGCAATAAACAAGTTGGCGCCCTCACGTTCAAGATTTTTCCGAAGCAAATTTACTGTATTGAAGAAAGTACTTGTGACATTGTTTAGACTTTTCGGCGCCCCCGCAGTGATTTGGCGCTCCCATAGTGATTTGACGCCCGGGGTATTGTGCCCCCCTTGCCCCCTTCTTTATGTCCCTGGGTGGAAGGTAAACAAAAACAAAAATCTCATTAAATCTAGTTGTGATCTTTTATTGTTATTTTAATGTATATTATTCTTCTGAATGAACTAAGACTCGATGAAATTAGTTGTTTCGGTGTAAGTTGTACGCGTTGACAATAAGAGGTGCCCAAGTGGTACGAGATAGCAAAAAGGTTGGGAAACCCTGATATAACATATATGCAACATATTCCGAAACAATCACATTACGTAAGATGTCCGGCTGTCGAACTGTTGTGTAATAGTTTATGTGGCCCTCCAACAAAAATATTTGGAGACCCCTTCTATAGAATCTGCTTTCGTTCCTATATTTGAAAAAACTGTCAACAAAACAAACAAAAACTAAAATGAGACCTCCGTCTCACCTATTTGAAGAACTAAAATTTGGCAAAAGAAGGGCAATACTGTCATATGAGAAAATTGACAAAGTTGGATGTTGGTTCTGGCACATAGACAAAACAATATTTGTGAAAAATTGCAAAAAATTGTCATTTTGAGAACAGGTAATTGTTTGTCGATAACGAGTTTGTTTTTATGTGCTATGCGGAACTATGCCTCGATCGTGTGGTATCACTTAAGCTTTTGCTCCATTTCATTTCTCATCTTCGGCAAATTGGGCGCAGTGAAGCTCAAAAGCAGAAGTCGCTTTGAAAGAATTATCTTTGTTTCGTATCTGAAAAGGGATGACTGACAAGCCACGTTCTCGACGAATTGTTTTTCTGGATTGATCACGGTTCTGCGCACTGGTATAACAAGGATTGGGAACTGAAACCTGTGGTGAAATAAATTGAAATTCGCCTAATTTATCCGAGATACGAAAAAGAAGCTGTGTGTCGTATACTTTTTTCATTGCTATCATTTCTGTCACATAGGCCCGCTAAGTGCATGACACAGTGGGCAGAATATGCTCCTTTCGAGCCAGTTTGAATGGGTTCCGCATCCCGGTCTCGTCACATTTAAAACTTGAAATGAAAACATGCTCGTCGTAAATGTATGGGAGAAAGGGAAGCTTCACGCGTGGTACTGCCAATGCCTTGCTACCAAGGCTGCAACCAGCTGAAATTTTCTTGGGGAATCAAAATGATTGTAACTTGTTGTTGTACCTAACAACCAAAAAACGTATTGGCGCTTTCATGATGTTTTTGAAATTTTCGGGGGAAGGGGGCAATTGCCCGGTTTCTCCCCCCCTGGTTGCACGCCTGCTTGCCACCATCCCAGCATTCTCTACGAAAGTAACCGCATTGCCGACGACGCAGAACAAGCGGAGTTAGGTGCTCTTAACCACTCTCGACATCAACAAGGGGTATGGAGAAAGGAGCAAGTATAATGAAACGTACTATCTTTGACTGAATTATTTAGTTATAACGAAAATCACGCTTAGGCTATTACAAGAGCTTATTTTTCATGCATAATGGCCACAACTGTTGTTCATTTGTAATGACCATGATGCAAACCCCTTACTTTAATTTCTACTCTCGTGTGCTAAGCGAATCTAAAGCTATTCGTTATTTAAAGGTATTGAGACGAACAAAGGATGCAATACTGCAAACTAATTTTTAGTGAGTGCGGAGTGTAAAAACAATCAGGAATTGATGGTCTGATAATTTTAAAAAGTTTGTACTGCAAAATTTCAAGTGCTGTATTATCTAAACGGGCTTGTGCGAATGCAGGTCTGTTCCTCTCTGAAACGCAAAAACCTACTAGCCTCTAGTGTTTCTCAAACTTTTTAGGTCGCGGACTTTCCTGCCAGAAAAGCCTCCGCGAACTCAGGCTACTTTTTTAGAATAAAGCTTTTGAAACATTTCACGGCTGACATCACTCCAAAAATTCTATTTTGTCATTAAAAGCTGCTAAGTTGCTCTCTTTTGGTAGTTGAGGACTCACTGAAACGTCTTATCGGACTCAACTGCGTCCGCCCACTCGAGTATGAAAATAGCTATACTTTGCCCTACATCTTTCCTCCTGTCCAAAGTGGTTTTGTAATTAACAATGGGTCGATCACTAAGACAGTTTTTCGATGCCTTATCTCACCCAAATATGTTCCTTTGGAGCGGCTGTGCATGGTCTCCTTGTCTTACAACAAACTCTAAAAACTCAAACACGTCGTAAGATGTCATCCTCTAGACCAGCGATGTCCAACCGAAATTGCTTACCGGGCCAAAAATTGTGTCATTATCTTAACGAGGGCCGCATATTGTATGGCATCTCAATGAGGGCCGCACATTGAATGACTTACTTTGATCTTAACAAACTAAATTTATTTTAAGCTAATGTACTGAAAGCGTTCGGATCCGAACTGCAATGGTAACGACGGTTTGGCACGTTTAACCACTCCGTAAGTGTGATTTCATAAGAGTTTAGTTGCAATGGAACAAGGGTAGAAATCAGACAAATAGTAAAAGTTTTGCACCAAGGTGTTAGTGGACACATGGAAATCTCCAAAATTTAAATTTAAGATTATTAACATACGGACAGGTTGCCAGTATGTAGGATATTTTATTACATATGTTTTTACTAAACTGGGCCGCACAAAACCTTCGACTGGGCCGCGGGTTGGACATAGCTACTCTAGACAAAGTGAAATTGAATTATTTCAAAACGTCCAGAAACCTTAACGTGCCTTACACGTGAACCTGCTCATCTTGAAAAGTCGTAGAAAGAAGCATCGCTCATTACCTGGCTGGGCAGTCATAGGCTGTGATGGGATTCAACCGGCTCGCAAGGACCTGTTCTTGCAATTTGTTTAGTCCCGAAAACCGGTTGTTGGCTTAAGTCAGGGGTTCTCAATTTTTTCCCATGAACACCTTTTAGTTATAACTTATTTTGGCAAACATCTCATAGACCTGTTACTAACTTTTAATAGTGATAAACAAGACTAAAATTTAGGAAAATAACTAAAATCAATAATTTCTCTTGTTAGACTGTACCACTTGGCAACACAAAGATCAACCTTTGCACTTAATCGGGCCAACCAGTATGGTTTGCCTCTGGAGACTGAATGAGAGAACTTGTTGTTTAGTGAGTCCTGCTGGAGTGAGAGAACCTGTTAAAAAATTTGAATCCCACCACTGGTTATAGGGCGTTTATAAGGCAATCTAAGCTTGCAGTTCATCGGTTTGGTTTCACAACTCCTCGACCACGAGCAATCATAGCAGTTGCAGGCCGCGGTAGACTTTTATTTTTTCTTGATTCAAGAACACCAACCAGAAGTTAACGTAAATATCTATGCGATGATATTTTCAATCATTAATAAAACTTTCAAGGAACGCCATGGCGCCGGTCGTACATAAAAAATATTCAGAGTCTGGGGTACAAGGTTAAGATCGGAACTCTTCTTCCACGTTCCTATAGCACGTGAGAAAAAATTATGGAGTGCTTTTTGGGCCGTGTGAAGTCTGTCTATCAGAGAAAACAATCAGCGCGGTAATGGCGCTTCACTGCGTTTAGACGCTTCAGGTGCTACTTGTAATCTGCAATCTGGAAAGCTTGTTGCGGTAAGACGTTGCTCCACTGAGGCTGCCGTTCAATTCTATTTAGAGCAGTGGTTCCCAAACTGGGGGTAAATTACCCCCCCAGGGGCAATTTGCGATTCTTTGGGGGAATGCGGAACCAAAACCACAATGTTGTTCTGTATTATGAGCGATCGCTGCGAAATATTGAGGATAATTAAGACATAAGCGTCACCTTGATTTGGGTAACGGCTCGAACAAGTTTGGGAACCGCTGATTTAGAGTATGCGCTAGTGGGGAACTTTGGTGCCGGCTCATCTTTTGCAACTGCTTTCCCCCTTTTAGGATATGCCCCGAGATCTAGTGCGGCCCAGCAGTGGATTGAAAGAACTGCTAACACGATGAAGAAAGATAGGTGATAACTTTTTTAAGTCTGTGGGTGGAGTGTTGTTTTTTAGTCCTCACTGAAACCTGGATTGTGCCTGATTCTACTTGCTTAGACTCTACATGCTTAGTTGTGTATGAGTAACTTATTTTAAGTGTGTGTAGTTGTAGGCTGCCATTTTTTATATTGACCGTTGACTCCAGATCCACGTGTGTATGCTTTGTGACATTTTCTTCGTGACCAAGATCATCATAGTTTAATAGTTTGATTGATGAGTAGTCTGGCAGTGGCCCTGATTACATAAATTTACATCACCACAAACTGCTGTGATTGACTGAAAATGCTGAGTGTTAATGTCATTGGCGTAGCCAGGGGGCCCAGGCCCCCCCCAAATGTTTAGCATATCCAGTCATTTTGTGCTTTGAGAAGCGGCGTGTCAAACAAAAATACTGTTGCTCGGCTGAAGTCACTTTGGCCCCCCCAAAAATTTTGGGCTGGCTACGCCACTGTTTACTGTGTACCTAATATATTTTGCGTAATCATTTTCAAAGGAGAAGGGGTATCGCTTGCACAAACGATGTTTTGCTGATAAGGAAGACAAAGTAACAAAAGCAATTTTTTGTTTCATTAGAGTGTAGTGCTTGATGCTGATTTCGAAAATATCTATGGCATCAAAATGTATAGCATGCGTGTGCAGCGCATAGGTTAGGTACTCCACTGACCGAGACTACATTTAATTAACTTTGCTGCCTCATGAAGTAGTTCTTCACACCACAGCAAATGGCCTCACCTCTCAGCGTTGCATCGTCTACTGCGAAGAAGATGCAAGGGTCGCTTGAGGAACGCGAACAACTGTGTCCACGCAGTGATCCTCACTTAACTGCTTTTTCACCACGTCCTGAAACAAGGCTTGTCATTTCGAGAAGCCCAACCTCGGACGCGAAAATATGCTTCAACCACAGGTGCTGCTTTTGTAAACATTCTGTTTTGTAAATTTTCGACATTTAAAATATCTGAAGTTATTTACAGAGGTTTCAAATGCTTTGAACGCTGAGACCCGAAATGAGTGGTTCTCTCAGTAAAAACTGTTGCGATTATTGAACTTACGCACAGTAACGATCTAGTTTTGGGGGGATCCATTTCGGATGACAAAAGATTAGTTTCATTCGTATGTCGAAAATCTCTTAGGTTTTTTGAGCGCACTTCAAGCTGTAGACTTTGGATCCGATATAAGATCGGGTCATGTCGAAGACCTACAAAGGGTAGGCCTAGTTGAGGCCTACCCAATATCGGCTCCGGCAAAAGCGTGAAACTTTTTCTTCTGTGTTACCAGTGACTCACTGCCACTGCAGCTTCACTTCCAAAATAACCAAATATATAACGGTGTAGCCTACACCGTGTAGGATTGCGGAGACGGGGCACCGCAAAGCACTTGTTTCACCCGGCCGTTGTAAAGCGGGCTCTGATAGAGTGAAATCTTCTTTGGACGTGTTTCCAGCACGCGTTTGTATACGAGATTTAAAAAATTTCCTCGTCAGTGTACGCTCACGACAAAAACAAGATTTTATTCAACCTGTTTTTTATTTGAAAATGGGTTTTAACTAAATATTCGTTAAACTTTTCTAGTTACTCGGAAAGATTCGTGAGAAATTTGTATTGCACTGTTCGGGAGCTCTACGCAACTCTATAAATGACACTCTCTCTAGCACGACGTCCCAGTAAAAATGCATCATCGAAATTGACGTGTGGCAAAGGTATCAGTTAGGGAAAACATTATTAGTACCCTATAACCAGAAATTCATCACACTGAGGCACGTACAAAAAATTTGAAGCTCAACTAAACCTTCCCCAGAATAATGCAGGAAAGTGGGCCGTCAAAGTTTGTGGCACGGTAAGACCAAATTGTTTCTCCAGTAACTTTATGAGAAAGTTTTCTATCCTTCCCCGAACCGCTACGCAGTTTGTGAAAGCTCACTGAATGAATCTAAATGAGAAACGAACGGATAGAGTATAAAACGTTTTTGCAGAAAACCGTTATGTGGTTGCTTATTTCAAACTTTATTCTATCAGGTTGAGAACATTTCGGGAAGAATCCACAATAATTTACCCTCTATCATCGTACCAGACATGGATAGACGCAGGAAAACTCGAACCACTCATTCCCGATCACCCCGATCCGGAGTATAACGCTAACGCATGGAGGCACTTCAGCAGCAGAGAAGGTGTTCGCACGTCTTCGGAAGGCCGCCGGATCTCAGCTCTTATAGCCTCGATGTACCCTTTGAACATGCCTCCACCCTCACGCATGGGGGAATTCACCTATGCAGACTACATTCAAAACGGCAACGTCTTTCGCGACCCGCTTCGGAAACAAAAAAAGATCACGTGGACCCAGCAGCAGCTTGCAGTGAGAACAAACAAGGAATATGTCATTTTTCTTTTTTTCAGAATTGCTTTCGTTTTAATTGATAGCTTGATACACAGTAACAAAAACCCTTAGATGAGAATTTGAAATGTAGCTTGCGCCATATGATTAGCATTGAGGAGATAGTTCTATAAGCCTTGTACACAAATTTGCTTTATAATGTATGACTGATTTAAATTCTTATAAATAAAAGTTTTCATAGAAGCACTGAGTCAGTTAGAAAAAAGTGCTTCCATCATAGTCTTTGACTCAGGAACGTTTCCAGTGAAGAAGACGGCAGTGTTGCCTCCTCCAATTATAATTGGTTTTCAATTATAATTGGTTTGATATAATCGTTTTAGTGAAAAAATTTTATTTTTGCTGTAACGTGGAGATTTATTGGTAAATTTTTTAAAATTTTTTAAACTTTGGTGACTTCATCATCGGAACGGTGATGAAAAACGTGTTTGGGCAAACAATGGGAAAATTTGTCTCCATTTCTTTGTTTTCTCAGTATATTTTGTTTCACTACAACGCTTTGGACTGTATGTATAAATGTGGCCAATCCATTTACCCTTTAGCCTCTCCTGTTTACGCGCCTTCTGTTTGACTAAAATACTGTACGGTGCTTCGTACATCGGGCAAACACAACGCAATTTAATAAATCGTATAGAAGAGCATCGAACGTCACTAAGCTCTGCAGTATGCAGACACTTGCAAGCCAACCCAGATCATCGGGTTGACTTTCACAACCCTGAGAT
>Ga0210059_1003911_pt1 | contig 23980 bp, 12 predicted proteins | sample Ectturendosymbi2_FD_188042 | JGI IMG/M metagenome (GOLD analysis project Ga0210059, IMG submission 188042) | Ecteinascidia turbinata endosymbiont from Florida, USA - Sample 2 (SPAdes) (version 2) | ecosystem: Host-associated > Tunicates > Ascidians > Unclassified | place: Key West, Florida...
ACCCTACTCTGGAAGGCGGAGTGGTTGGACAACCTTACGAGACTCGACACTTTCATCTCCGACATCGGCACCCGCCCTCCCGGAATGACCCTCTCTCTCAAGAACAGCTTGGGTCCGTAACTTGCTCCGAACCGGTGTCGGACGCTTCCGCTCCTGCTTGAACAAATGGGGCATGGCCTCCTCTGCGGCCTGTGTGTGTGGCGCAGAACAAACCATCGACCATGTTTTCCTCCAATGACCAATCTATCGATCTCATGGACTGCATGACCTGACGGTTCTGGACGATGAAACAATCGAATAGCTGATGGCAGTGCGACGTGGGCAGCCAACAATCACAACCCGTGTTTCTTTCAAGGTGTTTTGAGAAAAGGAAACGGTCTCTCTACATACAGTAGAACCTCTCTGCGACTACTTCAGGGAAGTCGTCTCGCCTGGCACAGACAAGACGCATGAAACCCACTGCATTTTTAGATTGCGGATGTTCGTTACGGCTCGTGATGCACGCGACCCAGTTTGTTCTGAACGCCGTTTCCTTGATGTGGTCAAGCGCGATCTTACTCATCTCAATCTGGATAGCAGCACCGCACAGTGAGACCAGTGCCAAAATGGAATACCTCTGTCGAAATTTCTGCATATCCAAACAATTACCGGGAACCGGAAAATACGCATGGTGCAGTTGCGTGCAAGCAGTGCTGCAAAGCGCTCACTTTCCCACCATTTGTTTAATTCTTTGCACCTCCGTTGTCTTCGGCATATCTTAGGGCTACCCTGCAGGGATCGTGCCCCCTTTTCCTCGGTCCTGGAAGCAACAGATTGCTGTACAAACAATGTTTTCCTTCGCCCCGCAAGATGTCTTTGACCTAGAAAACCTTGTATTGATTACCTCGCTGTGTGGCAATGCCCGTTTATTGACGGCAGTGTTCTATGTGGCAACTCTCAGTTTGTGTTGTGGCTTTGCCAGGAGTGCCGATGCGAGCTGTCATGTATCTTTGATATTATTTCAGAGAGTCGTATTTTTGAGAGAGAGTTGTTTAAATCTTTCGATATGGTCATGTTTGATTAGTGTATATATCAAAACATTTTAATCAATCAAAGTTTCTAAATGGATATCAAAGACTTGTGAGTTGCGTCCCAAGGTTTTGGCAGTGGAAGTGGATGCTCACTGCAAAGACGCAAAAAGGCAGTGGCTACATTGGTATAGGCAGTTTGCCACTTAAGTTTACAGTCTTGGAGAAGTTTCCGATGAAGATAATCTGAGCTTGCTTTCTCGTCATGTTGATGCAATCGACTATGAGCTGATAAGCGAAGTTACGACATATGATAAAGCTGTTGAAAGGAGTGTACGCGAAACCACAGAACACGGTTTTTGCACGACATTTGCTAAAGGCCTGCAAATAGCAAGCCGAAGAATCACTCGAGCAATTCGTGCAGAATCTCAGGTTGAATATCTATTAAAATTTTGAAGCATTGTCTGCTTCTCAACACGAGGAAGAAGCTATGCGAGATGCTTTCACTGGTGGCACTGTATCCAATGAAGTCAGACAGCGTTTTTCGGAAGAAAATAATCTCGTGCTTGATAATGCGAACTCTAAAGCTCGGTGCCACTTTTGGGGAATTTGTCCCTAGATTGGGAATTTAAACAACCTTTGGGGGAAAAATCTTGGGAATTGAGAAATCTAGGGATTTTTGGCGAAATTGCATTTCTTGGGATACGATTGAAAATGTGTGGTCACGCGTTTCCATCTGATGTGAAAATCAGGTTGCTATTTACTATCATTACCAGGAAATGGACGTAGGCTAATATACAATTTCATCAAAGTTATATATTTTTCCTAATTAGAAAAACTACCTATGCATTGCTTCCATCAGCAAACAGTGCGTCAAAAGTAGACTCTAATCATGTCTGAATACAAAGTAGAGCTTAATGGTACTTCAGCTTTGGAAAAATTATATTTTATTGTGGTCTCAACAGAGACGTAACGAAGTTCGGTGGCGCCCGGGGCAAGAAGCAAGTTTGGCTCCCCCATGTTCGACCCTGTGGTCTTTTGGAAGCAAATTTACTGTATTGAAGAAAGTACTTGTGACATTGTTGGGACTTTTCGGCGCCCCCTGCAGTGATTCGGCGCCCGGGGAATTGTGACCTCTTTCCCCCTCGTTACGCCCCTGGGTGTGAACTGTGGGTGTTGGTAGGTATTGGAAAACGTAGTTTAAGATGGTCATCGCTTACGACAAATTCAATGACAAAACCTTTCTCATAATTTGCAAACAGTGGGTTAAGCAGTGGCGTATCTGCAAAATTGCGCCCATGGCAGAGTTTAGTTTTGCGACCTTTTTAATAATTTGAATATTGGATGTATGAACAACTTGTACTAAAGATAAACTATGAAGAACATAAATGTATTAAAACAGAAAATATACGTTTATATGCTTTCACGGTTTTCAGCAAATAAAATTACAATTATCCGTAAGTTGCAGTACAAAGTTCAATACATTTCTTTAGGTTTCATCATTTCACCTGTCAGTTTGGTTTATAATTGCAGGATTAAAATTGCATGCTTGACGTGACATTGATTTCCTAGTAAAATACTCTTGGAGCAGATTCAGCTGTGTTGGCGTTGCTGTACTTCAGAACTTCTCCGCAAGGACCATACTGTCCTTCTATACTCATTTATTTTTATTATAAAGATTATCAGATCATTCAAATAATAACGTTATCATAATTATACTGGCTGACCAAATTTACAAAAGAATGACAAATATTGCAATTGCAAACGACAACTTTTTCAAAGATGAAAATACGTTTAATTAACACAATCTGCCCTCACCCGTGATTCATTGAAGGTCGAAGGTAGGATCGGTCTCACTTTACTGAAAAATCGCAAGCAGCTTGCGATACATTTTGCCATCATCAGCACTATTTGCTAAGCAATGCGAAGATTGGAAAAGTGCTATCATCACCATGTTTATCTATGAATCTCATTCTCAGGAGGTCCTCCCAAATTTGATTGCTTCAATTTAATGCTGTTAAATGAAGTTTTCATGAACAGTACTGCATAATTCACTTATGCTAATGTAGTGCAGTGAAGCACTGCCATTTTTATAAAATATTCTTGTTGAGGTTATAAATCATTTGTCATAGGAAATGTGCATTTGTACACATTCTTTAGTTATTGATCACGTAGGCTGCAGTATTTGCGTGTATCAGTCTCATATTGCTATTTTTTCTTAGCATGCTGTGTTCAATGCACATTTAACTGTCTAAATTGGAGTGGATTTTGGGTTTTCATAATGTGACTTTAGAAGCTGAGAGCGTTTAAGTAAGTTGTAGTAATATAAGTACAACATGTCGCAGTGAAGATTGCCAATGCGGAAGGTTAAGCTATAGCCTATGCTATGTATTAAATTGCCTCCTTTCCCTCTTATTACTTGAGACTTGACATATTTGCAGCAATGTAATACTTTAGATCGTAACCTGATATTTTACTCCTTTTCCAGATTGACTGCCATTGTGGCCAACACAAATGCACACATCTATGCTTGAGAAGAACAGATCTTAACTATTAGGATGATCGTGTTGGAAGAATAAGTTTAGAACTTATATAAAAACTTGAAAAAGAAGATTCTTACCCACACCTTCCACGCGTGGTGGCATGAACAGCAATTATTGGGAGGATTTTATTGTAATTAGCTAACATTTTTCAACACAATAAATATTACCCTTGTTCACACGTAGCTATGCAGAATAATGATTGCTAGTTGAGGGCGTACGGCTTTGAACCCTGTAATTGGTAGGTCTATTGCTAAAGGCATGCAGAAACCTTGATTAGTTTACAATGGCACGCTTTAGTCTTGAAATTAGGACTTGCTGATTACACGTTATTTGGGAAAGCAAGATCAAATTTGGGCAAAAAGCTTTTGCATCCCCAAAAATATGCACTCCCGTACACTTATGTTCAGAAGTATATTCTAAGTATGGCAATTCAGTATCATTATGACATGGCTACTGCCTCATGGGAAATACAAATATGTGCTGTCCCATCTCGTCCCGTGTGTTGATTCCCATGGGATTCCCATAGGAATGACATTCCTATGGACAAGCCTGGCAAAAGCTCAATCTCATTTAGCAGTATTGCGGAAGACTTAAGTACTGATTAAGTCGCTTTTATTTAGGTAATTGGAGATGTATTCAGCATTGCTTGTTTGTATTTGTAGTGTTGCAGTGGAGTATTGTAACAAGTATTAGCAATCAAAGCATTTGGATTCTCATTAACTTGTGAAAAGGTTTACCGTATAAATTTATCGTTAGTGTCCAGTCAACTTTAACCTCAATAACCACGTTTCACAATTGACGCGTATTTTCACGAATGCGTAATTTTTATACTTTGTTCTCAGTCATTGTTTAGTTCACTTTGCTGCAACTGAGCGCAAATCACTTGCATGAACACAACATCCTCTTAATGTGGAGCATCTCTGTTAACGTTTTTGCATAGTGCTCCTTATATATTGCGTCGTATATCCGTGGTAGAAGTCACCACACGCAAAAACATGCATAACATCTCCACCTTTTACTTGCATCGGAGCTCATTTTTCGTGTGGCTGGATTTTGTGCGTTTTGCTCAATTTCGCAACGCGGTTACAGTTCCTGATAATGTAAAAAGACCTTGATGCACGGCTTCTTTGCGTATGAATTGACTCAGTAACCCGACTGACGAAGCAACCCTGTTTCGTGGCAACTGGTTTTGTGGATGAGATATGACACATTATTTCATCCGCACTTTTTGAAATAAGCTGATGGAGCAGGATTAGTTATAGGCCTACTTAAAATCAAAATATCAAAATCTACATGTGCTACAGAATGGAAAATGGAAACAATTTGAACAATTTGAAAAACTAGTATGAGCTGGACTGCTTGAAACTTAAAAATTTCTGAACGTCTTGCTCATTTGAATAACTAGACCAGTATCACAACCACCCACCAAGTCATTCGAAACCTTGTCATATGGGTTTACTGCAAGACCACCAGCTTAGACTTTAAACTGCAAATAACATTAACATTTTCGTTGTGCTAAGCACTTTTGACACTATAGGCAACGTTTTGCATATCAAACGTGCTATTATGCAATAATGAGCAATTTGCTGCTATAGATTTCTATTTGCTAGTTTGCTGAAACAAATCAACAAAATGCCATTAACACAGCCGTAAATACGTTTGCACAGATAAATTTACTTGCCAGTAATGTAGTGGCATTGGATATTTATATGTACAAATTTAAAAATAAGAGCTTGCACGTTAAAATATTTTAGGTAGCTGTTAAATGTTTAACGGTAATTTATTTGCTAATGAGCTTCGTCAGTTCCTTTTATAGCATGAATCAAAGTCTTCTTGATTGCATTGAAGGTTTTTTTAACAAAAGTTTATTTTCATCCAATTGTGAAGTTTTTCGGAAGGAATTGTGTCGAAGATGGCCTTTTTAGTAAACTATAGCGGGTGTCAAGACTATGGAAACAACAGAAACAATAGTTTTACAAAAATTTTGCAAGATGCTTCTTATCAAAAATAGTTAATGATCTATTTTATTCGACTTAATTCTGCAATTTAAGGAAAGCAAAATATGCAAAGCGAGTGGTAATCTTGTTAATGTTTACAAAAAAAATTTTAACTTATTTGTGTAAATGTACGATTTGAATAGTAACTTATATAAACCAATGTTACATAACTCTAATTGCGCAAATCTTTAGTAATTGCTTACAAAGTGGGAATGGACTGCTATTCATCCGTAGCGTTAGTATCAGGTTGCGTTTGCCACATGAACTGAGCGATAACAGGAAATTACTCACTTGCTTGATCAGCAACAGTAGCAACAGGGCTTCTTAAGTCGATTAAGCGTTTTTATGAAGTAAACTACTAAGTTTTCAGTCATGTGGGGATTGCGACATAACCAGAAGCCCCATATAAATAGTCATTTGATTACTATTTTTGGAACCGCCAGTTCAAGCACTGACGTGTGATCAGATTTAAATGAGCGGATCTAGATTCAATGATTTGTTTCAGGGCTGCTGTAGAAACGTATCTTGTTTACCCCTGCGAAGTCAGACGCACCGTATTCTTAGGGCAGGGGTTCCCAAATTTCCCAGGCCATGTACCCCTTCAGCATTTCTATAGATGAGCATGTACCCCAACACATGGGCGCCGGAAGGATTTTTTACAGGGTGGGCCAAAAATATTTTGCAGGGGGAAAGTGGTAAAATTACATTTTCACCACTCTAAGAAAACAAAATTTTTCGCAAATTATTTGATGAAAAATTGTGAACTTTCAAAATCCTAAGGGACTTTGCCCCTCCTTCCGACGCCCATGCCCCTAAAACGTCTTATGACAAAAAGGCTAAGGAAGATAACAAAAATATATTTACCAATAATCGTATAATGATTTTTTAATATAATATTCACTTATATTTATTTTAATACTTTATTCTTTAAGCAGACACGAAGTCCACAGAGCACAAGCACACACTATCTGCACAACACAGATTGATAATAACAAACACAGAACGTTTTGTAACGGCGTTGGTGTAGCACCACAGGATTACAGAGACTTGTTAGCTAACTCGAAACACTTCATACAACACTACATTATAGTCACTTTCTTTAACATAGTTGTTTGCCAACTCGTAACAATTGGTGCAACACTACATCCCAGAGTAGGACACGAAAATTGCATGTTAAGAAATAGAGTCCACCCTGGCCAAGGCCTGGTTAAGTACGAATGCTTTGTGGCCTGCACGGGTCCTCAAACCAGCACTGTAACGTCCGGGCACTCAGTCATGAAGTAAAATGAGGTTATAGTGTTCAAAGAATAAGGACGAATACTGGTATAAACAATCTGATTGATTTTTTTGCATCGTGCAAGAAACAGGTACACATTTTTCTCAATAGGGCCTCAAACGTAGGAGTGTTACATTGAACCTGATGACTACTAACACTCGCTCGCCACGGCCGGTTTTACAGAGCCCTGCAAACAAAGTTCCAGGCCACACGCAATCTGTGGATGTATGCTTTCCTGAAATTACACCATAACTGTGATCCACACATGGACGTAAAGAAGGAACGAAAAAGTAGGCTATATTTTTCACTGAGTTCGAACATCGAGAAAAAGAAGATCGCAGCTTGTTTACTGCATAATGTTTATATTGCAGTTGTCTCTGAATGTTTTTGCGATCTGAAAGCTTAATATCTAACGGAATTACCAAATATTTGTAGTGGGGAACAGATTTTACTCGTTGTACACCCAATGTCAGCAACGGGATGACCGTGCTCTTTGCAGTCTTAGCCTTGAACGTCATACAAACAGTTTTGCTGCAGTTAAATAATTTCATGCGATTCTGCTTCAACCAGACACCCATCAAGCATACTTTGCAGTACACTTGGACAAAACACACAAATATCATCAGCAGACATCGAGTGGTTCAGTAAGACTTCACATATATCACACTCAGCTTTAATGTTGTTTAGTTCAAGAGAAAAACCATCCAAATATAACCTACAGCAAACAAGTATGGACTCCATACTCCCCCTTGTATAACACCATTAGTAGCATGAAACTCTTCGGACAAATTCAAATGTATAAATAATTTGAAATGAGTAATGTACAAACATACTTTTTCGCTTGTGTTGCTAACCTTAAATGTACCCCTCCAGATAGGTAAATGTACCCCTGGGGGAACATGTACCCCAGTTTGGGAACCCATGTCTTAGGGTGATTGAATTTTGTCAACTGTCAGAATTCTTGAATTTCTGTTGCAAAAGACGTCGCTTTATAAACTCACCTCAGGTAACTTGGGGCATAGAAAGCGGAGGATTTAGTAAGTAGTGCGATAAAAACAAGTGTTTCAATGACTGAATCAAAATTATTGGGAATGGTATTGTTTGGAAACTTTCCTGCAGCACACTGACCCAAGGGGCAACTTCCAATTCTGAAGGTGAAACACATACAGTTTATTAACAACCATTAGAAAATTAAATGTGTGAGCTGAGTTTCCAGCTGGATTTTTAAGGTGATTTTCTGACTTTTTAAATAAAAATTCAGTCTCAAAGCAAATTGTATTTCATGTGAGGCATGATTTGATACATCTGTGTAATTTTAAAGTGCAAGTAATGCCTTCAAGGTTAGGCGATTTGGGGCCAATTGCCTCACCTTTATCGGCTGATTCCAAAACGCCAAATATGTGTTTTTGCCAAAAATGCTTCATGCATTTTGCTGTGTACGTGTATTTTTTTAAATGATAACACTCTTTCAGTTAAGAATTTTTCAAAACAATAGCAAAGCTATATGACAACACTCCTGGCAAAGTCACAACACAAAATAAGAGTTGCCACATAGAACACTGCTGTCAATAAACCGGCATTACCGCACGGCGAGGCAATCAATACACGCGTTTCTAAGCCAAAGACATCTTGCGGGATGAAGGAAATCACTGGTGATTATGGGAGTCTGTCTGGAGGGGTCGCACTCGCGACGAACAATCGTAGCTTCAAACAGAACGATTCAGTTTGCGTGTCAGATGCAACAGTGCAGGGTTGCCAGATTGGCTTTTTTGACGCCAAATTTAACGCATTTGGCTTTTTTAGAGGCAGTTGGCGTGAAAAAAATTGTTTGGCTTTTTGGCTTTTTCTTTTGAATATTTGGCTTTTTTTGGAGGCACTTGGCCCATACTATGAGACTGGTGTTTAGGCTTTTCAAATGTCTTTCTGAAAAGTGTTATTAGGCATTTTTGGACAGTGGTTAGTGTATTTTCTCAAAAGTTATCTGGAAACCCATAAAAGAATAAAGTTGTAGCATATCTGGCAATCTATCAATCTATAATGCCAAAGGTTCGAGAGGAAACACTGTACAAAATGTGGAATATAAAGATTTGGAATTGTTCCTGTAGAGTGTATAGGTAATGCTACAACTTTATTCTTCTAAAATGTCCTACAACAGGAGTGCCCAACCTTCACTGACATAGAATCTACCATTACATTTTTCGAGATCTACTAACCTGGCAAAGCTTTGAAACAAAACAAACCGAGAATGTGGCAAACGCGATATGATGCTATCTTAGCTGCCTTACCTCTCGTATTTGGCTTGGTAAAAATAGACTGTTGTGTAGCTAGTTGTGATTTCAATTCCTGTAATTTTTTTTCTTAATTCACTTTGGACAGGAAAATCCTTTGTGAACTTATTGTAGTTCGGCAAACCCTTATACATGCATAAAATCACCCGCGATCGACTGCCAGGCATTTAAAGATCGATCGGTAGATCGCGATCGACTGGTTGGGCACCCCTGTCCTACAACTAATAAAGAATTTTAAATTTCATGTTTGTTTAACAACGTGGCTTTTTTACCCGGTTGGGCTTTTTTTCAGACATGGTTTGGCTTTTTTTCTCAACTGGCAACCCTGCAACAGTGCCATTCGCATCATGGACAACAGTATTATCGATATTGACATCGTGCACACCACTTTCATCGTTTTTCACATCGCTAACAGGATCGTCTTTTGGTACGTTTTGGGAACATTAAAAGCACTTTGGTCAACTGCTTGACAATCAACAGGATGTAAATGCATCTCTTTCGAGAAGGTATGTCCATGCCTGATCGAAGCTATATCTCTTGAGGAAACGGTAATCTCTCTAACGTTCTGTAAACAAACATGGGCGTAACTGGCTGTGGCATAAATGAGTTCTACTTCATAGACAAGCGGTTCATACTTGCGAGAACGAACCAGGGGCGGATCCAGCCAGTGAGTTTAGGGGGGGAGATTTCAGTAATATTTGGCAGTCAAATCTCATGACGGCTTCGCTGTGGTAAGAGAGATGAGGTATACTGCACAACAATTCTGTAACAAAACAATCGACGAAAAAATGGCTTTATATCGCAAATGTTGTTTTCTGAATTGTACAGAGTTATGGTGAAAAAAGTTACTTTCGTAGGTTTTAGGGGGGCTGATCGTCCCAATCGCCCCCCTGGATCCACCCCTGGAACCAGTGGCGGATTAAGCGGGGTGCTGACTGGGCTACAGCCAGGGCCCCCCAACATTTACGGGGCCCCCAATTCGTAAGTCGGAAAAAAGTGTAATATGTGAAAAATACACAATACGCTGTAAAAGATAACATCCCCAATTGGAACTAATAAGTAGGCGCTCTGTACTCAATCACTGAAATTGCTTTTCGTTGACATACAAGTAGTTGATGCTTTGGCGTGTGGTCTGGCCGACACTCACTACCAAGTTAGTAGTGGCGAATCTAGAATGAAAAAACTGGGGAGAACACTGCGGGGCCGAGGAAAAAAGTAGGGAGGCCAACATAAAAATCTCTCCTGCATGGTGATTTACCATTGTAATGAAGATTGATTTGCTATGATTAACCCTATGAAATCCAACATAGGCTTGTGAATATCGTCAGAACCGTCCCCAGAAAGTCTTCAAACCGTTTCAAATTTTGCTGGCTGAAAGTTATCTGTTGTATATGTCAATCAAACGAACTTGAAAGTGAAATTAAGCACACACCTGGGGGGCCAGCCAAAAATCTGGGAGGGCCATGGCCCACCCAGCCCCCTCCCCCATAGAACCGCCACTGCAAGTTAGTAGGCTACTCCGTGGTCTAAAAAATTAAGGTATTCCATTCGCTTGTCTTATTTTGGTTTCGGATACGTATGTGGTATCCATGTCATTTGAACATCGGTCCTGCAGACAACCCCGAAGGAAGTTGTGAACTTGTTAAGTGGTATCGTGTCTCTCAACAATGGTGTAAGTAATTAGATCTTAGCTTAGGATAATAAATCATGGCGTTGTAAGGTAGGACTGGCAGAGTTGGTATATACGCTACGTATATATCCTCGTGTACTTTCATATATTTGTGTGTTTGTTACTGCGATGCATGTTTGAAGTCTAGCGCGTTGCGTGTGGGAGTGAAGACCTTACACAATACACAATGTCAACTGGTAGTTTAATACCGAACCTGGTACTTTTTACTTCCAAGATGCAAGTTTGCACATTTTGGTACATACTACGTTTGTGTAAATCGCCATTATTTGGTACAATTCTTGATAACTGACTTTAAAAAGAAAAGTCGGCAGATATCGAGTTACTTAAAACGTTAACTGATAACAAGAATTAAACCGCATCAAGCACGTCTTAGTTCTGTTTACATTTCGTTCAAGTAACTCTAAGCTTGCTCACGCTAAACTCAATGACTCATTCGATTTTCGACTTAGTAAGTCGTGAGATGTGGTTTTAGTTAAGAATTTTGTTGAGTGCCATTTCATATTTTACGTTCACTAGAAAAATAAAAGCAATTCAATAGTGTTATGTCTTATGAATGAAGGTAAACCATACGTAGTAAGTGAAAATGTGTTTCACAACAGTTATTGATAAGTGAGTGCATGCTCTTGTTCTTACTGATTTGTCCTTGATGGTGAACAGAAAAATGAAATGCTGAATTTCAATGAGTACAATTATTATTTTTACCATTATCAATTTAGGACATATCAAACTGGGCTATTATGGTAGGTAAGGTTAGGTTAAATTTTGGTTGGGTTAGTTTCAAGGTTAGGTTAGTGTTAATTTGGTCGGGAATCTGGTATGGAAAACTGATTTTTATGAAAATAATTTTAGAGAATTTTATCTACCTCAAAAATGTCATTTGCATATATACAGGTTTTTTTGAGTTGTTTTGGGACCAGAACAGAATCAGAGAAAATCGGGTCCCTACCGGGTACGTCACATTTTCCTTAAAAAAACCTAATATATATTTACAGTTAAACTTCGATAACACAACCACCTACTGCCAGTGGCGTAGCTAGAGGTTTGAGCCAGGGGGGAGCAAAACGTAGCTGAAGGGACTCATTGGCTACTGTAAGGGGGCCACTAGCCAACACTCTGAAAAATGTTAAGAAACTGTAGTGAACCTGGACGTCGTGGATGTTTATACTGTCTAAAAATACCGAAAATACCCCAAGAAACGCAAAAAAAACTACTGAAAACCAAAATCATACCACACATTAAAGTGTCAGCTGAAAAGGGCCCAGCTTTTACATTTAGCTTGCCAGGGGGGCGACTCGCCTCCTTGTCCCGTCAGTTACGCCACTGCCCACTGGATGGCAATTAATCGGTCGTGTTGGCGGGACTGGGGTGGTCGCGTCACACTTGTATTCCCACAGGTGTATTATCGCGATCACTTAATTTCTAAAACTGTTTCCTTGATTGAAAGTTATTTAACTTTGTCTTACGTGCTGCCATAGCCTGTCGTTACTATACTATAAAATCACACAACGGAAAAAGTCGATGTCGGCAGTCCAAATTCCAGAAGAGTTTATAGTATGAGTTTGTTACGTCACATTGGCACTAACAGCGCTTGCATCCACGCCTACATCTGTATCCACGACGCTTTAGGACATGATGCAGCTGAGTAAATTGCTACTGACAGTTTACCAGTTTTCCAGCGTAAGGATACCGATAAAATATGTGGCCTTGTTACGCGGTGTTCGATTAGCAGTTTTGCAACAGCTGGACTGTGGTCGCGGTCTGGATACCGGGTTGGTCGTGTTGGTGAAACAAAAGGTAATGCATTATCATAGGGGAGACAGCATCAAAGTGGTCGTGATAGCGGGGTGATCGTCGACGGGGTGCCAATGTATATTCAAAATATTCCACCGATGTTTTGTGAACATTTATCGATACCGTTTCAAGTCTCCAGCAAGAAATGGAGACTTGAAATCACCATCAATCAGTTTCGTTCATATTGTGACGTCCACATTAGTTGACGATTCGTTTTTTTGCACAAGCTTTTTTTTGTTTCAATAATACAAATACTGTTCATTCATTAATTTTTCCCTATTAACGACAGTTTCATATGTATAGAAAGGGCCCCTTTGTAAGTTTCAACCAGGGGCCCCACACAACCTTAATCCGCCCCTGCCTGGAACGAACATGCAGTTTCAAAAACACGTGTCCAGGGCTGCGTAACCAGGTATCCGAACAAACGAACCAAGCGCCGAACGGCGTTCAAAGTTGGATCTACCGTTCATGCAGGGCTGCATTTGTTGTAGCGCACAGTAAAGACGTACAGAACGTAAATTACTGACTCCCAATGGGAGAAAAGCATATTTTTCGTTTTCAAAGCCAGTTTCACTGCTAGCCAAATAACGTCATTATATTTCTCACACTGACTGACCATTGGATTGGATTATCCACTGACATGCGACTGGTAGGATGCGCCAACTATCTCATGTGCTCGTCGAACTTATTCGACATAGACGCGCTTCTATCGAAACCGCAATAGCCGAATACCGCAAACAGTTGTTACAAACAAGAAAATATAACAAGAAAATTTAATATTGCTGCATGGAAAACCAAAAGGAAAACGTGGATACTCGTCAATGAAAGTGAGCATATATTTATTCCTTCCAGCATAAGGAAGAGGGCCTTTAAGTCAATGCTCAGGCGTTCATTAGCTGCGTGACCTTAATTAAAAATATCTGAGGCGATGGGTAAAACCGGGGTTTTTCTTCTGCACATATTTTACAAAAAACTATTACTCTGAGAACTTCTTCCATGGCATACAGAAAATGCTTCCGTTTCACGTAATGATAGATTCGAGTGACGCCGGCGTGACACAAAGAAGCGTGAATACCATACGATGTAGAGCTTGACAGACTGGCGCAATATACTCTAGACAAGGTATCGGGCGCGGTGTTGTATTTTCCGGGCCTGTACGAAATCTCAGTTGTACTGCATCAGTTCCAATCGCCAACGGAAAATTTTCCCGTTCTTTATCTTACCGCGATTCTTGTCGCACATGTCCCCAACAGATCCCTGATCGATGGTGTCTGAAACGGCGTCCCGTGAGGAAATGGACTCCATTTCTGCACGGCTGCTACAGTAGCTGTCGCTTCTTTTTCGACACTGGGCAGGTCCAACCAGGGATGGATTTACGCATAGGCCATGGCCTAGGGCCCCGCGCTTTTGGGGGCCCCGCGCAACGATCTTTTCTATGACGACCTAATGTTAACTAAAAATTTGCAAAAGTGGGCAGAGGCATAACTTCAAAATTTACCTTGAAACGGGCTGAAATGCAAATAAAAAAATGTCTAGTCTACTCTAGACTCTTTCAGTACAGTAACAACATGACAATATTGTGCATCTGAGCGTGAGAGAGATTCAGGCCATCTGTATGAAAGCAGTTACAAGAAAGGAATGAAAAAGAAAAAGCAGTACTTGATGTTCAATTTTCCACTGACAAAAAAGCTCGCAACAACGCAGGACCGCCAGATACTGCACAATTCCGATGAGAAGCAAGATTGTCAGTTTTGGTTCCTAATCCTACATTTGGTTGTTTTTACTTGATATCCCGCAAACAGAGATGTTTGTTGAAACTCTATATGTTAGTTAAATCAGCTAGAAGAGTTTCTCGCGAGCTTCACTGGGGAAACGTGTCTACATTGGGCTTACTTCATGGTTAACTGAGGGTGTTGTGACAATACTTTGCTTCTGTGCAAAACTTGTCTTCATGCTATTTATCATCGGCCTATGATAGGCGTATGGGAAGGCAGTTTACAGAAGTGGGCGGAAAAATAGCCCTGAAAATAACAATTTTCTCTAAACTAACTTTTTTAGTACAATCCGAATGGGGCCTGAAACCTCTTATAAATCTGTTCTGTACAGTTGAATTCGTTTATAATGGCTTCGTCTCTAACGTCAATTCGCCTATAATGTTACATTTTGTGCGGTCCCGATGGCATCTTTTATATGCATTTCAATTCGCTTGAAACGTCGATTCGCCAATCGCGTTTTTTATGCAATCCCCTGGAGTTGCCGTTATAGGCAAATTCTGTAGTTACCTTGCTTGTTAACTCAAGGGGGTGAAGTTCCTTGCGTGTTGTGTTCTCCCACACAAGAAACTTTACGGCAATTGCCTATACTGATGCAAATATGTACGCGATTTCGATGGCGCAACGCAATGGTTAAAAGAGCCGGTTCCGGACCGAAGGGTCTGACCCTATATACCTGCCTGTGTTATCGTAAGTGCTGTACGCTTGAGCAAGGCACTTAAACACGCGCACTTAAAGGAGCTTACCGAATTCTTAGATCAAGCTGTTGACTACCGACATCCGATTGTTCGATTTTTACAGAAAACGAGGGCCTGGTCTAGATCAGCTGTGCCCAACCCGCGGGCCGCATGCGGCCCAGTTGAAAGTTTTTGCGGCTCAGTTTAGGTTTTCGCCGTTAGTAAAAGTATCATATGTAATGACAACCTGTCCTTATTTAGATAATCCTGAATTTGACATTTTTGATGCAGTTGGTCTTCTGCGCCACTTTATCGCGTCTGTTACAATTGCAATGAGGATACGAACGCTTTCAGTATATAACTTGAGCTAAAATAATTTGATAATATCAAAGATAGCCATTCAAAGTGCGGCCCTCATTGATATGTCATGCAATGTGCGGCCCTGGTCCAGATAGTGACATAACTTTTGGCTGAGTAAGCCACTTGGGTTGGACATAGCTGCTCTAGATCAAAGCCATTATAACCAGCCACGTCTTTAGTCCAGATTAGAAACTAAACTAGCCCAATTTACACGGACCATCCCCAAGAGAATGTGCACTGAATACACTGCACTGAAGTTTTTTTCACCGTTCAGCATTTTTGAACAACTTGCACTTGCCCTGAAAAACAGGTTTGACCTGAAATTCTTCACTGTACTGAAATATTTTTTATCATTCAGGATTTTTGAGCAACTTATGTTTGCCCTGAAAAGAGAGTTTGTCCTGAAAATTTTCACTGTATTGAATATACTTTTTACATTCAGGATTTCTGAGCAACTTGCGCTTTCCCTGAAAAACAGAGTGTGCCTTGATTTCACTTATTGAATGCGTATTTTGTATCATTCAGGATTTTTGAGCAACTTGCGCTTGCCCTGAAAATTTCACTGTTTTGAAATATTTTTTATCATTCAAGAATATTGAGTTGCTCTTGTCCTGAAAACAGGAGTTTGCCCTGAAAATTTTCACTGGATTGAAATATTTTTTATCATTCAGGAGGCTTGCCCTGAAAACAGAATTTGCCCTGAAGGTTTTCAAGCCGGGGAGCGGCAGCCCTCTCCGTCCTTCGCCTCGTACACCTATGGGCCTGTGGCATAGAGGATGAAAACACTATTTTATACTGCTTGGAAAATGAAAATTTCAGAACGGCATGAATAAGTCCTGTGACCACTGAATTGATTGTGCTTGTTTGGTTCATAAAATATTTGGTTACTATTACTATAAAGATGGAGGATATGTACAGGTAATGAGATCGACATCTAGACGATATTTTCGAGGGAGGCAATACGGTCCCGCATGAAAATGTTTATATCCGAAAAACAAACCTGCTAAAAACGCTAGAAATGGCGGTAATTGAACGAAGAGAACTTCTGAACGACACGAAAGAGCTCTAATATCCAAGAAAAGATCCCTAAGCCATCTGTTCCTTAGACGAATGTAGGAAAGGCTTTGAAGATCTAAGGCAATTGTGGAATCAAAATCGGCACCACAAAATATGGATTTTGAGAGGGCAATACACACAAGAGGGGCATACTTTCACGCTTTTCACAAAAACGGTGAAATAGGTCACACTTGCGTGGGGCCCCGAAAACTAAGATGGCCTAGGGCCCCGCGCTCCCTAAATCCGTCCCTGGGTTCAACTCACGTTTGTTGAGAGATCTAAAAATGAAAAGCAATAGGCCTGCCATTCTGATTTAACGTCGCAGAGACTGCAATATCCGATGCGTCGGTTTCCACAACAAACGGAATATCTTCGTTTATTACGCCGAGCGAAACTTCGGCGGCAAGTTCCTTTTTCAACTTTTAGAAAGATAACAAGGCTTTACCCGTTGGCAAGAAACTGGTGTTGTGGATTAATGTTTTAATTTTATCAGAATACCTAGATATCCACTAGGCATAGCACGCAAATAAGCCAGCAATTCCTTGCTGTTCTATGCATTCCGTGGCTAGGGAAGATTCAAGAGACATTTTACACGGTCAGGATCTGCCATCAAACAACCTTTAGAGCAGGGGTGGCAAACTGCGGCCCGCGTGAACATTTGATATGGCCCGCATCAGAATTTTCGTTACCAATGTTGAGTACAACTTCGCGTCAAAAGGAAGCTACATGATAAGCAGGCACTTAGACAATACATGAAGAGAAGTGACTCTTCTTCATAGTCAGATAAAGGTAGAACTTCATGATAAAATCAATAGATTTTGCGGCCCGCCGGTGATAATGCACTATCCATGCGGCCCGTGATAGTAAATAGGCTCCCTACCCCTGCTTTAGAGGGTCTATAACCCAGCAATCACGCGTGTCCGTTGCGAAAACACATTTTGAGCGGTTAAAGGTAAGTTAGTATTTCTTGCGGCCTCAAAGAATTTGTGCAGATTGCGATCGTGTTCCCCTGAGTATTTCCTCCAATGGTGATGTTGTCAAGGTATGCAAATGTGCCTTCATAATTAGTACGTTTGATAAGGTCATCCACTATCCGCTGGAAGCATGGGACAGCATTAGTCAATCTCAAACGGTATCCTTTCCCATTGCCACAAAGAGCCATCCGTTTGAAATGCAGTACAAATTCGGTTAGCTGGAGGCAACTCTATTTGATGATACGCGCTGGTCAAACCCAGAGTAGAAAAATTTTATATTGAGTAGCACTGTTTACAACAGTGGCTCCCAAACTTTTTCAATGCATTCCTCCCTTTGCTCATTTTGAAACTTTTCATTCCTCTCCTATGGAACTTTCATTCTTCCCCTGTTCGTGTTCGTAGGCTAGCGTAAACTACAATTAGAACAATGTTCTTTTCAAATTGCCAATGTCACATTTTTGTAGCAGACATACCTCACAACGAACATTTTGTCAGCAAAGTTTTTTTGCCGCATCTACAACCACCAAGTTTTGAAACAATTCTTGTTTGTGCAACAAATTCGGTCTCAAGTTTGAATACATTTTGTAGATTGATAGCGACTGTATCACTGAACAGATCGAAACAGGTTATGCGGTTTTCTATTTAACCATCTGTATCCGCCTTTATTATACGAACATGTGTATTTCTTTGTTGACGTTAACGTCTTTGAGGATCAGGTGATATGTGCAGTCAAGGCACTGAAAATAGTAAACCTTTGTGTATTTTTCATACTTTTTTAACTGATATTCTTATTAATATCCTTCAGATGATCCACTTCCCTCAGCCACCATTTACGCACGTTATTTAATGTTCATATCGTATTCTGAGATGTTTGTTGATTTCTACGGCAGTTTAAAAAATGCTTGATCTTATTCAGTATTGTTTAACCGTTGTTTGCTGAAAGCACCTCCACTCCAGACAATTAACTTCTCGGCTTGGAGATTTTACCATCCATCAAATAAAGGTGTTATACTTTTTCTATGCGCTTGCACACGTAAAATTGTTTTTTGTACAAGGAAATAAATGAGTGATGATGCATTGTATGATTTATCGTAATACAAGCATCTGGAAATAGATGTGTTAATAAAAAATGACAAAAAACAACACTTGTGCAAAAATCTCTTCTTTTCCAAGAATTTATCTTGTTTGATAATGCAAAGCCGACTACCTGTGGTTTACCACAACCTAATGTAGGTAACTGACGCATCACCAGCACAGTGGTTGTTTCGATTGGCAAGTAAGCACGTTTATTTACATTCCTCGTCTAGTTAATACCTTAGGTGCATATACCTGGCTAAAGAGGATTTAAAATCGATACACCTGCATACCGAATTAAAAAATTACTGTATTATAAGATGTCAACCCATCTAATACTAAGTATTTAATGTTGTACTGTTGGATAAAAGCATGCTCACAAAACAATTATTAAACCGCACATCTAATATGACATTCATACTACTGTGGCAGTTGCGGTCAAATCATGCGGGTGAAGAAATCTTGGCGGTTTTAGGGTTAAATCGTCTGATGCGGAGCAATAAGGCAAAAGCAACGACAAGTGAATCATTTTTCTGAGCAGTGCTTGCGCCCCCTTAATATTTTCAGTCTCCCCAAACAACTGTCTATACGTCGGTACATCCTACGAAATACTGCAGAAATGGTGAAATGGTAAATTTTAACCTTATCTTTTTTCAACACAGGGGTCATAACGATCATTCGGAGCGCGTAGTTTTCACCCACCCCTTACTTTTTTATCCCTCTCCACTTAATGTTTTTGATCAAGGCAGAACGTTTCTCTGGCGAAGTGTTTATACCCTATGCATTTTAGCTATATCATTTGTTCGCTTTCATTTCTCTTAGCATTTAGGCTTCAAACTTGGCTGTGCGATTGAAAAGCTGTAGTGGTGGTTCTTAGTTTTTTAGAATTCCGCACCTTCACTGCACACCCGAAAGCTTTCACCACCCCTTCAAGTAACTTAGAAGTTGTTGACACCTTTGCACAAACATTTTCTGCAGTGTTCCCTCCAAGTTGGGCAAATGCGCAGTGCCACCAAACCATTTGCCCAGTGAAATCTCATTCTCGCGCACTTGTAACATTTCAAATGTAATAATGGTAATGGTTTATTGTTTCATATGACTCAGCCAAACAAGCAGAAGCACCATAAAAGCCATCGCATGCAGTAAACCAACCATTAGCGAAAATTAGAGTAAATGAAAACACAATGGCATAGCTGATCAGTGTAACCAAAGCTCATCAGTGTAAACAAAGAAGGGCGCTGTGTCATATAGCATTGGCGAAAGACCATGGTGGTCATCTGGTCAACCAACCCCGTTTATCACTTTTTGACAAGTGTTGAGAAACAACATCTGGAGATCAAATAGGCATAATGAAAAGAAAAAGCAAAAAACGAATGAACGCAGAACATGGTGAAGAAAATGAACAGGTGAAAGCGCATGCCTATGTACATAGATGAGTGGATCGAATTTAAGTGAAGGAATTTGGTGTGGTTAGAGTATTTTTAGCAATACAAAGAAATTAAAAAATAGTACTAATAAAAAAGTAAAAAATTGCAAAAACTAATTAATGAGGTACAAAAAAACAAACAAAGTAAAACAGAAAAAAACAAATAGTGTACTTCATGCCGAGAAGCATAGAATATGCACACAGAAAATACAAAAAAGTAAATACACACAAAGTAAAACAGAGTTACAGAATACTAGAATACACAGTATTTTGGTATGGACAAGTAAAATGTTGCTAAAGTTCATAATTGGGAATTTTTTCATGTAGGTGTTTCTTAAGTTTCCATTTAAAGGTAAAGGTGGTTGAAAATTTAATATCGTCTGGTATTGAAGACCATACTTTTGGGCAGATAAATTTAAGAGAACATTTTCCTGAGGAAGAGTTAAAACTCTAGGTAAAAACAGGTTTTTACAGGTTGCTAGTCTTGTGGAGTGATAATGAATTGAGCTGAGTGAAATAAAATATTCATCAAAATGATTTGGAAGCAATTTGTTATGATAAGAGTGCATGAATTTGCCTACTGAAAAGCTATATAGTTTAGGAAGGCATAAGATGTTTAATTGCTGGAAATATTCTTCTAGTCATCCCATGTTAGTTGGATTTATTATTTTTATTGCTTTATTTTTGAGCTTAATGAGAGGCTGAACGGTTGCATTTGAAGCACGTCCCCAATTGAGGATTGAGTAATTAAGGTAGGGATGGAATAATGAGTTATAGACAACTTTCAGTACAGGTCGTGTTGTATGATGTTTAAGTTTGAATAGAATTCCACAAGCTCTTAATAGTTGAGTTTTTACCTTTTATAATGAGGTTTCCAGCTTAACTTATTTTAGATTATCTTCAGGGGAAATGTGGTTATTTATGGTAACTTTAAATGAAGCAGGATTGTGTTTTCGAGAAGTTAATAGCATAGAATTAGTCTTACTGTAGTTAAGAGAAAGCTTGTTGGCTCTCAGACAATGGTCAATTTTACATAGTACATGGTTAACAGTTGTCTGAAGAACATCAAAACAGGAATTTGACATGTGGAAATTAATATCATCAGCAAATAAAGTACTATAAAAAGAGGAAGGTTTTTGTGATATCGTTAATGTAAATAAGGAAAACCAAAGGCGAAATAACACTACCCTGAGGGACCCCGCAAGATATCCTTTTGTATGAAGATATCTTAGTGCACTGCATTCTGTTGTGCAGAAAATTTGAGAATAGTTTATGAGAAACACCTCTGATACCATAGTGATAAAGTTTATCAAGTAAAATTTCATGGTCACAGCAGTCAAATGCTTTTGATAGGTCTAGAAATAAGGAAGATGTTATTAATTTATTACCAAAGTTTCTGAGTAGTTCATCATAAATAGTTGTAATGGCTAGCTCTGTTGAGTGATTTTCTCTAGAACCATATTGTCTTTTGTCAAGTAGATTGTGTTCTGTCAAATAAGAGTATACTCTGTAATAAAGAACTTTTTCAAACAACTTTACCAACACTGGAAGAACAGAGATTGGTCTATATTCAAATGAGGAACTTGGGCTATGAAATTTAGGAATTGGAGTGATGTGGGCAATTCTCCAGGAGTTCGGGAATTCACCAGTAGTCATGCATTGGTTGAAGAATTTGGACAACCATTCTGACACAATGCAACTAGTTATTTTCAAAAATTTGGGTGGAATGTCATTGGGAGAACTATTAGATTTTATTTTAAGGTTTTTGATGAGAAGTTGGATTTCATATGCATCAGTAGGAGTTAGAAATAACGAATTTTTTGAATTAATATGTTTAATAAAATGTCTGTAAGCGGTAGGGGATGGTTTTATTTTTGTAGAAAGGGATTTTCCAACCTCTGAGAAAAAATTGTTCAAATTTTCACACTGTTTTTGGCATTCTGAATCTTCAAAAAGCTTTTTATTTTGTTGAGATTTGTTTTTTATTGCAATAATTTCTATATCGTATTTAAATCCCATAGCCCTTGTAACGCTTGAAACGTTTCACCGGTTGTGTGTCTACATGTTTGTGCAATTGTATGCGCACTAAAACAAACAATTGCTCAGTGTAAAATTTTCTTAGAGGGTACACTGATTTTCTGGGTCATACGTTTCTATTTTAATTGATATTTTGCGTCATGTCGCACCCTGCTTGAACATTGATTAGCCATTTGTTTGTTAGCGCGACGAGCTGGCTAGGAGACTATTGCCTGAAATATCCCCCCCATGACTACCTTTGCACGGGGATGCGCTGGTGCGGACGTTGCAAGTCTTGGCGTAGCTATGAGTAATCTCATAACTTTATTGACTAAAATTAAACTCTTGGGCATTTTCTAATTGCGTCAGACAGCACCTGCACCACTGGCATTGTTCAAATGGCTGCCTCTTAACATGAACAGAGTGGCAAGGAAGCTTCATACGTGGCACACCTCAGGTAAGACGATGTAGCAGTTTTATTAGAAAGCACTTGACGTGTGTTTAGAGATAAGGCTCTACAAGAAACAATTTGATATTAAAAATATCAGGAAGAAATCACATGAAGAGATTTAAATGCAACCGATGCTTTGCAAAGAGACAATTTCTCGGATAAAAACAATTTGAACTAGCACTACTTTTTTCTATGCTTCCAATTTAGATTGTTTTATGTTTACAAAACCTTTTTACTTCCTCACGTGTTATACCAAACTGATTGTTTATTTTTATAAAAAAGAACTTGCGAAGGAGTGAAATCCGTTTGATGAAGTAAAACAATTTGGCAACAGGGCACAATATTTTCTTCTTATATTTGGCTTACATTTAGTTCTGCCTACGTCGTTGGCATTTAATACGCTAGCGTAAATGGATGATATACAACTAGTGCGGATGCACAAGCTGGTACAAAGATTACAGCATATAATTGGTGAGAGTACAGATAAAATGAACAAACACGACAGGAGAATAGAGACATCAGGGCCGAGGCAGTAACGCAGCAAAAAGTTTGTTCAGGAAGGGCCAGTCACTGACGTCGTCTTGAGTCTGACTGTTCTCTCCGTTTAGTTTCTAACACTTAAAAATTGATATAAAGCACCAGTAAAAATCTTAGCAAGTTTGTTTCGGAGTGGTGTCTATGGCCTCTTCGGCCTCATTCTGGCTGCCCTACTGGGCGGAGGTTGGTATAAAATTAAGCAGAAGCTTCCCATACTTAACACGCTCTTGGCTTTTCAGAGTGAAAGTTATTTCGGAGATAAAATAGCGATATAACCAGAGGTGAAAGTAAGCCTGAACGGTCCGGAACGCCGTTCCGGTAAAAGAATCGTTGCCAGTACGGCGTTCCGGTTAGAGTTTCAAGTACACTAATATGTAGGCTATTTGTTTTTGTTCAACTCAAGTTTTTAGCCATGTCGTTATTAACAAAACATTCTGCAGAAGAATGAGTGTAGAGTGTACCTCAGAAAATATGTGAAATGCGGTGCGGCGCAAAGGGTTGAGATGAATCACAATGAGGATTCTCTTTTTATGGCGTTGAGAATTGAGTATTGTTACGTATGATTTATCACACAGAACGTCTGAAGCCGTTTTCAGATTGCGGGAGGACAGTCTTCCTTTTGCGTGTGAGCAACAGTTCAAACCAAATCCACAAGGTTCTCAAGCCATTTAGTGTTGTTAATGTTAGGAGACCACAGATTTTTCAGGCAGTTCGGAGGGCGGAGGAACTTTCGTTGAGACTGGGCTTTCGTTGAGACGTTCTTCATGTTGGTTTTCATGAGTAAAATACGGGTAAAGGCAAGATTAACTAGCCTGCACTGTAGCCAAGGCTACAGATTTTCGGTGGAGCCAAATGTTAACAGTTTGTAATACTGCGCGCGTTCAAGCTGGGTATGTTCTTTGACTTCAATTGTTTTGTAGTACCGTAATCTTGAGCCATTCTGATTTGCAGCTCAATGCATAGCAAATATTTCAACTACCGTTAACCAGAAATAGACATGTATGTTGATGTATGGGTTGGGTAACGCCAATTTGTAGCTTGAGCT
>Ga0210059_1003912_pt1 | contig 23979 bp, 12 predicted proteins | sample Ectturendosymbi2_FD_188042 | JGI IMG/M metagenome (GOLD analysis project Ga0210059, IMG submission 188042) | Ecteinascidia turbinata endosymbiont from Florida, USA - Sample 2 (SPAdes) (version 2) | ecosystem: Host-associated > Tunicates > Ascidians > Unclassified | place: Key West, Florida...
GTACACGTGGGACGACCCCCCCCACTTTTTCAGACACTTGAGATATAATATGCCATGTTCCCCTACATCTTCTCTTTAGGTTTTGTAATATATTGGTTTCACACCAACCCGTCTCCCTACATTTTACAACAAAATTGCGCCCATTGTTGTGGCCCACAGCTGGTGCTATCGAATGTAAAGCAGCAAATGCAGACAACGTCTCACCAAGACACCAAACGTCGTTCCAGCCTCCGGTTCCCAGACGTTGTGTAAAGTGTACGTGAAGAAATTATCTTCCTGCGCCAAAAACCAAAACGCATTTTAAACATCGATGCAGCACGCCTCGCGGAAACCGAGTTTTGCTCTGAGTCAAACGCGAGTTAGGACGCAATATGATTTCAGCAATACATTCCTTTTTTGATAAAGAGATACTTTGCTTTGCTTTTGCACTTGTGCTTTGTCGACAAGTAGGTTGTGCGACATACAAATTCTTCCAACACCCAAATTCTTCCAACATGTGCGAATGCGCTCGCTGTGGAAAGCACTCCACGCGTTCACTTTAGTGTCGTCAGTTTCGGAGACAGTGTGAATATCGATGAAACGGTTAACCGCTGGAAGTGGCAGCGCTGAAGGGAGCGTCTGTTTGGAGTAATTGCCGGCAAAGAATCAATTATGCTATCTGCTCTAGGCGAAGAAGCAAGCACGGTTATTACACTTCAAATATAAATCGCTTAAAGTCAAAATCAAAATGTAGTATTTTGTGGTAAATTGAGCAGAGCGTCGAAATTTCCAACTTCGGGTTTGTTTCTGACGCCCTAGGAAGTCTACGCATTTGTTTCATATAACAGGTTTAACGTTCGGAGTAAGGGTCTCCTCTGCGCGAGACTCTCCGAGTTGTCAGTTGCCTCAGTCTTCTGACGTTGATGTGCAGGTGAACACTGAACAGGTTGGCACGTAGGAAACGGTTGCAACTAGCTGCAGCTAGTTTCGTGGTCGGTGATCTATTTCAAATACTTTTCTTGGCCAAATAATACGCGTATCCAGGAGGCTGTTTTCGTAAGGAGCGCAGCAACCTAACCTAATTGCTTATGTCGATGCTGTTAAAAGAACATTAGACTGGTTTTTGGCCTGCATCACACTTTGTTTGATTCGCCAGACTTGTGTCACGATAAAAGTTTCTGAGAAAACGCGTCGTTTTTGTCTCGCACACTCGCCAGCAAAAGCGTTCTTTCTCTCAACCAGTCATGCTCTCAACACACATTAGACAATCATACGCTATGAAGCACGCTGCAACACAAACACAGTACTTCGTTTTATAAAGCATTTCTTTTGACAATGAATAAACATCTTTTTTGATAATGAATAAACGTATTTTTGGTAATGAATAAACGTATTTTTTGGTCATGAATAAACGTATTTTTGGTAATGAATAAAAGTATTTTTGGTCATGAATAAACGTATTTTTTGGTCATGAATAAACGTATTTTTGGTAATGTATAAACGTGTTTTTTGGTAATGGCACGACGTTTGTATTCGTGCGCAAGCTTTTGTTAACCCTGCCACAGAAAATCAATTCAAACGACGTAACATTTCCTCCACCGCCACGTGCACTGTACTTCCTGCTCTTTTAGCAGAGTGACAAAATGAAAAGTAAAATAAAAATTCTGAATGTTGCAAGCAGATCGCCCGTAACTAAGTTCAGTAACTGAAAGAATGTGCAGCAAAGGCTGCATCCTGTGCTGTAAACATTCGATGAAATGGTTGGCGGCAAAACTACAACCGGTCGAGTTGGGCCACACAATGTAAACAAGTTCTAGCCCGCACGAAAGATTATGGTCAACGGGCGGAGTCCTCGACAACACAATTATTTGGAGCAGTGGTTCCCAAAGCGGGGATAAATTACCCCCTGGGGATAATATGCGATTCTTCGGGGGATAACGCGGACAATTGCGCAACCATGTAGACACACAACCAGTGAAGCGTTTCAAGTGTTAAAATGGCTACGCGATATACATGCGATACTAAATTTGGAATTTTGCAAGTGCGCTATAACGAGATTTTACTGCGCAGATGGTCGGGTGGTACTGGGCATTTGCACACCTTAGTTGGTAGGTACACACCCAACTATAGGCATCACTTTTAATGAAAATCACGACCAATGAAAATGATATCAACGACATATTGCAGACGTTCCGGTAACTCCTGTTATCATCATCAGTGCATTGCAAATTGAACTGCAGCGATCTTGCTGCAAGTTTTCACTGCAGTTCAATTTGCAATGCTCTGGTGACGATAACAGGAGTTATCGAAACGTTTGCAATATGTCGTTGATATCGTTTTCATTGGCCGTGATTTTCATTATAAGGCTATTTAGCACTTCCGCTTTTCGTGTACCAAAGTCATCACTTTGGTCAAGAACTGTTTTTGAGTTTACTGACGCAAGTTATTGATTTCTTATTGTCGCAGACAAACGTGAAAAGGCTGCGCCACCGAAAAATCCAAGGTTTTCCAATCAAATTACCCCTTGACTGCACTTTTTTCAAGAGCAACCATACTTACGTCAGGCACTTTGACATAACGACTGTCCAAAAGTTTCTTCTGTTCACCATGGACGTACCCGAAATTGACTTCATAACCCCCCCGACGAAAACACGGCGGTGCGGCGGTGACTCGTATGTTGACAGTATAGCCGTCAACAGTCACATTCGGCGGCGGCGTATTCGTCGAATCTATGCTGACGTTAGGGTCGCGCAGTATCTTGGCTGCGATCAAAGAAGACGTCGATATCAGCAACGGGTCATGTTCTATGGTATGTTCATGCATTTTTGTGACTCGAATCACGAAATACCACAAATGCAAGCAGGAAGGAAAAAGAATAACGCCACAGAGCAGAAATTTAATTGCATGCTGATGAAAATATATAAACATCAAAAACTTCAGGTTTAGCAAATTGATGTGGACTAACATCGTAAAAGATGAGGTTGAACTTGTGGTTGGAATTATCGAGAAGTGCCGGTCTTACTTGGAAAACCTGAACAGCCTCGTGGCGCTAGAAGCTATTAATGGCTGTGCGCTGGACAGGATTGCTGGTAACTGTATAAACTAATAACTAGAAAATCTCCTGCGAACATCTACTGAACGTCACATTACGATTTTCTAGAAAAATCGTTTTTCGAGAGCTTGGGAGCAAATCCCATACGTATATTCATCAGTACACTAATATACATGCATATACGCGCAGAGGTATACAGGGCATAAACAGCACGTTTCGTTCAAATTTGAATTGTTTGGAACAATTGGACAAAAAGCAATAAGAAACAAGTTCCAGGTTCATTGAAAAATCTTTACAGAAATCTCCCTCTTACATTTTGTGAAAATTAGGTAGACAAAAAGCTTGTTTCTACCCAACTGGGATTATCCACTGGAAAGGACAATTTTGCATATTTATTATGGGAGTCTGCAGAGCGCTTTTAGTCCAAAAATGCTTGAGGACGCCTATCATTATTGCTTCAAATAACAACCTACGCCTGTAAATGTAAAAAAGAGTTGTTAAAAAATTTATAAAGAAGCTAAACCTTTTTTATATGAAGTTTTTTTTCTAGAGATTTTCGTATATTTAAGGACACACATTTAAAAAGTAGTTGCAAATCTATGTAGTTCCTGAGATAGTGTATAAAGCTTCCTAACCAATATATTCAACATAATGTTGCAGTCAATAACGGACTGTGCAAAACATTTCATTGAAAGAAAAAGTTTTCTGGCTTTTACTCAAGCGATGTTGAAAACATGTGTGGCTAAATAACTCTGCTTCCAAGCACGTTCTTATTTTCAAAACGTTGCTGCTATAGTTTAACTATTTAGAAGGTTAGCAATACTGCTTGTGGCTACATCAAATTCTTTGAAGTATGAACGTTTTGAAAACCTTACATCAGGGTTCTCCAAATTTTTGTATTAGAGGGCTACACAAGTTATTACATAACAGTTCGAGGGCCAGACATCTTCCGTAATGCGATTGTTTCGCGATATGTTGCATCCTGCCAAATCAAAAATCTTTTGTAAATATATTATTTTTTCATTACTGACAAAATGTCTTTGCGGCAGGATGAAATGGCTTCGCCGACCGGATTTGGCCCGCGGGCTGTGGTTTGGAAACTCCTGACTAACATCAACGAACGGACGAAATGTTTTTCACCTGGAACTATTTACATCTGTTAATATTATTATTGCGTTGGTACATAAATCGTCTACAAGCGTCAACAGCTTAGAAGAAAGTACAAGGACGTACGAACAAGTCACAGTTGTTTCAAATTATCCAAAGTCCGACGTTGTGTTCAAATATTTGTCACAATTCACACCCACTTGACAAAGAACGAAGTATGGTGATTCAAGCAAACTGCATGGCTAGATGATAGCTCCATTTCTTGCCATAAAGAATTAACACAAAATCGGCAAACGTGCTTCAGTGCAGCCTTCTTAGAGTTTTGTGCGGCAGTAAAACCTTCGCATGTTGAGGTGTTTGCCGGTGTAGCGCGATGCGAAAAGCGCACTGTATACCAGCAGCCAGGGCGCAGCAAGCCGACAACTGACATCAGCGCATGACTCACCGCATTTGCACTGGTCGTCGTTGTAATCCCGGCAACCTGTCGAAAATAAAATCAAAAACCGATGAAAACACACAGCACGAAATTCACGCAAAGGCGCGTGAACCGAAATGAGAGCACTTGAGGAGCAGACGTCGACACACTGCTTGAATCAAGGCCTTCTCACTGGAAGGCTTTGCTTGAACACGGCGTGAACGTTATCGCACTCGAACCCTCTACATTACACCATAAAACTGGTAATGAAATTGATGAGTACTAAGCATTACTGCCAGCAAAATCCCTTAGGGATTGCTATTTTTACACTCAGCGACCCACCAGGTTTCCACGACGAGACGAGACGTACGCAGGTCAGCCATTATGTTGTGCAAGAATAACCTCACAAACATGAAATGGAATCGTGGGAGAAAGGAGAAAAGCTTTTACGGGTGAAATGAAACTCTTTGCAGTACATGAAAAAACTATGTAACGACGAACTAGAATTGCAGCAAACGCCATCGTAATGGATTGGAACATAATTTGTGGTGAACTCACTTTGATTTAAAGAGAATGCCGCGCTTAACAGCAAGCAACCACTCCGGGTTGAGATGTGAGCGCGCCATTAGCACCTCGACGTTCAGGTTTACCAAAGATGGGTTCACAGATCTTGTGACAACTCTCTACAGTCTACAGGAAAAGAGTCTAAAATAAAATTAATCGACATGTGCTTACTTCCTGCAATTGTCGCTTTTCACGATAATGACTTTTCAAAGCAGAAACCAGTTTTTTGCTTTTCAATAGTTATGCTGTTTTTCTAACTGCCTTACTGTAAGTTTCTCTGTCGTGGTCACCTATCCGTAATTATTGCAATTAATTTGCGCTTTTTGACAAGATTGCTAAAACTCGCACAAAGCTTTAGGGCAGGTTGGTAGCCAGAGTCGAAAATTTGAGGGTGCATCAGATTTTGAGGAGACAACAAATTTCTCGCTGGAATCGAATTTCAAACATGCAAGAATTTCTAAGTCTAGCCAACGCTTTTTTATTTAAAAGCGGAAACAATCTGCCTTTTATTCTGCGTGCGCAACAACTACACCTAGCAGGGCCGCAGCAAGCTGATATTTTCGCGGAGGAGTGATTGTAACTTGTTGTTGTAGTGGTTGCCGGCCGGCCTGACACCCCCGGCTGAAAATGGTTAAACGCGGTTGAGATCCACAATGTAATCAAGATATCGTTGTGATGAGACCGAGAAGATTGTGCTACGGGCTGAAGACACTAGAAGGAAGAGTTTGGATTTCTATACGATACAATGAATAAGTTCATTCTGCGCGTCGGTCAATAGAAATGCATAAAACAATTTTGGGGGCCACAAAAATTTGGGTGGGGCAGTGCCCCCGAATGGTCCGCCTATGCTACGTCTTTAGAATGAACGAAAATTGTGCGAGTATTGTAATCACACAGCTTTATTCAGCTACGAGTAGCAAAACTTAGAATAGCCGCTACAGAGCCTCTAGCAAAAACATCTCTTACAGACAAACTCGTTCAGAACGATTTACTACGACCTGAGCATTAAATAAAACATTCCTTAACGTTTTGCGGGCAGCCTTAAATGCCCGCAGCGTTCATAAAGCCATGGCACAGTCAACGACGGGAAGCAATGACGTAGCGAAGTGGTACAGACTACTAATACCAATAAACATTGTTCATACAAGAGCAATCCGTGTTTTTTAACAAGCAACGTCCTAGTTGGTGGGCTCGAATTGACCGATCTCATCAGAAATGCGTGCGTTTATTGGGATGTCTGTTTTTGCGCGTTAGCGGGCAGCAAGTGAGATTTAAAAGGTTGGGCAAGTGGGTTCCTTTGCGGCTCACGTGGCAGCCTCTTCGCCATTCACAATGCATTAGCTACTCAAACATAAAACAACTGAGGTAAAAAACATGATCAAAGTGTGAAATTAGTCTGTGTTTAAAAATAATGTGGTATAAAAGCTTAAAATGTGAATCTTTTAAACTAAGACTAATTGAAGAAAAACGTTTACTGAAAATTGCAGTAAACCATCCACTGATAGTCGGGTAGTACGTACAGATTTTGAAAACACAGAAAATCTAAACGAAAGTACAACAAAAATCATCTGCAATGTTATAAGCAGCAACAAATTTACTTTGGATACTTACTATGTTATGCATAAAATAAATGTTCATAACAAAAACTGATCAAAGAATCTGAAATGTTCAGAGGCAGCATCATAGGTTAAGGGAAAGCTGACAGGATCTAAAAACAAACACCAACTTTTGCATTGCAACCAGCAATTATTCAAATGGTTTGAATCGTTTAATTAGACCTGTGCCCAGAGTGAGAGATTCGGGCCACAGTCTTTAACGCAAAACATGATGACAGTCAAATGCGTTAGAGAAGAACTTTACTGAGCTCGACTCGATTAAAAAAACAAAAAAGTAATGACGTGACTTAAATTAAGTTGAAACGTTTGAAGAAATGCCGTGAATTGATTCAAGTCAACCATTAACGTGAGATGCTTGAACCTTCGATTTCGCCGAATCATTTCGCTTTTGAGAAAAGCACTTCTATGTCATGGTTAGAAAACTCGTTAAGACTTGTCTGCTCCTCTCAGGTAGCACTCACTAACTTTCAAGATTTTGAGGAATTTTCCGACATTCGACTCGAAAATATCTACGATCTGACTCAAACCGAACACGCATCTAAATGAATCGAAATTAACTTGAGCGAAGCTTTTGGCTTGCTGCTGCAATTCCGACTTACTGTTCGTGTGCGTCGCCCAGTATCCGTACAATTGGGACGGATGCGGAGGCAGGCTACGGAAACCGAAGTTCACCTCTTTGTCGAAAGGATCGGGACCAGGCATGATCACGCTGAAAGTCCGCTGTTAGTCAAGTCAACAACAACAACAAAGTCAACATCAAGAAAGTTAGTCAACAAAAACAAAGTTTGAGATCGCTCACAGACCGCTGTCTGAAGGTGAAAATGGGCCGCTTGACCCTCAAACGGTTTCTCTGCACCTCCTAATGGTACTACTGTAAGTTAGATAAATTCAAGTCATTTCATTCCACAGGTGAAGGAAGCGAGGAATCAATCACAAAATTTTAATAGGAAATTTTTTTCCTATTAAAAATTTATGACTGACTCCTTGCTTTCACCTGTGGAGTGAAGTTAGAAAGCAGATCCCAGTGGGCTGATTCCTCGAAAGCCTATAGAAAACCTAAAGCTTTTATTTGTAAGTTAGATAAATTAACGCCATTGGTCAAAGAAAACAATGCTTGTATCATGGGCGTCTTAAACGAACGTCAAAAACCACTGTACAGGAATAGCATTCATGCCGCAAAAAGACTTAACCTAAACACGTGGAATCCCTGTATGTAGGAAAAAAGTACATGGATTCAGTGGCTATGCACTGGTTCATAGCGCATGGTCGCCTTAGTCATTCACGAACAACAGTGTGCAAAGGTATTTTAAAGTATTCTGAGCCAAACGCAAAGAGGACGCTTCCCAGCAAGTGACGAGATTCTGGATACCAAGTCCGAGTGGGTTTTGGTTGAAGAAGCAACATCAAGGTTACGCATGTACTGATGCAGAACAGTTTTTGCCGGACAACAGCAGCACCTGTATCGTTAATATTGCAAAGCCACCTCCTGACCGAATATGGATTCGCGTTGGAGTAATTATGCTATGAGGTACAAACTACCGCTAAAGTTTTTGAAAGCAACAGAGAATTAAGAAAGTGAAAGATGAAAGCAAGTCCATGTTTCAATGCCAAAAGATCTCTGCGGACGTCTTCTTCAACGCATTGTTAGTCCAGCAATAAAGTGTAGAGCAAAAGGTAAGGTGTAAAAAAACTTGACTTTGAAAATAGACAAAACAAGGCCCAGATCCGCACTTTAATGAAGCCAGTTAGCTTAAAAGAAAAACGCATGGTTAGATTAATGCTTGGTCCAACCAACATTTTGTTTCAGAAATACAAGCAACCGGTACACAAGTGTCCAAAAGCGCTCTCCATTTCTTTTTCATGATTGTTTTCTAAACGTGTCATACCAACGGCCCATGGTTTCACAACCCCTGTTTACGCAGATGCACAACTGCTTGAAAACGACATATACATGAGTTAGGCCACAAAGAACGTGGTTGGATTCAGCAGAAAAAGTTTTTTTGCCAGGTCTGAGATTGCTAATTGTAGGAAGAAAAGGCAGTAAATGTATCATATGTTCAAAGTTTCTACGCGATATTTTGCAAAAACTGAACTTAAGAAAAAGCAGCTTTTACATTTCCTTCTACGCCAGTGGTTCTTAACGGGGTCCCAAGTGAAACGCCTGGGGGCCCCCAGAAGGAATGCCAAAGTGTTTTCTGAATGCCACAGCAAACAACTTATTCGCCTTATCACAATAGTGTTTATCTCTTTGATCATGCACCTCCTTTGTAGTTAGCGCAGGCGAGGGGTCCCCAAGACAATATCTTTAGGAAAAGGGGTGCCCGGGGTTGGAAAGTTTCAAAACCACTGTTCTACACTGTTTGAGCTTAAACAGGATACTACTTTTTTCTTTGGATGTTAAAGCTGCCTGTTGTCTTTAGGTTCTACGGTATTTAATTAAGTGATTGATGACTTTCGTCATAATTACTTCCGCCGCATAATTCTCAGTCTATTAAAGCAAGCTAGTCAATTGCAACGTACAAGCTGATCATTCAGCGTCAGTGGTCGGGTAAGATTGATGTATACGCACTTTTCGTTGACAGGATTCAATGATATGAACAGTACCTGTAAAAAGTACAACCAAAAGTATAAATTATGCGAAGATGAAACGCACAAAACATTTTCTTAAACACTCGGAAGATTGTCATATCATTGCAAGAGTATGGCATAGTACAAGAAGCATATTCTATTTAAACAGCCAAACTGAACGTTTCAGTTAAGCTGTGCTAAAGAGCAGCAAAATTTGCTTAAGTTGCGCAATTGTTCATAGAAAATTGTGAAGTCTGCGGGTTTTTAGACTCACGAACAGACAACAGCAAATAAAAGCGTCAGAAAATTTGAAAAGAAGCAGGTGAACATCAAATTCATAAAGATTGCAAACACAGACTATAATTCAAACTTCAAAGTCAATAAAATAGTAGAAACTGAAAATAGTATTCAGTGAAACACATAAGTATAGTGAAAGCAGGCCCGTAACCAGGGGGCGCAAAGGGTCGAAGCCCCCCTACAAAACTTTCCGCCCCCCCTGGAAACATGTGTTGGACATAACTTAAAAAATTGGACATAGTTCAAAAAATTTGGGCACCTCTTGGAAAAATCTTCGCACCTCCTGGTGTCCCAAGCTGGTCACGGGCCTGAGTGAAAGTAAACCTCGTGAAAGAAAATGAACGGCCAAAGACATTCCATTTCAGGCACAGCGGTTTACACCTAATTTGCAAAACCAAAGTAGTCTACAACTGTGTGACTAGCACTAAAGACTGCACAAAGAAAAAGCAAAACAACGATCTGGACGTAAAAAATCTCGTCATACTTCATATCCTGCAACATCTGCAAGTCCTGGATTACAAGGCCTGAACTTTGCAATGGAATGTGACTGAACCAAACCATATGGCCCGCTTTGAATTGGATAATGGGAAATGTCGTAACACTCGGGTAAGCACGCGTGCGAAACAGACGGGAGGGATGTTTCGTTCAGCCGTTTGTTGAAAACCGATGGCACTGTTTCGCAACCTGCGCCAACAACACTTTTCTTCATACGTCAATTACAGCAGTCGATTAATTTTGAATTCCCGAACATTTGACAGCACGTACGTTGAAAAAATGTGGAAAAAACTTTTTCATTCAACGAAATGAAAAATTGAAAAAGTAACAAAACGCCTTGGTGGGTGCCTTTGCAACGAAAGCTATTTGAAGGCAACGCCGCAACCAAGCCTTTCATGAATCCTGTTATCGGCAGGATACAAAAATTCAAACAAACGTCTCCGTCTACACACGAGCACGTATGCTTACATGAAAAAGACAGCCCTGAAACTAAAAGCGAATTTTGAAATCACAAAGTTGACCTACTTCCTCTGCTTACTTCAGCGTATTCCAACAACCAGTCGCCTTTTAGGCATTTTTTCATGCATCTGTTGTAATCGTTTAGCTCCTGAGAACGCGTTACAACCTGTAAAATAACTGAGGCATTAAGTTCTCGTAAAGAAAAATAAAAGGTGCTCTACAGCAGAATCAAAGTTACGTGATTTGATTTCCTAGAACAAGGGTGGGTAACCTTCGGCCCGTGGGCCAAATGCGGCCCGCGCGAGCATTTAATGTGGCCCATATCAGAACTTTCGTTAGCGAATTTAGAGTACAACATCGCGTCAAAACGAAACTCTATGACAAGTGGACATGCAAACAGTAAGTTGAGAGAAGTCTCTCTCGCTCGTTGACATAGTTTTTTCTCCTCACTTTCCTTTGGAAGATGAAAAGTAGAATTTTAAGATAAAATTTATTAATTTTTGCGGCGCGCAACGACATTCCATAATTCATGCAACCCGTGGTAGTAAACATGTTCCCCATCCCCGTCCTAGAACGTCAAAGAGAAGGTTCCTAAACAGCAACATGGAAGTGCATTAGAACAATGATGACGAACTCGACAACTATCTGAACCTTGGCGGGTTGCTTGTGGCGTGGAATTGCAATACTTCATGAACCAAGCAACGCAAGCACAAAAATAGCTGATTAGCTGGGCACTGACTTTTCCCTGCAATCTGCATTTGTTTACACCAGTGGTTCTCAAACTTTTCTGCGCGTTGACCCCCAATTACAGTGTACAATTTGCTGTAGACCCCGTGGCCTAGCCCAACAGTTACTAATACAAGGAAAGTATGTGTCAAAATAAATTTAAGTGCTTTTAACTTGAAATGCATGATAAAATAACACACAATCCGAAAATCTGCTTAGAACTTAGGAGCTGTTCAATGACACCCATTCGACCCCGTGACTATTTATCGACCCCTTGGATGGTCCATTTGACCCCTGGGGGTCGATATCGACCACTTTAAGAACCACTGGTTTACCAGACTGTGGCGATTGCGTTAAAGCTCGGCAAATAACGTGCTTAGCTACTGATTTGTGGATCTTCTATGGAGCTTTTAAAGCAAACAAAAGTCTGTTCTGGCCCAACAGTTGAACAAATGTCAACAACCAGATTTAGATTTTCCATACAAAGAAGAGCCACCATGGAAAAATAAACTATTGAAGCACACGGTAAAGTGCATCAGACGTATGTTGGCTGTGACATCACTGGCACTCGCTTTGCTATAGTCGTTTGAACCAGTTGCGAAAGCTTTACCGTTTGAACCAGCTCGGAAAGCTCTTCTGATGCATATTTTGGGCTCTTTTGTGATTAGCTTCGAATGTCTTTTTATTTTCGCTGAAAGAATTTGACGGTGATTTACAGATCATAATAAGCATCTACTTGAGTTTATACAGTGCATCCGTACACAGCAACTGATTCTTAATCTCGAGTCTTTTGTGCATATTGTTTAAAGCCTCAAAAATTACATTGTGCTCGATTGGTCTCACTGTTCTCCACTGTCATATTTATGGCTGAAAGTAGCACCAATTGATAACAACGTAACTTTTTGAATGTCAAAAATTGGGAATTCGATACATTTTGTAAGCTCTTCGTAAGAACATTTTTATTTGGTGTATATGAAAACTTTTGCACATTTCTAATATGCTTCGCAGTTACCAACTCGTACGATATCCACAAAATCCTGAACTTATCTTTTCTGGAGAAGTCGCTATAAATTCATGTAAAGGACAAGCACGCTGGAACTGCTGCCACGCTTCACTGCACTAACGTATGGAAGTCGATGATGTCATAGATTAGATTATTTTTTGTCTAAATAAGCCAGCCGGTTTCCAGTGTTGCGCTATAAATTCCGAATATTTACCAATGTTCTGCAAGCGTTCAACTAAAGATTTTAGGAGACACGTGACGTACATGGGACGTTCGGAATTAGGGTTGCAGAAACACGTTTTGGCATAATTGCTCTTTGTAGATTTGGCGGCACTGATTGATAAGCTTCGGTATGGCAAATCTTGTCGTCAATGTCATAAATACTCGAAGGCTTGGAATTAACTCGTCATAAGACCTCAAAACGAAGTACTAGGTGCATGTATATATGCACCAGTTTGTTCAAAGATGCAAGCATGCAGAGTCCATGCACGCTTTCTTAGAAGTATTGGCCCTACTACTAAATTCGCACCAACCAACTGCGTTCGCTCGCACGAACTACTCAGATTCAAGTTGCGTACTTAAAGTGGGAACTTACTGTGATTGTCGGCTGTGACAGCTCAAATGTTTGAACGTTTCGGTTTTGTAGTAACGACAATAGCTTACACGTAACAAAAACAGGTGCTGTATGGACTGCGAAAATCTTATTCTGCTGTAGGCTCCGGCAAAATGTGCAATAAAATTCATAACAGAGCCGTTCATAACAGACCACGCTCATAACAAACCCGTTAATAACAAACAACGTTTATAACAGTTCTGTTAAGTACGTGGTGTGCTATGAACGAGGTCTGTTAGGAACAGGTCTGTTATGAACGCGGTCTGTTATGAACGTGGTCTGTTATGAACGTGGTCTGTTATGAACTGGTCCGTAATGAACGTGGTCTGTTATGAACTTGCTCTGTTGTGAACGTGATCTGTTGTGAACATGATCTGTTTTGAACGGACTCCGTGTTGATCATCCAGCAGACTGCACCCAACCTAAGGTTGCCAGACGTCCTTGGGCGCGAAGAACTTTCCTTGCATTTGCTGTAAAAACCGGTTATGTTCTTGATCCTTGAAAAACATTTTGTTGTCCTTGAGTATTTTCCGGCGTCCTTGAAAGTCTTTGAATAGTTGTTAAGTTGTTAATTATTTACATAAGTATTTATTACATTGAATATTCAAGAATCAAAATTAAGCAAGGTAATTGAACAGAATAACCTGTAGATTTGTTCCATCTCAAACAGTTGTGCAGTAAAAAGAACCCAATGTTATTCAGCAGTGTTTGTTTGAAAAAATGTGCTACACCACTATATCTAAAAACTATTTAAATTTGGTGTGAAATAATATTTCAATAGTCACAAAACGAAAAAATTTCCTTGAAAAATTTTCCAGTGATCTGGCAACCCTAATCCAACCACTTTCAAAAGCGTAACCTGTCACGGCTCTAAATTTACCAATAACTCGGCCATCAACTCTAAACCATCATAGAAAATTATGAAACTGTCGAGGAGTGCGCGACGAGACAACCTGTTTAACAAATATTTTTCGTTGTCCCAGCGCTTTAACTTTAATTTGCATGAAACTGTTTAATGTTTGCCCCAATAAAATCAACTCAACTCAAACAATACATTAAATCCCGTTCATGCTGGAGAGCATGAGTTAATTAAGTAAGAAGTATAGGAAAAATCCATAGTTGCAGATTGTTATGGGAGAAAACTTCGGTCACTTCGAAATCCAAACCATCTGGAAAAGAATTTCCAAAATCTCTTTTGCAAACATTTTAAAAATTAGGAAAAGTCATCTACAAACTACCGACAGGAAGTCCTCAAGGTGTCAGCTTCTGCGTTACCAGTTTAAAGAAAACGTGTGCATTAACCATAAAGTTATTGGGGCTTTGTCAACTTGGAATGCCTTGTTGTGCTACAATAAACCCTTATTTGTTATTTTTCGTTTACACCACTTTAATAGTAACAGGTCGGTATGGGATTATCAGAAAAACTGTGAACAGGAATGAGATGGTTTTCCTAAAAATGTGGTAGCTTTGACGGGTTGCTTTAATCTGAGTTTAAAAAAAAGCCGAAAACACATCGCTTTATCAGTTTTTACCTCATGCAGACACGGAACGGAGCAGTTATCATGCTCGTCATCGTCGCCATAATCGTAGTCCACATTACTGTAGTCATAATAAGTGTATCCCTGCACGAGTCTTGAAAGGAAAAGCGGCGCAAAACACGCAACCATCAGCAACAAGAGACCGCTCAGGGGCTTCATTCCGCAGTTTTTGACAGTTCGTCGAGATGCTGCTTGACGGGAATTTGCAGTGAGCTGAAACTTGCGCAGTCCACTTCAGGAGAAAAGGAATGTCAGCTTGTTCAACGATGCAATCAGGCGACTCTCTCCTAAGCACCTAACACCTGTTATAAACCAACAACGCAGTGCAAGTGCCGCCCCTGCATCAGTCAGCTCGTCGAAATGGCATAACCGCGCAGAAGACAGGAACTAATTGAAACCCAGCCATTTGCTTGACAGTGCCGTCCAGTACGGGCACGTGCGTTGCCGTTGTTGACGAGCAACTACTGGAAATGATCGTAGCGTTCAACGCGACTGCAAGATATGGGAAATTATTTATCGCACGCCGCGGTCTCTAACTCAGCAAACCGCCAGGAAAAAGGTTGGCAAGATCGCTGATCAGCCTGTTGAAGAACGCGCACGATCACGTTTTTCGCTAAACCACAAGCCCAAGGGTACGCTATTTTTTAATCTAGCCGTACGGTTTGGTCATGTCTGTTTTAAATTTCTCGCCAAATTCAACTTTTTCCACGTGAAACTCATTTGATTCCACCACCGTAACTGTAGGATTAAGCGTTATAACCGAAGGTTCCCCGTACAAATACAAGGCAGAAAGTTAAAAAGCAAGTAGTGGTTTTGGGAATTTTAAGTACATGAAACAAATGTTCAGGTTTTCACGTGTAACCGACTGGTCAAGTGCTAATACTTACAATTCGTAAAAAGCGCATGCTGGAAACAAGCGATTAATCATGTCCTAAGTGGCAATTTAATAACCTTTTTGGAACCTGATGATCTTGTTATTCTCATGTGTTGTGATTTGCACCTGGAGAAGTCCACCGTTGCAATTGCTTCAGAACAACAGCGCTCACACAACTGGCAAAATAGATTGAACAACTCCCCGAATTGAGGGTATCTGTAACATTGGAAAACGCTACAGGCGGTAAAATGCAAAAATTCATCGGGTATTATTGCAGGTAGAGCATAATTTTAGACACAAAATGATACGCTGATTTGCTTTAAATGGCATTTTGCGTTTCCAGCTTGTCCAGAGAACGGTTGCCGCTTTGAAAAGCTACGCGTGGTGACTTTTCTGGCGACACTATTGCAGTCACTGGCCAGTATGGTGCGCGCAAGGAACTGAATCTTCACTACCTGTTCAGTTAATTTCAAATAATTATTTTGGTTATTCATTCAATTTTTCGCTACACCAAGAAAGTCAACTTTTTGAATTTTAAAGTCACTTTTTTGAGTTTTTCGGTCAGTAAATATTTGCCCGAGACTGATAATTCGGAAATGCGGAAAACTTCGTTTGCTTTGCTAATATTTTTCTGCCTACAGCTGTGTCCGTGCAATTTAAAGCAAATTGTTTTATGACTGCGGTCTGGGAATTGGGCGTTCTGGAAGATTTCACGTGAGCGTTTTTACCGTTGCTGGTTCGTTTCCTCTACAGTGCCGCAACAAGGCTTACGATGGGATCATTTCATGTGAAAAGGTTATCATGGAATTTCTTCACGTTAACAAGTTACGCCTTAACTCGAACAAGGTCATTTCGAGGCAGGGGCGGATCCAGACAGTCAGGCCCGTCGCCAGGATTTAGCAGCAGGGGGGCCAAAAACCAGAAGGGTGGGCCACATTTTCAAAATACAGTATTGGATGTATGCAGCAACCGGTGGGCCAAACGTGACATGGGGGGGCACCGATTTCACACGGGGGGCCGGGCACCACTGGCCCCCCCGCTGGCGACAGCCCTGCAGACAGTAAAGTTAGGGGGGGGCGATTCCAGTAATAATTGTTAGTCAAGTCTCAGTATGGGTTCACTACTGTAAGATCGGTGAAGTATATTTCACAACACTGCTGCGACAAAACTATGGACGGCGAAATGGCCTTGAATCACGAATGTTGTTTCCTGAGTTGTACAAAATCATGGTGAATAAAGTTACTTCGCAGGTTTTAAGGGGGCAATCGCCCAAATTGCCCTCCTGGATCCGCCCTTGTTTCGCCGAAGAATGTCCAAGTTTCATTTCACATAAATAAAATCACTTCAAATAACTACATAGAGGGATATTATTAGTCTTCATTTTGAAAAGTTGTCTATTTAAGATATTCGGGAATAAAATGACATTAAAAGAACTAAGTACGAGCGGCGCAACAAAAGATCGTAATTTCGGACTCTCCACTATTTATCAAAGGGGGAAACGAGATAAAAGGGCCCCCTACGATGGCCGGCCAAAGCAGCAAGGCGGCCTATCACAGATTTAGATCAAATTTTATGAAATATGTAATTACAAGAATATTTCTTTTTGTAAGAAAATGTATTTAAAAAATTTAATTCGTTTTTGTTCAGAAAAAAATTAAAATTTAATCGAATTAAAAGTATCGCTAGGAAGTAGAAACAAACTGTTTTTCCTTAATAAAAATCACTTCAAAGAACTACATGTGAGGCATATTATTACAGTCTTCATTTTGAAAAGTTGTCCTTCGAAGATATTCGGGAATCAATTGACATTGAAAAGAACTAAGTATGGGCGACGGAACAAAAGATCGAGAGTTCATACTCTCCACTTTTTTCAAAGAGGGAAACGAGATACAAGGGCCCCCTACCATTTCACGGCATTTTCAGTTCTTCGCTATGAAGTACATCATCTTCAAAATTTTGCTGAGTGCCTGACCTTGGTGATTATTTTCACCTCAACCTTGTTGTGTCATCATAACGTACACTCGTCGCTCCGCCTTTCACATGCGTAGCGGGAGCCACAACCTAGTGGGGGAACCAAATGCAGTATATTCGTCCAAAGAGGGTATTTTGATGCTGACTTTATACGTATAATTAACTAAGATTTTGCGAATTACTGCACTACCTCCAATGTTGAATCGAGCTGCGCTATCACATGCATTGTATACAATTTTCAGTTTGGTCTATATGTGCCTAGGCTGGGTCAAGAATTCCCGTTGCCTTAAAGCTTACTTGGTTGATACACTTGTTTAGCGAAAATGTGTTGTGCCTGCCTACTTGCATGCGTGAAGTCAATTCCTTGACCTGCTTGTCAGAAATCGAGTTTATTCTCAGCCTGTTTCAAATAGCTTTCTTGAAAACAGGTGAATATAAAACGAAATTGTGCCATTACTTGCAGTCAATCCAAACTGTGACGGACGGTTTGATGTTTGAATGCTTTAACTGTGTAAAACTACGTGACTTAACTTTGACAGATAATCTGTTTTTCTGCGATTTTACCTGCTTGAATTGCGATTCGTGTCCACTAATTACAGCAGTTTAACAATATCATAATATTGAGTCAGACTCGTGGTCCATATCACAAGGATAATCGAATAACACAATAACACAAAAATGGTTAGTCATAGCGCATTACAGAGCAAGTGTTAGTTGATAAACACAGTCAACACAGGGAGGAGCTAAAAACAGCGCACCAGCTACAACTGCATTCACTCATTATCAAACAGAAATCCGGCAATGGGAGAGATGAAGACATTCAACATCAGGTTGTGACGCGAACGTCTAAAACAGTCGAATGGAGGTGTTCAGCGGCGCACAAAAACATGTAAATTATTTTATCAAGGTTTAAAATGTTTTAGGGAGATATTTACTTTGAGGCTGACAACCGTTTGTTTTCACTAAATTTAAAACAGGATTTAATGATTGATATTTTACTAGTTTTATATAATCACTCTTTTACATATTTGACTTGCACACATCTTTGCCATGGTGGGGTGGTCGAGGAATCACGAGATAATATACGTTATCTAGAAATGATGAGGTGCCACAAAGCAAACGGAAGGTTTTGGTTGCTACGCAAAGGTTATACTCATGAAAAAAAACACCTGAAAAACGCACCAGCAACTACTGCAATTGGACACCGCCATGCAGGAGCGGTAAATAGCGGAGGAACAATGAAGATTTGTAAAAAGCATCAGACCTTTGAAGTGATCGGATAAAAAATTAAATGAAGATGCATATCGCTGAGAGTGTTTCTAAACAACGCATCAAAGGTCCTAACACAATGGTTTAACTGAAGTGGGCGAACACTTACATTTCTGCTCAGGTAATGCATAATTCGGTAGGCATTGTTGCAGGCAACTGGTAAGCATTTCATACGAGCCTGTGTGTATTTGCTCTACAATTGCCAAGCATACATTGGCATGCAATAGGCACAGAATAGAGTGCTATTACTGCTGAGCACTGCGCAAAGGTGCCTCTGAGTTTGTTTGCTGCACAGGACAGCGATTTCACTTGCCTCTGGATGTCATCGTCCCTTCAGTGAGGCATTTTGATGATACGCCAAGATATTTGACTTGGTCAGAAAATTGTACACGTACAACATTAACTTAAACCGCACCAACTATTTTGTTGCAATTAAACGCGATTTCGTTTCCAGCAGCACAATCACCACAAATATTCAGAAGACGTTGAAATCCACTCATGCTACGACCAAACACACATGTATGACCAGCAATCATAATTCACAACCATATTTCCCACATTGCACCCCACTCTTGCTGAGACCAGCTGGTTTGAAAGGTCATCAAGGTAAACAGCGAATAAACATGGACTCAGAACTGCCCCCTGACTTGCCCAGGTGGTCACAGCAAAGGGAGATGAAAAGTTAGTGCCCCATTTTACTTGCATGGTTTGGTGCCTGTACCAAGCCATCAGCAGTCTTCCTATGCACATTAGTAGCCTACATTGCGCTTAATTACTGTGGTTTAGCGAACAGCATGGTTGTGAATATTTATACGAAATGCTTTAGACCAGTGGTCTTCAACCTTTTTTGTTCAATCGTCTCCCTACAAGAACTTTGCTTAAAAATCACCCCCCCCTTTATGAGTTTAGTGTTGGCTAAAATATTGTTTTAATTCGAAAGTATTTCAATGTTAATGAAATGTACGGACAATCTAGTTATCACAAAAAAAACAAACAAAACGAATACAAATGCATTTGCAGAAAAAATGTTTTTCATTTCCAAAAACAGCTGGTTCCAACTGTTGCGAACCTAGCCCCTTGCTTTTTATCTGTAATTTTTTTAAAGCAGGTTGCAAGTTGGTCAGCTTAAATCAAGACGATTGCGGTATTTATTACGCATGTGCAGTACTTGGTTGAAACCTAGCTCAGCAACATACGTCAGGGTAAGCTCCAGCATAGGCGTAGCCAGGAGGGGCCAAAGGGTCCACGGCCCTCACATTTTTGGAAAATATTTTTGTGCTTTGAGAGGCGTTTTTCCAAACAAAATAGCGTTATTCGCCTAAAATCATACACTTTGGCCCCCCAATTTTTTTTGCCCGCCCCCCAAATTTTTGGGCTGTCTACGCCACTGAGCTCCAGTGGTAATAATGGTTTCACTTTTCCCCAAACTTCCGGAAAACGCTCACTGCACTTGTTCCAAAAACCTTACCATCCGTGTTAATAAAATATGGCGCGAGCTTCATCATTGCTTTGGCAGTCGATGAAGAGTTCCTGGATGTGGAATCGCATTCGCTTATCTTAGTTAACTGACAAAAAGTCACAAGCAAGTCACTTTTACGCAATCCAAATTCCGGCGTTATATCAACAACAGAAAGACTTCTTAGAAAGCCGCAGACTACAGGTTCCTCTGCGGCCTATGAGTGTGGCGCAGAAGAACAAACCGTCGACCATGTTGTCCTCCAATGTCCAATCCACCGACCTCATGGACCGCACGGCCTGACGGTTCTGGACGATAAGACTATCGAATGGCTGCTCAACATCTGCCCCGAGGTCTAGTGCGGCCAAGTATTGGTGAGAAGAACTGGCCCAAAAGATGAAGAAGACTACAGGTGGCAAAAACAATTTTTGGAATTCATAGTTTAGCCAAGATGGGGTGGTTGGACTTACTTGCTGTCTACTGTAAGTTATCCCTTTCCTAGCCTACCGTACTGGTATACTCTGTCACTAATCAGATGAACACAATAAACAAATATATCCACAAGCAGTAGTGGTCTTAGTGAGTGTGCAGGGTGTGCAAGGGTGTGCAAATTGGGGGCCCCAATTTTCATTTTACGCGCTTTGAGGGGGCCCCATTTTTAGTTTACGCGCTTTTAAAATTTTATGAGATTTTCTTGATGATTGTATTTTTATTACAATGATCACACAATAAAACTTAATTTGGTTTGCTCTAGGTCAGGGGTGGGCAATTAGTTTGGCTTGAGGGCCACTTTGAGAACACCGTGTTTAGCGGAGGGCCATACCCTCACATTTGATGGCAAAGTAAATAAATAAAGCAAAAACAATAATGGTGCACAGAAAATGTTTCTCTTATAGCCTAATTCTTGTGCAAATACATTTTATCCAGCACATGCAATTCAATCAGACAAATGTAATCTTTTCATTTTTCAAAACATTTCGAAGATTTTTCTTGAATGCTTCCGTGGGCCACTAAAAACGCTTTGGCGGGCCTCTAATTGCCCACCCCTGCTCTAGGTTGTTATTAATGATATGTTTGAACACATTTCGATTTTTAATCTGAAGATAAGAAGCCAAACTGAAATGATGAGACATAAATAGCTTTCTGTATGATCGAAGGACAAGGGGCCCTAGTCAAAATGTAAAGGGTCCTCAACCCAGCTGCTAGGGTCCCCTTGTTAAAGGATAAACAGGCCTATTAGCCCTTGGTTAAACATAAATAGCCTGTCTGCTGTATATTCCAAGGACAAGGGGCCCCAGACAAAAGGTAACATGGATAAGATTCACAAAAAATATGTGCCCCTCAATCAAATTTTAAGAGGTTTCAAATCAATAATATAGAGCCCTTGGCCTACTTTTATGAATCGTTTTGCTATCAGTTGCAAGATTTAACTGGTATCCTACCATTCTTTCTTATAAATCTAGTAAATACTCAGTGTACATATCCAATAAACAAAATACCATGCACAGAAAGCCATTGCAATTAACCTAATTTTTAAGCAAATAGCCCACCAAAGATTTGTAGTTTTGTGATATTAACTTGTTTAAGTTTTTACTGCCACAAGTGTATTGGTTGTAGCGCATCAAGGCCAAGCCAACATTGAATTCTGATTGAACTGGAGTCAATACTGCACATCTCATTCATTTCAGTCTCATCATAAACATCATAGTTGGTTTGTTATTTTTGAAAGTATTTACTGGAGTTAAAAGGCATGTTTACCTGTAGTTTTGAACAATGGAAATCTAAAAACAATAAGTTCTTACAAAGCTCAACTTGGCCCTAGGGCAACTCCATTGATCAAAAAAATATGTGAGAAACCGGTTTTGCTTCAGATAATTGTATTGTAAACGCCAGTGTCCAATGTAGATGTGTGTACTTGAACTGTTTGCTGTGCTTCAATAGCTGCTAATACAATATTACCTCAATTGCTTCAGTTTCTTTTTCAGTCAGAACTAAATGTTTAAACAATTTTGGGAAGCTTTCCTCACTTTCTTGAACCATTAATGTTTTCCTTTGCCCTATACCTGCAGAGATTTTGAAAATAAATGTTGGTAGTATTAGTATATTTTCTTCATGCATTATTCAATTATAGGCCTACTTATAACGGGTGTAGGGTAGGGTTGCCAGATGGCCGGTATTTCACCGGCCTGGCCGGTATTTTACTGCTGATCTAGCAGAGGCCGGTAAAAGCTCGGTATTTTGATAATTAGTGCCCGAAGCCGGTATTTAGAAAATAAATAATCTACCGTAACTTTGAAAAGAACAAACGCCGAATTTCTCTAGAAGTGAATCTTTCCAGGACAGTTCCTTCAGGGAAATTTATTTGCTGCTGTTGACGCAATCCTTGGCGCGATTGTCACGTCACACACACACACCGAAGTGTAATGGGCCAGCCAAAATAGGGACAAATTATTAAGTGTGACTTAACAATACTCATTGTCTCTCTGTTTTCCCTGTGCCGCTTACGAATTACGACAAAGCTTAGATCTGGCACTATTGACAAAATGGCCGATATTTTTACAAAACACATCTGGCAACCCTAAACAGGAGGGATGTGTCAAGTTTTTGCGCAAGTTAAAAGTTACCACTCCATCGTATTCATGTGGTAGTACAGTAGAATGTTTTGTGATTTATGAGACTGCAGTTATTTGTAGACGTATTGGTTGTTTTTGTTCAAGACGAACGAATGGAGGTGGATATGTTGAAGTGCTGAATTTTTTTGCCTATTTAAATTAAGCAGCAGTGGGGTGGTTATATTTTGCTGCATATGCCGTTGTGTTATTTGCGTAGTGGAATGTGGTGCATATATACAGACTGTACATACAAACTGACAAGTTTAAAAATGTGCACGTCGCAGATGGTGAAGAAGCCCACCGCCATGACGCGAAACAATTTGCCCCTTTGCTCCACTAGATGGTTGACAAGACCCTCGCTAGCGATTTGGAACAAACTGTCTACAGATGCTAGATTTATGCTTGTCTTGTAGGTAGTAAATGTTTCCTGGGCCTACATATTGCTATTGCTTCACCTCTTCTTCAGCTTAGAATTGTTGAAAGACCATTGCAAGACTCATTAGTACATGAAATGGCAAGATGGAAAGTGAACCTTAAGTATACACCATGGGCATAGCCAGGGGTGAAATTGGGAATTCAGAACTGCCGGAACTGACCGATTTACCAAAAAAAAATTCGGTTATAAGGTTACTCAAAAAATTTCGGTCACTAACAGGCGAATCAAACTGGTTCGAACGTCTAACTGTTCTTCAAAAGTAAGTGATATCCAAAAAAGGCCCATTTTTTGAAGCATTCTGGCTTTGAAAAATAATTTCGGTCAATTTGATTTAATTTCGGTCATTTGAAAAAAATATCGGTCAATAACAGGTAAAGGACTGAAAAAAAAAACAGCTAAGCATAGAACCAAACAAAAAACAATATGCAGTTCATTGTTTTTAAAAATACGCTGCTAAATGCTCATAGTCATTTTGATTGTTGGGCTTCCTCTTCTTGCAAGCATGATAATCTGCGCATCTCCTTCCTGCCAGGATCCAAGATCGTACATATTGCATTGGCTTAAATGCAGGTAAAGGTGGTCCAACAATTTGAACAAACATTAGTGCACTTAACCTTTTAATCGATAGTTGGTTTCTGCTATCTGTCAAAGTGTCATTCATAGAACTGAAAGCCCTTTCACATTCAGCTGTGCTCACAATGAGCGTATCAGAACATTTTAGCAATGGCTGGAGAGATTCTGGGACAACACTTCCTTCGCTTTCTTTAAACTCTCTGAACCCATTGATGATGGCTTGCTCCGAATCCAGCAAGCGAAAACGATTGCACATATTCCGAATGAGGTCATCCCCAAACAAAATATCAAATTCAGCAGGCCAATAATCCGGAATTAAAACTTGCAGATCGTTAACCAAATTATCATATAACACT
>Ga0210059_1003913_pt1 | contig 23978 bp, 10 predicted proteins | sample Ectturendosymbi2_FD_188042 | JGI IMG/M metagenome (GOLD analysis project Ga0210059, IMG submission 188042) | Ecteinascidia turbinata endosymbiont from Florida, USA - Sample 2 (SPAdes) (version 2) | ecosystem: Host-associated > Tunicates > Ascidians > Unclassified | place: Key West, Florida...
AATTAGCGCCCTACTCCGCAGTAGTGCTGTAACAAGTGTTACGTTTCAGCTAACAATAGTGTTAAGAATGTGTCTGTAACCCTATGGTTCTGTCTTCAATGCAGTTGCAAAAAGTGTCTGTAACCCTGTGATTTCGCCGGCTTCAATGTCTTGTACTACGTTCTGTATTGTCTGTTTTATCAACCTGCGTTGCAGAGTGTGTGTGTTCATACTATGGACTTCGTGTCTGCTATAAACAAATAAATTTAAAAAAAATTAAAATATGCTTAATTTTATCAGCAATTCTTACTATCGGCAAAGCGAGAAAATTTCTTCTCGCCCCTTAAAGCTGTCGCCATTCCCTAAAAACACACCCGTTTTCTACCTTAATCACACCACCTGCTGTAATCGCCTATCTAGCGCTTAGTTTCCAGGTTTACGGCCTCGAAATGCTTCGTCTAGTTTCGCCGCTGGTTCCGTCTGTTGAATATATCTGACGAAACGTCCCGCCTCATGGAATCTTATTCAGATTTATGTTCACAATCTACCACAAACATTTCTTGTTTCCAATCTTCTATAAATTAAACTTCATATCCATCGGAGAATTCCTGCTGAACTTATACTTCCTTAACTTCCAAAACCAAATTGAATAACATAAGTTGAGCGTCATCTTGTTATTACTGAAAACTCGAAAACCACACTGTGGAAGCTTAACCCTTCCATAGTCACAGAATAAAGAATATGTTTCAGCATTGACATGATATTGACGTACTGCTGACCGAACAAATCTTATCAGGAGTCATTGCGGCATTGTGGGGGCAGGCAGAGACGGATTTAGAGAGCGCGGAGCCGTAGGCCATCTTAGTTTATGGGGCCCCAAGCAGGTGTAACCTATTAGGCCGTATGTCTGAAAAACGTGAAAGTGTGCCCCTCTTATGTGTAGTGCCCCCTCAAAAATCTATCTTTTGTTGTGCCGCCGACTTTGGTTCTACATTTGTCTTATATGTTCAACAGAAATTAAAGTCTTTCCTATATTCGTCTAAAGAACAAATAGCATTGCGATCTTTTTTTGGAATATATAGCTCTTTCGTTTAGTTCAGAAGTTCTCTTCGTTAAATTTCCGTGATTCTATCGTTTTTTTGTAGACAGTTTGTTTTTCGGATGTATACATTTTCATGCGGGACCCTGTTGCTGCCCTCGAAAATATTGTCTAGCTGTCGATCTGATTACCTGTACGTAAACGCCTTTTTTATAGTAATAGTAACCACATATTTTGTGAAACAAACAAGCACAATCCATTCGTTGGACAGCGAGCTTATTTATGCCGGTTTGAAGTTGTCATTTTCCAAGCAATACAAAATACAGTGTTACAGTGTTTTAATTCTCTATGCCAGGGCCTATCAAACTTTTTTATTCTGTGGCCCCATTTTGAAAAAGGTTTTTCTATGCGGCCCCCTTGATGAATAGCCTAGATGTTAATGATACGTGTAAGCGTCCCATTACAAATTTCAAGATGCAGTTTTGTCAATGGCAAAATCTTACAAATGCACACAATCCGCTAAAGTAACTACACACTAATAAAATTACTACGTAGTGGAAACAGAAAAGCGAAAAATAATTAACAAAAAACAATTCAGTTTATAGAAGTTATCAAGTACAACTAATGGGATGGATGCACTTGATAATTTGTACACAGATCAATTATTCGTAGATCGATACTAGACAACGCTAGACGAAGGACATTCTTAATATTTTTCAAAAAAGATCGGTTTTTGGACTTGATGATTATATCAATTTTGATAATACCGCTTCACACAAATACCTTGTGCAAAAGTCTAGGAGTTTATGAATGGCTAGATCAGAAATGACTGAGGATTAATTTATTGTGCTCTTCCAAAAATGACATAGGCTAAGCTCTGTTTGGAAAATTCCAGTTGCAAATGTTTGTCGTTTAATAACTCCGCAAGCTCATCCTGGTCATGGCAGGTGTGTGTCCTCCTAAAGTTTCAATTGTGTATGGTGTTGCGATTGGAATCCCGAGCGGCATCAATTGTGTATGGTGTTGCGATTGGAATCCCGAGCGGCATGTTTGCACAGCTTCGCACCGTGACAGCAAGCAACAATAGAGATCATGCTCGCAATCTCTCTTACTATTGCTTGCTCGCGCTACATACATAATGGTGTTGTTCTTCACGCACATCCCGTTCGTGGTGAATCACACAACCAACGGAACGCCACCAGAGAGGTTGCAACAATGGTTTGTGGATCCAACTTCTGAATCAAAATCAAAAGTGCTTCTGACACTGTGTTTGAAGCTTCTAACTTTAGTTTGAAACTGCTTGATGTGCTCTCAAAGTAGTTAGATCAGTCCCTAAAGTACACCTAGAGTCTAAAAACAGAAGCAAGCTTTCGCGTCGGAATGAATGCAAGAAGGTCAGTAGGTGAAAACAGTCACGGTGCAACAACGCATGACTTGTACCTGGTTTGTATCATTTGATAGCTCATGCAGGCACCATAGTAAACGACTGACAGCTGAGCATAAAGTACGACATTGCCCCTAAAATTGAAAATGCAGTAGAAATAGATCGACTGCAGGCCAACTTTCAATTTTCTTGCAAATTTTACAAAAATTGTTATATCTGATTTGCCAAGCCAATTGGTTTCGCGACCCCATTTAGGGCCGCGACCCATAGTTTGAGAAGCCCTGCTCTATGCCATAGGTAAACAGCATGAAAACAAGTTTTGCACAGCAGCCAAGTATTGTCGCAACACGCCCAGCTAACCATACGAAGTAAGCCCAATATGTATACAGGTTTTTCCCAGTAAAGCTCACGAAAAACTGTTCTATCTGATTTAACTAACATATAGAGCTTCAACAAGCAAATTCTGTTTGCGCGAAATCTAGTAAAAACGACCAAACGTAGGATCCAATACTGACAAAATTGATTTTCATCGGCGTTTTGCAGACTCTGGCGGTCTTACGTTGTTGCGAGCTTTTTGTCAGTGGAAAATTGAACATCAATTAAGTACCGTTTTTTCCTTTTTCATTCTTTTTTTGTAACCACTCTCATAAAGACGGCCTGCATCTCTCTCACGCCCAGATGCAAAACACTGTCGTGTTGTTACTGTACTGATAAGGGTCTAGAGTAGACATTTGCATTTCCGCCCGTTTCAAGGTAAATTGTGAAGTTGTCTCTGCGCAGTTTCGAAAGTTTTAGTTCATATTGAGTCGTCATGGGAAGTTGCGCGGGGCCCTAGGCCATGGCCTATGCGTAAATCCATCACTGGGGGCAGGCGAGCTTCAGTCGCAAGCGACCTTCGTATTTTTATGGAGGGGTCCATACATCGCTAGCAAGAGATTCATGCAACCAAAACTCTACGGAACGGGTCTTGCTTTTGTGTTTTGGAATGATCCCCTAAAAGCCTGTTGAAATAATCTTTCGTGTTCAGTCATCACCTTAAGCATCGGCAACTTTTATCAAAACTGATATAATTTATCACATTTGGTTGCACCATGTCAAGTCCTGCCACCAATTTTCTGTTACTCACTTTGTGAAGGCTTGCAGTTCATCGAAAAACGACCCATTTCAAACAATTCCTTCGTAAGAACTTTGAAATTTGTGGAATTGTCAATAACAACTTTATATTTATTAATCTACCGCGCAAAGATTGGGAAATACAGGTAAGGAACTTCTGCTCTAAAAGGCAGCAATAAACTGTAGCTCAAAGAAACCAAAACCCGACCAAATAGTGAATAAGCTGATTAATGAAGTGAAAAGTCAAACACACTTCAAACGTTTCTGCAACATAGAATAAAACAAAAGAAAGCTATTTCATCAAAGATGTACAAATACCAGGCTGATGAGTCGCTACTACTCCGTTCCAAACGAATGACTTGAGAATCTGATGTGATAGAAGCTTTATTTTCCACTATACGTTCAAAAACCAAACATGGCATAGGAGATAGCAGACAAAAACAATAAAGCAAAGTAAACTAAAAACAACCAGTTGTCAAAAGTGATTCTGCATGAAACTTTAAGTAGAAGGATGCGAATTACTGGTACGCATACAGTTTTATTTCCTCACATTAAGTATGTGTCTACTTCAAGAAAACAATACAACTTCAAAAATAACCTTTGGTTCAGCTACTCGCGTTCATACGCAAATACAGTGAATGTCAAAACTGCTCAGGTTTTGTTTCGTATGTTTTCATGCAGCGACAGACTGGAGGTCTTCTTCTGGTGACTTAACTTCCATCTTGAACATAGGATCCCGAGTTAGCATAGCGTCTTGTATAGCAACGTAGGTAGGATGATCTTCAGAAACCAAATTTTTCTGCAATATCAAATCTTTTCAGAATTGAAAATAAGTGGAAGTCCTTTCCCCATCGTCTGTTATTGTTACTTACAATAAGGGTGATATCTATCTTTATTTCCACAGCTATTACCGCGAATGGCAGCTTGAAGTAATGCTGGGTACAAAGGGAAAATACATCACCGATAGCTTCGAGTGCCACCTAACGTTCTAATTTACGCTAAGCAAAGTATATAGGAGGAAAGAACCAAATTAAAGATTAGAGCATGACAGAAGAAAGTTGTCCGAATATCACATGACCGCCCACCACCGCGCTATGCAACCATTACTTTCCAAAAAACCTCCAGCATCAAACGTCAAAAAACGTCTTATGGCGAACTTACAACAGCAACCACCGCATTCCCGCATTCATCTTGTCACAAATATGTTTGAGGACTTGACATATTTTGCGAAGCTCCTACATCCGCGAGTCGTTGGAGTTACGTGCGTCAACATAATAATACACAGTGTCACTGAGACGGTGTATAAAATAAAACGCTTTCGATCGGAGTTTTGCACTTTTGCTGGATTTCCCGAAACTTTTTACACATGGCGGGTTCAAAGACAACCCTCTTTAGCGCAATGGATAGACGTTCCCTGCTTGCAATTACTAGTAACACATCATTTAAAATAGTTAGTGATCCGTCCTTGACAGTGGACGTCTTCATTTTGTGTAGCAAAGAATGTTTCAAAGGACTGTGGAGTGTTTGTGATGTAACTTTATAAGGTGGAAAGCTGTGATGTGGAAAGTCGCGAAAGATCAAAATACGACATAAGGAGACGAATGCCGCAAACAATACTCACTTGAAGGGAAATTTTTAGCAAGCCTGGAGCAGACGGGTCCGCAGCCATTCGTGGCCTGGTACCTTGATACTGGACAACTTCCATCAACGACTCAATTCCAGCAACGCCGATGCGATTTCCTGAACAGAAATATCCGACGAAACATGACAAACGTCTATAAGAATTTTAAATGGCAAAGGCGGCATAAAAGGTAATCCAATTTGGGTGGGGGGTTCGATAACATAAAGTACTGGAATTAAGGAAGCAAAGCCTGCCTATGAGATAAACACGGCAGCGCGATGTTGCTGAAAAAAGTATTAAGCATTACATCATAATGATACGCGTTTGACAAAACACTAATCCACTGAATTGAATATCAAAAGTTTGAAAAGAAACATTTGAGAAAACTTATACTATAAGCAGGTTTTTTTAAGGTGGTCCATACCGGGTACCTAATATTTTCCTTAAAAAATGACAGCTGTAAGTCAAAATCAACATTTGCAGAAAGACTGAAAGTAAAAAAACAGCATATTCAATGCAAAAAAATTTTCAACAGAAGCAGCTTCAGGGTTCTTCCAAATGTAATTGTAGTAAACTGTCATTGCTTTAACCATAAACGCTGAATCGTTAGCTGAAGTAGAACTATGTTCCGCTAAAGTCAAAACGCGTATGATAATTCGTACGACCGAGCCGAATTTACCTAAGTTTTGTTTTGTGAAGCATTGGAATCAGGACAATGGCGTCAATACATAAAAAACAAATTGTTCTATGTTACAATCTTCTATTCTCGAAAAAGCCATTACAAATTTTAGATGCAGGGATCAAAAGGTTGCTGTTGTCCGATCAGAAGTGCATCGAAGTAACGCAAACGTCAAATGTTCGCACAACACAACGACGTAGACGTCCCTTTCAGCCGAGTTGTGACATAAGCAAAAAGCGGGTATTTTAAAAATGTCTTTCATTACAGTGGTTGGCGAGCTTACGTTACACAAACTACCCTTTGCAAAAGATTTGTGTTCAACGATAAAGTTCAAGTCTTTCGAAGAAACTTCAAGATCGCAACGCTGCTTAAGCGAGAACCCTCGCCCTTACGAGATAAGTTGAGATTGACCAGTGTAAGGCATCCAGGCACGAACACTTTTCCTTCCGTATGTTCCGCTTGTGGATCAAGAAGCGGGTGCATTATATCCGGGAGGTCGCCCGGTTCATTTTCGGCAGAAGTACTTGCTCCTGTTCCTCGTTTCCCACCGTCTTTGCCGCCAGCACCACCCGACTTCTTGCCTTTGGTGCCTTTAGGAGTTTCTTGTGCGATTGAAACTGTGGACGTTTTGCAAAAACATGAGCAAGAAAACCGTTTTTGTGCATATTACAGTCAAAACCGTGCAGACATGCAGGTCAAAAGCCGCAGATTAAATTACAAGTACCGACAAGTAAACTACACGTACAGCTCTTGGATAACCAGGATAAGAAACAAATCAGTTAAAACCGTGGCATTGTGCAGAGAGCCTAAACTAAACAGTCGTGATCAGTGTTTGTCTCCTAAGGTGTGAAGTCGTAGCTGATGTATAAACCATAACATTTTGAACGCAGTGGTGAAGCCAAATTCAGAAAGATAAAAAATTTGTGAGACTCAATCAATCTCTGTTTACGGAAAGTAACACTCTCGTAACACAACTTTGCTGCGGACTGGCTAGCATAGAAAGCATGAAGTTTGTCTAAATAGAGCTCGCGTTATGACAGAGCGCCTCTATTCAAATCAGCCTGTTGTCGTCGTTGAGCGGGACCGGTCGCCGAACGAGAGCCACAAAGGTTCAACGTCTTGCAGTTTCAAGGATCGTTGTACAGAACAGCTTCGGGGAAACTATACCGGAAACTGTTTTTCAGAAGCTCTCGATTAATGCAGTAAGTTTTGCTAACACAATCATTAGTTTTACAAAAAAAAGTTCTATTATGAACCGAAACGTCTAATCCAGCGTTTCTTAAACATTTGTAGGTCACGGACCTCTAGTACATCCTAATAAAAGTTACGGACCCATCAAGAAGAAATGGTGCAACAAATTTTCGAAATTAGGTTTCATCCATCGTACTTTAGTAATCGAAATCTCTGCAAAGTCTTTTAACCCTACCCTTTACATCACATTCACAGACCCCTTAAATCGAATTCACGGATCCCTTTGGTGTTCACTGACCCCAGGTTGCAACACCGGATCTAATCCCTTGCGGTTACTATATCACTTTGGCGTTATTATGCAAAAAAATCAGGATAACTACAAAACCATAATACCGCATACTGAATATCGCACAATCGCGGTTAAGTTCTTCGAATACTTTGAAAACCCACCACAGTTTAACTACTACTTCCCATAAGATGGATCCACGTACAATACGAACATTTAATTGGCAAAGTTTTTCAATGTTTGGAACCCTTACTGATGGTGCATATATCAGTGAAAAGTTGAGAAAATACCATGCGTAACCACCTACTTTTCAAAATATTTAATAGAAACAGGTTTTTTTTAAGGAAAATGTTAGGTACCCGGTATGGACCTGTAGGGACCCGATTTCTCTTATTCTAGGGACCCGATTTTCAATTCTAGGGATCCGAATCGGGTCCCTAAAACACCTTAAAAAAACCTGATAGAAGTATAAAAAAAAACTTGAGAAAAACAAGCACTGTCATTAAATATAAAACAGTGGTTCTCAACCTTTTTTGGCCCATGGACTACCTCCTTTTAAAAAAATATCCGACGGACCACTTTGTTACACTGACACCTCACGAACAACTAATCCAGTCTTACATAATTTATTGTACAGTAAAGGTTTTTTATCAAGGATTTATGGAACTCTGTGGACGACTAAAAATTCCATGTGGAGCACGCTGAGAAGCCCTGATAAAAAAATACGCAATTTACTGAGCCGACTAAAATAGTGTCAGTGGCACATCTGTCTTAAATGGTGCTGCTACAAAGAGAACGACTTTCTGAAAAGAGAACAACAAACCCTTTCTAACTTAGTTTTCCTTCGCTTTAACAAGCGAATAAAATCACGCTTTAACAAGCGAAGGAGAACTTTCTACTTCGCTTTATCATCCTTGGCTTTAACAAAGATATGATCTGACTGGAAGTATAGTACATGTGGAAAGGCCGGAAATTGCTGTGATTTTACTGCTTGTGCTTTCGTTTAAAAATAACGTAATTTTTGAAAAACAACGTAATTTTTGAGACTATGGGTGGTGAACATCTCCGGCGGTAATTTGAAGATTGCAATCCAGTAAAATGTGTCTTGACCGAAAGGAAAAACAAACGCCCGGGCACATTGCGTTGTGTTCACCACGTTTAGTGCCACAATAGACAAACATTAGATACATTAGATAAATTTTGCTATCACATCTGGGGTCATGAGAAGCTTTACAAGTGGGTTTTATGTCCTGGAGGGGCTGATGGATGCGCATTGGCATTTTGGTTGCATAAAATTGCACAATTGTGACAACGAAGCTAACGAATAAAAACAAGTCATGAAAAGGACAGCAAATCAGCTAGAGTCAATACCCCCAAGCTCAATTGAAACACCGGTTTAAACGGATCGGTAGCATGAAAAAGTCTTTTTTAACTTAGCGTTTATCAGCCTAACCAAAAAGAAACGGCATAATAGTCAGCAATGTCTGAACAAGGGGTCAAGGTTTTTTCATATTTCTTCGTTAGTAATGCATGCTTCTCTTTTTATTAGTGCAATGCTTCTTTCTTAATGAAACATACAATGCTATGTTCTTTTTATTAATACAAACAATGCTTCTTATTAATGGTAAAAGGGTCAACTAAGACATTTTCAAGCGTCAATTTAGGAGTCACTTACTGACTTCAAGGCTTTAATAGTACGTGTCCCCAAAGCGCTGCAAATTGGCACAATGTGCTGTTCTATATTTATTTTGGAAAGACTTACTTCTACCAATTAAAGTTGTATCAAGCAAGGACTGGGATATCTATCACCTCATCGCGCGAGTGGTTACAAAATTACAAAGCCTCTAACATTATATAGTTTTCGCTTGTACAGTATAATGCTGTAGCACATTTGCACTAGCCAAGATGTACACGTAGCCCAAAACTTTCACTGCACAAGACGCGCATCCATATGCAGACACGGGCATACTACGCGTCACCTTAATCTAGCCCTCAGAACCAGGAGTGGCGGAACCGGGGAGCCGCATGCGCCTAGCCCCCCACATTTTTTCTAGGGGGTCTGGCCCCCACTTTTACATTTCGAATTTTGCTTAAATATGTTTAAGCAACAAAATTAGTATTGGGTCCATTGTTAAAGTAAATCGCTCAATGAAAAAAATTATCCATAGTTTTTTTGACGTGCACTTGTGCCCTCCCACTTTGAAAAAGGTTCCTCCCCCACTGCTCAGAACTTGTCAAAATTTTAGTAGTAAGGCTAATCATGTTTTACATCTCCTTTATATCAGTTTACGCAAACAATCCATCTATCTGCTCCCGATCAGACCAGCTGTCAAGTTATAGGATCTAATCAGGCCCTCGAATTGAAGTTTGCCCAGACCTGATTTACAGGTGAAGTTACGGAGGAAAAACATCGGTGATGCCGAAATCATGCTAAAGTCAGCATAGAGCGGTAAAAACGGGGTCTTAACTTGGAAACAGGAACTTTCGGTCTTGAACGAAGTCGCACTAGCTTCGGCACTGCAACAACCAACTTCATTTACTCCGGTCGTTTTATACTTGGCTACATCGTTGACCTCGAATGGCATAGTTCACTTTTCAGATATACTTAAAACGTGAACCAAGAACTTAAGCATCGCAACCCCACCAATGACACAAATCTAAGGACTAATTTCTGTGAAAAAAATTATAATACATCGCGCAGCCTTCCAAAATATTATTTGAAAAAAAAACGCCGACAACAGTAAGGAGTGAGAAAAAAGATTTGCACGAAAACGGTAAAACACAATCATCAACAGTCAACAAACTCACGTTTCGAAGTCATTTTCGTGAGCTCTTGAAGAAGCAAAAACGCAACCGCAGCAGCAGAAAAAAAGCAAGAGTTAGTTCAACACCAAACAAAATATGACAGTGAGTGTTAGACGAAAACACTTCTGCATGCAACTAACAGCTTGCTTGCGTTAAATCTGTAGAAACATTCAGTAAACTGCAAAAAAGAATGCTTGGAAAAGCTTTCACTTTACACAAAGATTTAGCATAATGTGGTTTCGCACATATTTCAAACAACAGACCAGTATGTGTGTATGATACGCGCCTCTCAGTCAGAATAAACTGCTAGTTGCCGTTCGGAAACACGATTCACTGTTATCAGTGCAAGGTAAAGCCTAAAACATCCAGCGGAAAACTTAACGTGAAAAAACAAGTGAGCTGAGGTGAAATTGCATGAAGCTAGGAAAACATTCCAACTTGGTTGTCATGCAGACAACAAAGACAGTGGAAAGCAACATCACCGCAATCATGAAAAAGCATGCTACTAACTGTATAATGAGCACACTTGATGAACTTACAGTGAAACTGTGCAATATTAGTAGACAGAACAAAAACTAAGTTAACTGTAATCCTACTCATGAAACCCTTTATGATGAGTCACTTGCTCATCCCAGTAAATGGATGCCCGTTTCTAACACAATAGACGCCGCTTAATAAACACACCTTGGTTCCAGCAACAGATTTCGGATTTAAGAAGCAGCTTTTTTTAAACCGGTGGACCTAGACCAGCAACAAAATAACGAAACTAGATGATAAAAATGCCGTAGTGAATTTGCATGGAAGAATTCCGTCCCAAGGCTAACTGGATGTAATAGACCGAAAGGTACATTATTGATGAATCTATTAAGCTGTACATACTCTTTACATATGCATTGGAGTTCAGTGATAAAATCAATTCTTTTATGAGCCTGTACCTATCCGAGATCACAAAACGCCAAAAAGTATGGATTAACCAACCTTGATATAGTAAGGGGTATTTTAAAGTGTACACCGGCTATCCATGAAAAAATAGTGGAAAATGCTATTTTCTATCCTTTTTTATCTATTGGGTTTAAACTAACAAAAAACAAACCACAGTGAAACACCAATTTAAACACTCATTTGATTAACCAATAAGGAAACGTTGAGCAAATTGATCCCGAAGCCTCAGAAAACCCCTCTAGGGCCAAAGTAAGGAAATCAACGTGGATTTGGGGATCAAACTTTCATAAGTTTTGAAAACACACCTGATAAAACCAGATTTTAGCGGCTAACTTAAATATGCTTGATCAAAATCATGGAAATCGCGTAACCTCTATTCGTCAGGGATACCTGACCAAAGATACAAGCGTCTTTTGCTAAAAATCGTATTCTAGAACGACAGCAATTCAATCGTCGGGCACACACAACAATCAGCAGATAATATCTTTGAAAAACTCACCTCCTTTTTTACCGCGATCATCTTTTTTAGGCGTTTTTTCGTTGGCATCTCCCTTCTTAGCAGGTTCTTTCTTTTTGGACGAGCCACGGTTTGCGCGGGTGGTCATCACTGAACCACTTCTGTTGCTGTTTGGTCGGTCTTTCGAATCAGCACGTCGGGAACCAGGGGCCTGAATGAATGGGGTAGAGATTAAATGCGGTAATCAGTGTTGTTTTAGTTAAAAAGGCAATCAAGTTTGCTGTTAACTAAAGCAGCTCGAACAATATGCATGACTTAAATCCTAATTGAACGGGGTTTAAAAGTCATTTTAAGGCAAATCAGGCTTGCACCTGAAGACTAATTTGGGGCATTATTTAGGTGACTCTAAAACGGTAGTCTCAAATACCGCAGACCTCGAGCGAATATCAGTGGTCCACAAGCACCCTTTTCCTTTGGTGACAATACTGCTTTGTTACTGTCAGTGACTGGGTTCAGAAAGTTTAATGGCCTACTAACTTTCTCATAGCGCCGATTTAGGCTATTGCATAATTGAAAGTGTGGTGTGAATGGTGTGTAGTTGGAAACTTGGCCGAGTGGACCTTTTCCGCGGTTCACATTGATCCTTTTCTTTCCAGGTATTCAGTTTCGGTTGGAAATTGGGATTTATTTCCGGCTTCGGCCGTAAATGAGTTAATTCCGGCAGACACTAAAATTCTTCTTAGTTTACTGCTTTTAAGGTTTTTTTACAGTTAGCAGATCATTTGGAGTGATGTCACATAATGGCCACCACGATATAGTTATTGTAACACAGCAAGGTTATTTTAAAGCAGGAGTAGGCAAACTACGTCCCGGTATACTCTTCACTCAATGCGGCGCTGAACTTGTCTAAATTTTATCAATGAAGCCAATCAAGTTTTATATTCCTTGCAATGTACACATTTCCACAGTACAAGGCGCATTCTATTACTCCGCTCCACATTTTCACTTTGCTCTTCAAAACACACTCACCACTGTTTGGTTTTCCAATAATGTCCTTTGTGGAACTCAACCTGACTAAAGGGATCACTGCAAAACTATAGAAAAATACGGCCCATTGCTGGGCATTGTTTTGCAATATTTTGAAAAACGTGGCTAAGCAGTGAAGTTGCAAGTCCTTCGGTGATGGTGAGTGGACCGAACAAAAGCGGACAGAGAAAGGCGAGTATTTGATAAGGACTGGACGGCAAAAGACTTTTTCATTAAAGTTTGATCGATGGTTGTCTGTCTCATATGCCACGAAAATGTTACGGTTTAAAAAGAAATAAATATCAACCGTCACTTTGCTACAACGCAAGCCAAATACTTTGCAAGTCAATGCAAAGACAAGAGACTACTGCTAAGAAGTTCGCAAATACTGCAATTTACACACTTGGCAAAAACTTTTTCACCAACAAACTGCGTGTCAACGATCACTCGCTGTGACGACTGATATGTTCACGAATGTGAAATCATAGTGATATATATGTGGAACATATCGGATACAAGTTTTCGTCACGTTAGGCCGCACGCTGCAAAGTATGTGTCTCTCTGAAAACTGCCGCAGAATAGAAAATGCAGCATTGTCAGAGCATGTTCAATATCCAGCGGTCTCACTGAAAATAATGTTACTTGCGTTATATTATTTCCATCGTAAAATCTTCTCAGATACAAATTACTATACAAACTAAACAAACTGTTTGAACAAAAATAGTGCTTAAGATCTATGCATAAATTAAACCACATTGATGTTCCATTCTTTTCATTTCAGTACATAGTGTAAATAGAGCTCTTTTTGCTCATTAACTGCTCTCCAATCGATCTCTCTCTTTTCATTTTGATATACAAACAATGGCCTGGCCTAGACTTTTGAGCAGCTTATTTCGTGACTTATTCAGCACGTAGTAAAATCATATTGGGTTTATAAGGTTTGCAAGACTACTACCGTAAGTTCATTTATTTACTTTCCTAACTGTTTTACTCTCAAGAGGGTCGGGGGAAGCATCCCCAGGAGGGCTCGAATTGCCTCACGATCAACAGCAATCTCTAATAGTTCTTCTGGTTCAATACCAATACAGGACCAAGCAAGGTCGGAGATGTAATCACTCCACCTGATCCATGGTCGACTTCTGGTCCGCATTCCCTTGAGTATAGCCGGCAATACTTGCCTCGCCAATCTTTCCTGGGGCATTCTAGTCACGTGACCGAACCATCGTAGCTGGGATCTCTTCATTCGGAGAAGTGGTTCAACTTTCAACGTTTCACCAATTTCACAGCTTCGCACTTTGTCGCGAAGTTTCACGTCGTGAACTCTTCGCAAATATCCCAGCTTTGCCGCTTGTACTTGACACATCACTCTTTCGGTCATTACCCAAGATTCATGACCATAGGTTTGGATCGGAACGAAGACCGATTTATAAACTAACAGCTTTGAGGTGTTTCAAAGCTCCGGTTTTGTAACCACAGAGCGATAAAGTTCACGTAGAGCTGTGTTTACTTCAAAAATCCGTGTATCAATCTCACCGTTCCGCCTTCCGTCACTCGTGAATACCACCTCAAGGTACTTGAGCTTCTCCACCTGCTGCAGTACATCATCGCTTACTTGCAGCGTACACTTTGCTTGGATTTCGGGAGAAACACAACACCTTGGTCTCTTTAGTGCTGATTTTCATTCCCGGCTGGTCGTACGCAGCTGAAAGCCGATCAAGTATGGGTTGGAGACCCTATGCAAATGAAGCAAGCAGTACCAAATCGCCCGCCAAAAAGGTATGAGCTTGGGCTTGCTCTTCGATCTGTCAACTCTTTCAATTCCCGCTCGTGTATTTTAAGTTTAAGTTTGGGTACTTCGTTTGTGCAGGTTGGAAGTGATGACTATAGGATGCCGTACAATACGTAAAACGTATTTTAAAGTGTTTTCTGAAGAACCGTGTGCATTTGCAGAGCTGAGGACCGAAATTCACATTTAACTGGACGCGGGTCTGGAATCGGATGTTGACATTTCAAACGCCAATTATGGTCGATAGAACTCGCACTTGCACTCGAGTTGCAATTACTGAGCAACAAGCTTTAGTTCGTCAGTACATGAATCTCGTACTTCCGCTGCTCAGTTGTAAACCCTGCTGAATGTTAAAAAACAGTGAATAAGGTTCAAATAAATTCTGAAAAATTTAATATCCGGACGACCACCAGCGGCCCGGAGCTCGTCCAAGAACCAGCTGACGTGACTATATCTCCAACCTTTCTTGGTCCCTTCCTGGTATGGAGCCAGCGGATCTCAGAGATTGGTGTTGATGATGAGGTATTTCGAGTTCTCATTAGGCTGCTACCCCCGCAACCCTCCCCAGAGTGGGCATGAAAATGAAAGAAAACTACAGGTCATGGTCAACAGCAGGAATGAAGAGACAACTTATGTAACCAGGAGCTATTAAACCGAAGTGAACCCTTTTTCTATTTGCGTGTAGTCCAACTAAGAAAAGTCTCTGTTGACGATGTTAAAATTATGTAATTGCACGGGTGGTCGTAGATCGCACGATCACTTGAGCCACGCATTACGTTCGGCAAATGTGACTTCAAAGTGCCTGTAACGCACAGAGACCTAAAAGTGCTTCGGTGGATTGGCAAGTGGTGAGTCATGTCATGTTCAAAAAAGATGACAAGTTTAAAGTTTGGGTCCACATGGCAAAAATTCGATAACAAGAAAGTGTCACGACTACGCAATGTATGGCTTACACCAGGGGTCACCAACGTGGTGCCCGCGGGCACCAGGTTGCCCGCAAGAGCCACGTGCATCGCCCGCAAGCCTGTTCTAAAAATAACACTAGCATGATCAATGTGTTCACATTAACAAATATCAATACTAAAATAATTGAAAGTAAATTGAGCAAAATTTTTATTTCAGAAGTGTGTATCAAACTAGTAGCCCTCCGCATGAATCGGTGCACAGGAAGTAGCTCGCAGTTTCAAAAAGGTTGGTGACCTCTGACTTACACTCATGTACTACCGGACAAAATTTCATAATTGGCAACGCTTTCGTTTCCTTGGCGGCCCGTTCAGTTAATAAACGCGACGAAACAACTTACCGGAAGAGTTTTAGTGTCCTACAAACCATTAGTTTATGGTTACAGTACATCAGAGGGTGATTTTCAAAGGTACGGTGAGAGCATTTGTATTGAACTCATTGTTTTCATGACTCATACTTCTTTTCATGAAGAGCTATTTGTTGTTGTTTTTTTCAACTAATACTTCTTTTTTATCAAAAACTAATTTTTTGGCTGTTATCACAGATAAACGATATCACGTTTGCCGGACTCGCTAAAGCTTTATGAAAACGTGAGCCAAATAAAAATCATCTTTTTGAGCAGATCAGCGAACAACTTACTGAGGCTCCTCTTCCGTCATAACTATGTCGAGACATCAGCTTCCGGCGTTGCACAACTTCATCGTGCGTCAGTGGAAACTTCTTCAAGACAGCGGATAAAGCACGACATCCCTCGTCGGAAATTTGATTCGAAGCGAGAGAAAGAGAAAGCAGGACACGATTCATGCGCAGAGCCTGAGGGCGAATGCATAGAAAAATATTTGTGTTGCGCACCAAGTCATTCGAGATAATATAAGCAGGTTTTTTTAAAGAAAATGTTAGGTACCCGGTTTGGACTTGTAGGGACCCGATTTCTCTGAATCTAGAGACCCGATTTTCTCTGATTCTAGAGACCCGATGATAAGTTTCTCTGATTCTAGGGACCCGAATCGGGTCCCTAAAACGCCTTTAAAAAAACTGACATAAGTCTGAAGCTATATGGTCAAAGTAAACTTCAACCTCCTGGTGATGGTCCATTCATGTACGTTCTCCTGAATAGACTATTACAAAAGACAAATTGTTTTCCAAATAGGCAAAACACTAATCCAGCTAGGATAATAAACGAGAAACAGCAGCGTTTTGAAACGCAATGCCAAAACCCCATCATCAGACTGCGCATGTAACAGTCAAATCGTATGTTGCTGGAGTCGAAATGTATTAACGCCTGTTGTGAGCCTTGGCAGAATAAAAAACAACTTTGTCAAACAAAGTTGTTTTTTATTCTTGTAATCAGAAATACCGGGCCTGAGCAGCTGAGTCTAAACAAACGGCAAACGCTGAAAAGAAACACAATGCTTATCAGAGAAACGAACGAAGAAGCAAAGCAGCATCAAACACTACACGGGCAGAGACGCCACAAACCATGAACAACACAGAAATGAAACCTCCACGCATCGAGAGATATTGTGCACGCACGTTGTGACTCTTAAACATTACAACGCTACATATAACCGAATCGCTTGGTAGGTGCTCGCTTAAAAATGCTATGTCCCTACTTAAGAAAAGAAAGGCATTGAACAAAGAAAAACAGTTTTCGATGATAATACGCAAAAGGAGCATTGCCAAATTTTACACACAGATGGGTAAATATTGATGACCTTTTTTCAGAACCAATGCTCGTCGCCTAAGCAACGCCACTGCAACAAAAAGAACAACAAAAACAACCAGGTTTCAGTCAATTTAAGTATGCCTTCAGAAACATGAAAATAAAAAAGCTTCCACGGTCAATTTTATCACCTGAGCAATGTGAACGGCACCCTTATCGCCAATATGATTGAAGCTTAAATTCAATGTGCTGAGATAACGGTTCTGCGACCGAGTTCCTCCGAGACACATGCTTAAAAGCTCGGCTCCTTTGTCCGTAATTTTGTTATTGCGTAGAGACAGATGTTGCAATCTGTAAACTGAACTATGGTTAAACGCTCCGGCAAAATGGCAGTACAACAACACACAAAACACATCGAGTAAAAGTAAAAGTGGTGTAAAGTCAGCGACAAGTTTTGCAAAAGTAAACTTCAAGGTCGCAAGCTTTTCGAATCTTGTGCGCTTACCAAAGCCTTTCACTACCGGGATTTGCCCAATTTGGGCGAGCCATAACTCACCAGCCGACTGTGCTGGAGAGCTGTTCAAATCCTCGAAAGATGCGGAAAGTCTTGAAGTTTCGATTTTTAAAAAATTGCAAAGATTTGGATCTCAATTTTTTTGTGGGTGACGTCACAATAGAGGTAGGTTTAATTTTTTTGGACCACGTCATCGGACCCTGCGCTTCAACCCCAAGGTAATTTTTTGTTTCTTCTTTTTTTAAACTGTTCGAAAATCTGCATCTATAGAGCCCTCAATTGGCCTTCTAACGTTTTGTGGTGGACAAGTTATGACCTAAAAATCACAAAACCCGGATAATAAATAAACAAAAATTGCTTAAATCTCCTAGGGGATTAATTAATTGGTTTGTTTTTTTAGGCCATTACTTTTGAACCACAGACGCTAGAAAGGCAATCAAGGGCTCTAAAGACTCGGATTTTAGCCTAGTTTCCAAAAAACACTTGAGTCAAAAGAGTGGATCTTTGTGTTGGGGCTCAGGGCCCTGTAACCTGATCCAAAATGGCCTAAAACCTACCATATTTATGACGTCACCCACAAAAAACTTTCCAATTTCTTATTTAATCGAAACTACAAGACTTGCCGAATCCTTAGAGGGTTTGAACAACTCTCTAGCTCAATCGGCTGGCGAAAAGTTCTGCAAAAAAAGTGGCGCGTGCGGTAGTTAAAGGGTTTTAATAGCAGGAAATTTAGGCTTGTTTGAAGACAGTTTAAACGAGAACTTACGGGCATTCGGCGATGAGAACATGGTAAGGTTCCGTTGACTGGATAGGATTTCCATCAAGAACAAGTGTTTTAAGACTCGGGAGGTTAGGAAGAAGCATGGCCAACGACTTGACAGTGTTCTCATTCAAACCTGCATTCCAGAAGCTGAACGAAAGAAAAAAAGCTTAGATTAGAAGAATTGTAAAAATGGGGCATTATCTCATTTGTATAGACGAGGCGGACATACAAAAAGATTTTATCACATAGCCATAGAAATATATATGTCAAGGAAAACTATTCTTGAAGAGAGATTCGAATCCTAGATTTGGTACAAACTGTGAAAGGTACCTAGCAATGAGGGTAGGGTGCTTTTTTTCCGAAAGCCAAAGCTGTTAGGTATCAACAACGCACGAATATTAAGGTAGTTATAAATAGGTTTATGCAAATGTTTTTCGAAAACTTTTGAAAGAGACGGCAACCACGGGATAGGTTGGTGGTTTTGAACAACTCTTTGAAATTGCAACAACGGGATAGGTCGTACCAAGACCTTAAAAATTAAAACTTGCTTCAGTCTGGCCAAGCGCTCGGCATGATGACTGTAGCAGGGAAACTCTCCAATCCGGATGCAATCTTCGTCGGAGTCCGGTCGTGTTGCCTCTTGCCTTCCCATCGGAACAACTTCGCCGAAGACCAAGTGCGTATGGTCGAGAAATGGGCGATCTCTTCAACACCCAAGACAAATCCCTGCCCCGGCGATAGTCGAAGGCACTCGAAGGACAATTGTTGTACTGTTACTGTGTGTGTGCAGCCACTTGTACTCGCAACTGTTTTGTGTAAGTTCTCGTGTCTTCGCCGTTAAGATTGTCGTAAACGCGACGGCAAGGGCCATGTGTATTAGTGTACCAGCAGTTTTCCAAGCTGCGTGGAATACCTCAGAATAAAATTAGAGCGAAAAGGAAGCTGGAGCGAGTAGCAAATTTTAAGAATCAGATTAGGTAAGTTGGCAAAACCTTTGCACTTATTAAGACTTATTTGAAAAGGCTCAAAGGTAGGAAGGAGTAAGCGGCGATCAGTAAGGAACTCAAAAGGCGGTAAATTACGTTCATCATTAGCTGGAGAATTTGAAATCGAAGCAAAGTAGTCATTGAAAAATTACACTTAACACATTCGTCATGTACAGCTCTTCCATTTAGGCCTTCGGGTCAATGGGTAGCAATGAAAGTTTTTTGGTTTCCAGTGTTGATTTAAGAGATTCCAGTAATCGGGACGAGAGGTTCCAGTTATATTAAGTTTGCTTTGTTTAGATAATTTGATATTGCGTTGAGTTATTTTTCTAGACTTATTATACAGAAGTTTCTGATTGATGTTGTATTTTTACGCAAACGTTGGTAACAGCGAGATTGCTTGCAAATCTCTGAGTTTGTGATTAAACCAAGGCTTATTTTTGTAGAAGGTGAATCAATACTTTCAAGTGTTTGGCTTATAACGTCTGTAATACTAAGTAGATCACAGTCAACATTTGGCTGAATTCGTGATATAAACCCCATGAAATTGCACACAGAGAATCATTCAAATCTGAAAAATTGCCGTTTGCATAATCCTATGCAATAACTGGTTCAGATAGTGAGCAAGGCTGAAGTTAAATATTGAAGTCAATAAAAATGGGGTTATGATCTAAATCGCTGATAGGGTAGAGAGAGAACGGAAGATGTATTCGTTAAAGACCAGTAAAGAATCTTACATTCGCGAGTAGGAGTGTCAATAAATTGCAGAAGGCCGATAGCTGACAAGGTGCGAAAAAGGTTAATCTGAAGCTAAATAGGTTTGCCAACAGATTGATAGTTAAAAGCATCAATTAGCAAAACACAGCAATCAGGATCAACGAGAAATGACTCTATAAAAGTGGATAGGGAATCCATAAACGTTTGCTTAAAGACAGAGTGGGTATCCAGCGGAGGGTACCATACTCTTGTTTGAAATAATTACTCTTTTTTTCATCAAAGTCGCCGGAGATTCCGGTGGTTTGTACACTTCCTTCATGTGCCCATAGCCCACGACCTGGTCACATGCCCACAAGGAAGCATGCCTTATAAACTATTCTCAGTCCAATTAATTTAGCGCAAAAATGCTTTAGGATGTCCTTTTAGCGTGAGTGAGCTACGAAACAATGCAAAGATATTACGACAAACAGAAACGGAGACAATTAAAATGAAATATTATCATTGCTCACACGCGAGATTGCCAAATGCGAAGAAAGGGAGAAGATAGTCATGGTCAGAAGTTTTTCAGAATGCATTTTTTTATTTCCAAAAAACGAGTCTTTGCACTTATTTTCTGAAATCACAGCACCAAACTTTTTGAAAACATTGGCAACCTTTTGTTTCATCACTTGCAGTCTCCAAGAAATCGATCGCCATCAATGTTTTAGGGCAATGTCGTTTCGACACAAGGTTAGCTGGCACGGCATGAGAACTGTGAACCCGCTAAGACGTGTGATATCTGTATTTCTCATAAGCAGTACCAGGCGCAATAACCATTTCACCCTGGTCATGAAAGTCCACGTAGAGTAGAAACTCCAGGCCAAGAACTACTTCGAATTATCTAGCACTTGTCCGGTGTGTTCTTAATCTGCTTTCCGTTATGTATTACATACCGCGATTAACCCCGTTGATAACCACTTGATTTGAGTACGTTCATTGAATCTACTATAGAAAGAACACGCATCTTCCTCAAGTGTCTGCAAGCGAACGTGACGGGTGCGGAACAAAAACTACAGGTTACAGTACGTATACACGATCCCGGAGACTTCAAACTAAATACTTCGTCTGTAAAAACAAATACCGTTACCATTTTTAATTACAAATGAAAAATACAGACTGACTTGAGGCATTGTAAACGATCCAGTCCACACTGTCTGAGAACTGATAGAACTTTCTCTTCTATTTTCCAGCTCCTCACGAAAATTTCCTTGGCATGGTAAATTGTGGTCTGTTTTGTATCTTCTGGATCGAACTCAACCTAAAAAATATACGATGTGACTCAAGCCTGAAACCAACACATGCATTCCAATGCTGAATGACACTCGCTGCTAATTTGCTTATACTAGCTGCGGAAATTTCATTATCAAAGATGCATAAGAAAAACAAATGTAGTCAATCCGTTCGTCTCGAAGCATTATATTTGTTGATTTGTTAACTAATTAAACGTTTCTTTCCCTTAACGTAATGGTCTACAAGTTTACTTTGTCGGCTTGACTCACTTTTCACGAACGCTTTCCCTCTCAGGAGTGTCGCAGGGCATTAGCACTAGGAAGTCTCGATATACTTCACGGTCAACAGCAACTTGGAATATTTCTGCTGGCTCCGCACAAAGGCGGGATCAAGCAAGGTCAGAGATGTAATCACGTCACCTGGTGCATGGTCAAACTTTTGGACCATTTTCCCGTGAGCTGATCCAACAGAACCGCCTCGACAATCGTTCCTGGGGCACTCCGGTCAGCTGTGAAATTCGTGAAGCCCTAAATGTCCAGTCATTTCTCTGAATGGAGAGATCCCAGCTACGTTGGTTCGGCCATGTGACCAGGAAAGATTGGCGAGACAAGTCCTGCTGACTACATCCAAGGGAAAGCGGCTCAACGTTCGACCAAGGACCAGGTGGCGTGATAACATCTGCGACATTACTTGGTCTCGTCTAGGTGTGGAGCCAGCAGAACTATCATAAATTGCTGAAAACCATGAGGTATTTTGAGTCCTCCAGGGGCTGCTGTCCCCATGACACTCCTAGACGAAAAGTGGGTGTGAAAATGAATGAACTTTTGCCAAAATAGGCGGTGCCATGGGAAGGCATTGCTGAAGGCACATATGCGTAAGAAATGCCTTGCATTGAATGTCTTACATGAGCAGATATGCACCAATTACTACACCTGAAAAAATGAAACGATATGTTGCGCTGTCACTTTTCTCAACTGGATAGAGTGAATGATATTTTAGACCCTTCGGCTGCATAATCGTCTTTATCAGCTTTAATCATCTACTATTTCTCGCATGGGCGTCGAAAGGATTTTTTTCCAGGGGGGCCAGTAGTGGATTTTCTAGGGGTAGCCAAAAAGATTTTTTTGGTGGGGGGGAAAGTGGTAAAAATTTCATTTTACCCACTCGAAACCAAGAAAACAACCTTATTTTATTAAAAAATCAATGGAAATATGACCAATCTCAAAACTCAGGTGGTCATGGCTCTCCGCCAACGCCCATGATTTCTCGTAGGCCCCCAAAAATAAAATCCCTCAATGAAGCAACGCAAGCTGGTCTTGCCCTCATTGCTTATGATGCGCAAACGGTATGCTCTTTTCAGGAGAAAATTTGTTTCAGCAGTATATTCCACTAAGCATAAAGCAAATTCCGCTAGTTTGTGCTATCGGGCATTTTAATGCTAAGTTTAGAAAACTTCACGTTAAAATTAAAGAGAGGAACAAAAACTGTTCCGAATCTTGTGCATCTAAGATAAGTTCTTGCAAAAATGAATGTATCAATTGCTTGCAATAATCATTTTTAAATTCGTATGTCCAAAATCAAACAACAAAGTGCAAAGTTACCTGAATAGTTGGACGATACACGGACAAATTGTCAATAAGTGTGTACGTTGTTGGCGGTGCATTTTCATCTGCAGTTTCACTAGCTTCCTCCTCTATAACAAAATGTCACGAACTTAACAACTAAATTAAAACGCTGACCCACAAAATTACTCGCAGCAAGATTCCAATATCATATAGAATCTGGAACGCTCTTCATAAAAAAGAAAACTGTCCCAAGCTTGGACCCACTGTTTCCTACAGGTACTTCTTAGTGTTAGTGTAGGCTTACTGCGCAAAACAGTTTAATTGCTGAGTGTGTTCTATATCAGCGTGGTCCATCTGCTTTTGACGTACGGGACATTTTGCAAAAACGTAACAACTTGCGAGCCATTTCCAATGAAACGATAGATGAAACAACAGATTCACAAGATTTGAAATTATTCCACAATACCAAAACAGTAAAGCAATTTATTACAGGTCTCTATCAGTGGGATGCATTTGGTCGAAGCTTTTCTGACGCTATCGTTCCTCTATTAGTATCAGCGGTAGAAAGTCGGAGACTATCGTCCAGTGTTTATAGTCTACCATTCGATTTTTGTTTTTAAATATGACTTACTCCGTCGTCGAAAATGTACGTACGCTCACACACCAAGCCTCGAGTGCAATTTTAATGCGAAATCTTTCAGTTCGGGATATCTATCTTTGCTGAGCAAGTTCCAGAAGCTCTCTACAGTCTCCAACACCGTTTGTATTCTGCATTTTTTGAAAAAATGTTGTGCTTGTTCTAATAAAAATTGCCTATTGCAGGGATGGGCGATCAATTTGACTCGAGGACCACTTTGAGAAGGCCGCGTTTAGTGGATATATAGACAGATTCATTTGACGGTACTGAGTTCATTTCGCCAGACTGACTCTTCAAGACAACGAACGCCGAAGCTGAACCATCGCCAGCAAGTCTTCAATAGGGGGCTTTACATTTGTGCCGGGGGGCTTGAAATTCTAAAATTTGACAAATACTACACTTATGTATAGTGTTTCATATTTCAATTTGGGGGTGTAAGCGCACCAAAGCCCCCCCGTGGCGACGGGAATGCGCCGGGGCTCCGAAAAACACAGAGGTTATCCAGTAAGGTGTCCGCGCGCATGGCCGACCTTCTAATTTGATCGTAAAATAATAAATAAAACAAAAACAATAATGTTACACAGAAAAGCCAT
>Ga0210059_1003914_pt1 | contig 23969 bp, 19 predicted proteins | sample Ectturendosymbi2_FD_188042 | JGI IMG/M metagenome (GOLD analysis project Ga0210059, IMG submission 188042) | Ecteinascidia turbinata endosymbiont from Florida, USA - Sample 2 (SPAdes) (version 2) | ecosystem: Host-associated > Tunicates > Ascidians > Unclassified | place: Key West, Florida...
GGGGGGGGGGGGGTCAAACCGCAACCCAAATGTTTTGAATTATAGAAATCCGGCAAAATCCCTGAAAATCAAGGCAAAAATGTTGCCCAACGTTGTTTGACTTCAAAAAATGATGCCCAACGTTTGCAGAAAAACACATGAATCCTTTTTTCGAGGTCACACCTAAAAAAGGATTCTTTATAAGAGAAAATTTATTGGCAAAAGTCACACAAAACTTTCGGCAAATTTGGGGGACTTTGGGCAACAAATATGTTTGCGGGAGGGGCCAAAAGTGGCAAAATTTTATTTTCACCACTCGAAACAAAAAAAACAACTTTTTTTGCAAAAAGTATGATGGAAAATGTCAAATTTAAAAATTTTGGGGGCCTTGCCCTACCCTCCGACACCCATGCCTCTAAAACTTTTTATAACAAATAGCCCGAGGGAAATAACAAAAATATGTTTGCTAATAAGCATAGGCCTATACTGAATTTTGAAAAGAAATGGATCACAAAAAAGAATTAGGTTTTATCGAATTTTGTAAACATTAAATGTATGGTAAATTGGCATTTCATTGATTTCTTGAAATGGAAATCAAGAAACGCGCCATGAGAATGTTTGGTTATCTGAGACAATCATACTTTGTTCATGTCTCATTGGTCCCACCCTATCGTCCCAAACGTCCCCATGGATGGAAAATCAATGGGATGTTTTAGTGAAAAATTTTAAATGCAAATAAAACTGTCGAAACATCTCTGACGATTCAACTTTTTTATGTTAAATTATGCAGAATAACCCAAACTGCAAGAAAATCATCACTTGACTTTAAATGTATCAGCCAGTTTTCTGAAACAAGCCAAAATGTCAAAATTGTCCCATTGGTCCCACATTTCCCCTATAATGAATTTTGAAAATAATAGTTACTGATATTTATTTTTTATTTTAATCTTTGAACCAGACACGAAGTTCACAGAGCGCAAGCACATACCATCTGCTCAACACAGATTGATAATAATAGACACAGAACGTTTTGTAACGGCGTTGGTGGTAGGACCACAGGATTACAGACACTTGCTAGCTAACTGGTAACACTTCGTACAACATTACATTACAGACGCTTTCTTAGCATAGTTGTTCGCTAACTCGTAACAATTGGTACAACACTACATCCATAGTAGGACACGTTATCACATGTTAAGAAATAGAATTCAACCCTGGCCAATGCCAAGTGAAGCACGAATGCGTTGTTGCCTGCACAGTACACATGCCCTCAAACTAACACCGGAACGTCCGGGCCTTCAGTCATAAAGTAAAATGCGGATGTATTGTTAAAAGAATATGTACGAATATAAACAATCTGACTGCAGCAAAGTGCGCAGCCATATGTTGTTAGACTTGCTGCATCTATTGAGAAACAGGTACACATTTTATATCAATAAAGCTTCAAAGGTAGGAATGTTATATTGAACCTGACAACTACTGACACTCGCTCGCCACGGCATGTTGTACAGTGCCCTGCAACCAAAGTTAAATAAGCCCCAAACAATCTCTTGAAGTACGCCTTCCTGAAATCGCACCATAATTGTGATGCATACATGGGCGTACAGAAGTAAGGAAAAAGTATATTTTTCACTGCGTTCAAACAATGGGAAAAAGAAGCTTTTGATATTGCAGTTGTGTCTGAATATCTTTGTCATCAAAGCTCAGTATCTCATACAATCCCCAAATCTTTGTAGTGCCTAACAGATTTTACTCTTTGTACACCCAGTTTCAGCAACAGCATGACCATGCTTTTTGCACTCTTAGCCTTAAACGTCATACAAGCAGTTTTTCTGCAGTTGAAAACAATTTCATGCAACTCTGCATAAGCCTGACACACATCTAGTATATTTTGCAACCCACGTACGCTTGGTCAAAACACACAAATATCATCAGCAAACATCAAGTCGTTCAATAAGATTTCAAGCATATAACACCCAGCTTTAATATTGTTTAGTTTAAGAAATAAATCATCTAAATATACAGCAAACAAGTATGGACTCAATACTCCCCCTTTTCTAACCTGATTAGTAACATGCAACGGTTCAGACAAATTCATATCTATAAGTAGTTTGAAATGAATAATGTATGAACATATTTTTTCCCTTCTATTGCTAATCTTAAATGTACCCCATCAGATAGGCAAATGTACCCCAGTTTGGGAACCCCTGCTCTACTGCATGGAAAGTTTTGAACGGTGATGCCAGTGCTAATTTTACACTGCTGCATGTTATTTGGCTTAGTCCTGGCAGAGATGGAAGTTGGGGTTAAATTTCTTGAAATTTTGCAGGCCGAATTTGAGCCTGCATGCAAACATTCAGGGGCACAACTAGGGGTACTGCTTAGTCGGCATGCCAAGTCCCTGTAACAATAACATCTGTGCCGTTCTCACATTTGAGAACAGCATGGTGCACAGAATTTCAAGGTAGCCAGCTGCATTGCAGAGCGGCTTGCCTAATTGCTAAACATGAATGCGTACGCTTTGCATAGCTCCACGCAACGTGGGGTACCGCTATGGCTTTGTGTAATTCGTCAAGCTTTCTGCAATGTGGCCGTACACCCTGCATGATACTAACTTTTTACAGTACTCCAGCCGTGTTCTTTTGTGATGTGACAATGTATATTTATGACGATTCATAAACTTTGGCCACACTCTTGTTGAATGTGAGACTAAGTTTTTAAATGCGGCTTGGCAGCTACAGGCCACAATATGATATCGACTTCTCGGCCAAAGAAAAATAGTAACTTTGTTTATGACCATGTCAATGGCGACACTCAGCTGCTTAATCTCAGAACTGTGTCTTTCACTCACATTAAGGAGTTGCGGAGTAAGTGTTCAAACAACATTTCCGTTGGAATATCCAGTTTATGCGATTAACCGGACTATTTTTTTCACGAATAAAATGGTTTTGGTTTGAGATTCTGGAATCTTATGCGGAAACGTGGTTATAGCGTTTAACCCAGTGGTTCCCAAAGTGGGGAAAATTATCCCTGGGGATAATATCTGATGTTTGGGGGTAATGCAGAACCAAAACCGCGATGTTATTCTGTATTATGAGCGATCACTGCGGAATATTGAGGGTAATAAGACATAATCACTATCTTGATTTGGGTAATGGCTCGAAAAAGTTTGGGAACCACTGGTTTAACCGATATGCAATTAGTCGGAGTAATCTGTATTCACTGCAAAGTAATGTGCGGTTGCAAAGTTATGCAGAGTTAATCAAGTCTAAAATAAGCAACTGCAACACATTAAGCATGCTGGCAAGAGTAGGAACGTGTATATATGTGAGTACCGGTACATCTTGCGCAATGTCGCTTAAAAGAAAACGTTTTCCATCTGATGCTGCAAAAAAACGTTGCACCAAATATTAGGGTGCATCAGCTCCCCCTTACTTTCTAGTTTCAAGCCTAACAATTTTTTACTGGTGAGGTTAGCTTAGAAAATAACTTCTGCAAAGTTTAGTGCTGATCGGACCAAATATGACCCCCCACACGGCCAGTTTTTGCAGGTTCGACAACATTTTTTCATGTTTTTTGCCACTAAAGAGTGCTGTGTTCAATAAACTAAAAAAATGTTGATATCAACAGATGCCTGTACTTCTTTCACATATTTTGAAAAAAAATTTCCAGAATATGTTGAGGGGAAGCAAAAATATTGGTAGTTTTGTATGTTTATTTTGCTCAAGAGCGCCACTAGTGGTGATAAACAAACATGGAATATCTCACTAAGTACTAATGCAAATCAAAATAAAATTGGTGAAAGAAAACTCGTAAAGACCAATAATGCAAAAAGCTCCAAGAATCATGTTATTTAATGCTGATAGGTCATCTGAAACAGTTGCAGATAACAGGCATTTTATAAAACCTGGTTTTCCAAAGCCAGAACCATGTTTTTTGGAGTTACCATTTTGTGTTTTGTGTTGTTAAGTTCACTTCATTGGTTTTTAATGCCAGTGGAGCCAGTTCCGCAGTAATATACCACAAGTGGCAGTTAAAGCTCTTTGCTGTTTATAAATCACATCGTCGACGTCAGCATATATTACAAATGCATTATGAGCAAAAGATTACGTTTGGTGCAGAGAATGAGGGTTCCTGCAGATACCCACCAAGGAAGATAGCAGAATACTGAAAACTGAACAATGTTTTTTTCAGAATTGTACAGATGCACTGTTTCCTTGTGGTGCTGAGAAAAAATTTGTGATATTAGTAAAGCAATTTTAATGGCATAGAGCAACTTTGCAATCCACCTTGCCTTGTAGAAACACAGATCTATTGAATTGAATGATTAGAAACCACGTCTATGGAATGATGAAAAATCAAGACACTGCATTTCTTTGTGGAAGGTAAAAATGTGCCAATAACATAAGCTCCTTGTCATCTCTATAGCACTTGTTGTCATTACTCAAGAAACTTTTGCACATATTCACAATATCAGCTTTCCTCTCCAATGAATATCCTGGGAAAACTGCACAGTGAAGGTTGTTGTTATTATCATAAGCCAATAGGGGGAAGTGATTCTTGCACCTGTGAAAAAGGCTAATACTATCGAGACTCCAGAAAGTTGCAGGTTCTAGTGCATTCCAGATGTTACAACCTCTCGGTTGGCGTTGCGTTGAATGTGCGATTCACCACGAACGGGATGTGCGCAAAGAATAACACCCATATATATGTGGCGCGAACAAGCAAGAATAGAGTGATCATGGCATGTGATCTCTATTTTTGCCCTCTGCCACAGTGTGAAGCTTTGTGCAATTGCCATTTGCGCTTTCCGATTGCAACACAGACATTGAACAAAACGACTTCACCTATGTGATTTTAACTGAAAACCAGAGCAATAATTTGTCTAGTTTGAATGGCTGCACGTGCAGCAGTTTGGGATCCAGTATTGCTGTTTGGGGTAAACCAAACACCATCCCTACCACAAAATCTCTGCATTTCCAGGTGAAGCAGATCTTGAGTTTTCATCAATTAATACAGCTGGTGCACTCTGCTTAGCATGGTGGATGTCAATGTTGCTGCATGCGATTAAAATTGAACTACTAAGATCACAAATTTCATCTCTACTCCCCAAGGGAGTAATATTTGCATCTGGACAACTCAGAAATGAGAGGTTTTGGTCAGTTTTTAGTATTCTGTTATCTTCCATGGTAGCTATCTGCAGCAACCTGATCCTCTGCACCAAACATAATCTTTTGCTCATAATGCATTTACAGTATATATTTGCTGACATTTGACTCTGTGATTGATAAATAACGTGCCACTTGTGGTATGTTAGTGAGGAACTGGCTCCACTGACATTAAAAACCAATGAAGTGGACAACAATACAAATTAGAAAATGAAAATGAAAGCTCCAAAAGACGTGGTTCTGGCTTTGGAAAACCAGGTTTTATAAAATACCTGTTATCTGCAACTGTTTCAGATGACCTATCAGCATTAAATGAGATGATTCTTGGAGCTTTTTTTGCATTATTGGTCTTTACGAGTTTTTTGAATTCTCCAGTGACTCAGTGTCAAGCAAATGATGCATACCAGCAAGAAAAATTTATTGTCGACACTACTCATGTTGCAGATAATTAGGCTGAAAGCAAGGTAAAAATGGTTCGGCACAAAAAGAAACATTTTCAATGCATTCTACAAGTAGCTGAAAACTCTCACCATACTTCAAAGTCATGATCTTGGTTTCTTGCTCCGTAAGACAACAAACTGAATTGAAAACACAATGTATATTTTTAACTCCAAATTGCATGATTTATTGTTAGTTTGCACATGTTATTCACTGTGATTTGTCAAAATCAAGCTAACTGGTTATCAACTTCTAGTCCAAAAACTTGGTATGAGTTAAAATTTTGGTCGAAATAGTATTTAATTGTTTGTAGTGCCCTCCAGTGATAAAAATATGAACAAGTAACAGCAAAAACAAATTCCTCATCCCTGAAAACAGGGGGGGTAGGCATCAATTTCATTTTGATTTGCATTAGTACTTAGTGAGATATTCCATGTTTGTTTATCACCACTAGTGGTGCTCTTGAGCAAAATAAACATACAAAATTGCCAATATTTTTGCTTCCCCTCAACATATTTTGGAATTTTTTTTTCAAAATATGCGAAAGAAGTACAGGCATCTGTAGATATCAACATTTTTTTAGTTTATTGAACACAGCGCTCTCTAGTGGCACAAAACATGAAAAAATGTTGTCGAACCCTGCAAAATCTGGCTGTGTGGGGGGGTCAAATTTGGTCCGATCAGCACCAAACTTTGCAGAAGTTATTTTCTAAGCTAACCTCACCAGTAAAAAAAAGTTGGCTTGAAACTAGAAAGTAAGGGGGAGCTGATGCACCCTACCAAATATTCAACAAAAATTTCAAATAAATCAGATGATTTTGGGTGCAGGGATCTATACAACCTGCCGTGGCGAGCGAGTGTTAGTAGTCATCAGGTTCAATGCAACATTCCTACCTTTGAGACCTTATTGTGAAAATATATGTACCACTTTCTTGAACGATGCAAAAAGTCTAGCAACGTATGGTTGTGCACTTTGATGCAGTCAGATTGTTTATATTCGTCCGTATTGTTTAAACATTGCAACCGCATTTTACTTTGCGGCTGAGTGCTCATGCAATACAGTGTTTGTTTAAGGGTGTGTGCATACTGCAGTACTTTCGTACTTTACCTGGCCCTTCACCAGGGTTGGACTCAGTGTACTACTCTGGATGTAGTGTTGTACCAATACCAAGTATTACAGGTTAGCGAACAATAGTGTTAAGAAAGTATCTGCAACCTTGTTGTTCTACCTCCAAACTCGCTATTAATTGTTCTTGTTGTGTTCGTTTTTATCAATCTGCATTGTTCGCTAACCCGTAATACTTGGTATTGGTACAACACGTGCAGACTCTGAGTGTTTGTATTCTGTGCGCTTAATGTCTGATAAAAAACTTGAAATTAAAAAAATTACATAAATTTACCAAGAAATACACTTGCTTTTACAACTTACATAAATTTACCAAGTTTTAAAAAAAAATTACATAAATTTACCAAGAAATACACTTGCTTTTACAACTTATTTAAAAAATTACATAAATTTACCAAGAAATACACTTGCTTTTACAACTTATTTAAAGTCAAGGGGGTGTGAACCAAGGCAAAATTATTCAAGAAGGGCATGGTGGAAAAAATGTTAAGAACCACTGTTCTAAACCTTTCCAACCCCTTGGACCCCTGTTCCTAATGATATTGGCTTGGGGACCACTGGTCTGCGCAACCTGCTAAGGAGTTGCATGATGAAAGGGCAAACACTATTGTGATAAGACTGATAAGTTGTTCACTACTGGAACTCCAATTAAGAGAAGCTTTTGTTGATGAAAGCACAACACAAATGGTTAGTGGAATACCACAACGATTTACTCGGAAAGCAAAGCACTGATGATTAGTCAGTGCGACCTCTGCTCTTAATCCTTCTAAACTAAACAAACTCATGAATAGGAGTTAATATTGCTGAGAGCAATTCTCTTGTCATTTGCAACTCTAATGCGATTACGGTACATAGTTGTGATGTTAACTAGAGCAGACAGGTCATCAGTCAAAGTGGTGGTCGTTGTCGTTTGTACGTAGAAGGGCTAAAAACATTTTGGCATTAGTTCTGGGGGGCCCCCGGATTTTTCGCTGGGACCCCGTTAAGAATCAGTGCTCTAAAACACGGGTTCTTAACCTATGGTCCGTGAAGGTGTTTTAAGGGTCCATGAATGTGATGTAAAGGATTACTAGTCTTTGCTCTGATATTTCAATTACTACTACGATGACAAAGACCTAATTTCAAATATTTATTGCAGCGTTTGCATCCGTAACCTAGTTAGGATGTACAAGGTGCCTGTGACCCAGAAATGTTTAAGAAACGCTGGTTTAAACAAAACCTACTTGATTTCAAATCAAAACTGCCTAGAAACGATGCAGCATTAGTATTTGACTATTTCGATTTTCATGCTTCGCAAATTTTCGTAGAAGCTTAAAAACTGGGAAACGCTCCGTAATCATTAGTGAGAAAATATATTACTTCAATTTTGTGTGGTTTGAAGCTTATGGTGATTACATGCAAAAAGTTGAAGCTTGTGGTAATCACTTGCAAAAAGCTGTTATCATTGAAACGTTGATCATACGTGCTGGCTTCCAGACAGCTGCAGCCAGTCACGAAAAGAAACATCCATGGTAGTTGAGTTGTCACCCAGGGTCAGAGATATAACAGCTCGAGTCGATGATTCCATGTGTCAAAAATGGGTGTCTGGTGCTCCTGTCTCTGCTCATCGAAAGCATTATTGCTGGGTTGTTGATGATATCTTGCGTAAAATTAGGTTTGTATTACAGCTGATGATTGCGCGACTTCACAGATGATGCAAATTGCGAAGAATCTTCGAATGAATACCGATGTGCGTCGGAAAATATTTTACTCTGTGATGTCTTCAGAAGATTATGTAGAAGCTTACGGGAAAGTACTTAAACTGAATTTGAAGGTAATGTACGTTGAACTCGTTGTAGAAACCCAATTCAAAACAAAGAACTTGTAATGATGGTCTTTACAGATAACTAATGCTGTGTGCAGGGCAAACAGTTTCGTGAAGTTTGTCACGTTTTGGTTGAGTGCTGTCTACAACAAAAGACTTTCAACCCTTTCTATTTTCATCTTCTTCGAAAGTTTTGCAGCAACGACAGGTTAGTTCAATAGGGTGTTTTTTCAACACTCCTAATCTGTTGTTTTTTGGCTGAGACATTTCGGTCATATTTTTGCTGAAACAATTCGGTCAGTTGTCTCACAGTTGTATGAAAACTTGCCGTAACAGTGTTGATTAGCCTATATTTTCAGACATTCTGACCGAAATGACTTAATTTTTTTCGGTCATTTCAAAAACACTTCGGTTTATGACCGATAAAAAAACAGTTCCTTATTACACTGAATGCGCGGAGGTTTGTTCTTTTTCTAAGCAGTGTAAAACATGTCATAAGTCAAAGCTACTACAACAATGGTGTAGCGCAGTTATCAATAAGATCTGCACCTGCTAAACTACTTTGCAGGCAATTCGTGTTATCACTCCAGTGCTCGTTTTGGGACAAATTCAAATTACTGAACTCGATGTCTGATCGACAGCTGAGAAACACGGCGTTGCTTTTGGCTCATCTTATTGTGATTGAAACCATTCCACTTTCGTGTTTCAAGGCAAGTGTTTTGTCAACTTGATCGACTTGTAATCAGACCCGTAACCAGCTTGGGACACCAGGAGGGGCGAAGAGTTTTCTGAGAGGGGCCTAAATTTTTTGAACTGTGTCCAATAGTTTTAAACTATGTCCAACACATTTTTCCAGGGAGGGCGAAAATTTTTCTAGGGGGGGCTTCGCCCACTCCTGGTTACGGGCCTGCTTGTAATTCTTTTGCGTTACCCGAAGGCGTTTCAAGCATTAACTGATGATGTAAACAATTTTTAGGCAGTTGAATTCACTAAAATGGAAAAGCCAATGGTCGCATTTCTTCGTAAAGTTCTCATTAACGTTGCAACTCTGGCTGAATCATCGGACCAGCTTCAAAAGGTGTTCACCAAACTTGCTTGTGCTAAGCAGAAGCCGGTCACGCAAGGATTGCAGTTGTTTATACAATATTTCATGCTGAACGATTCCACTTTTATCAGCGAACATTCAAATGTTAGAGATACTCTTGCGGTTATGGATGCTGCCTTATCAAAATCTCGTTTAATGTGATTTAATTTCACAGTGGCTTGTTCATAGCGCAAAAAGCAGGATGACTTACATGTTATGAACTATTCTTTAGCGACCACGATAGATTGTTGTTGCGCTGTGACAAAAATACGATCACGCTCACCAGAACTTTGTGTTATGCGTTTCCCTTAGGTCTTAATGCAGCATGTGATTGTATTGATCATGATGAAAGCAGTCTTTGTTGAAAGGTATTGTGTTCTTTGGTGTTTGTCAGGTTACTTGGCTACCCGTGGTGATGTTGGTACGCGCAATATTGCAGAACCTCATCTAAAAAATGAACATTTTGTGGTGTTGCGGAATATTTTGTGTGATAGCTTTCATTAATGTTTTCACTTAAACCGCTCACACAGATACTGGCAATTACTATTCGAAGAAGTGGGTCAACATTAAATGCTTAACGAATTTCATAGCTGCACACTTTGTCGTGAAGTGTCACACCGTGAAACTCTTCGCAAAAATTCCATCTCTACTGCTTGTACTGAGATTGCACTCTTTCAGTCATTACACAAGATTCAAGACTCTAGGTGAGGTGTGAAGATCGGAAGAAAGACCGATTTAAAACTGACAGCTTTGTGGTGTTTGAAGGCTCCAGCTTGTTATCATAAAGCGGTAAAGCTCACGAAGAACTGCGTTTGCTTTACCAATCCGTGTGACAATCTCCTTGTTCCGCATTCCGTCACCCCAAGGTACTTCAACTTCTCGACATGCTGCAGTGTATTGCCGTTGACTTGCAGCGGCATTGGCATGGTTTGTAGAGAGACATAATGCCTCAGTCTTTTTGTGCTATTTTTCTTTCCCGCTTGGTCGCACGCAGCTGCAAACCGATTAAGCGTATGTTGGAGACCCTGTTCAGAGGATGCAAACACGCAATAGTACTAAATCGTCCGCAAAAGGCAAACGGTTAATCCTGCAGCTTCCAACAGTTGCACCCTCGTTGACTCGACTGTTACTGTTTATCCAATTCATATAGACTATGAAGAAGAGGGGTGAAAGAAAACACTCTTGTCGAAGTCGAACACCCACGGTGAACGTTGTGATTTAACTCCGTTGACACTGAAAAAAAACTTCTGAGTAGGAATACAGTGATTTGGCGATCAATAACAGAGGGCCGTCGACACCGTACTCCCTCTCCGCAAAACGTTTCACGAGGAACCAGGTCCTATGCTTACTCGAGGTCCACAAAAAATCTTTGCCATACTCCCAAGATTTATTGAAAATTTGATGCGTGCTGCTACGACCAGGACGAAAATGACAAAGTAATTTGTAATACTGTATTATTATTGATGTTGGAAGTGACTTCTAGGCAAAACGTCATTTTATGAGATTTTAAACGGTTAAAACAAAATCTTTTGAGTAGATTGTAACATCACTGAAATACTGATATAAAATCCTTGTCACTGTCATAGTAAGCAGAAAGAATCCCGTTTTTCCGAACCTGTAGCAGGAGAGACATCTGGCAGTTTTGACCCAATACTAGTGCGGGATAACTTTTTAGTTAGACAATACGTTCTCATGTGCAAAAAGAAAATACCATAAGCTATACTTGCCGAGGGAAGTTAAAAGCCAACAGACGCGCAGTTCATAATTTCGAAATGTAATTTTCTCATAAACCTTTTCGTGCAGATTCAATCTACAATTGTGTTGGATTTAATTTTTTGTTGGAGAAGTTTTGTTTTATCGTGAAACTTAAAGCATTTTGATTTCAATAAATGATATTGGTCCGAGTTTCACAGCATCTAGGCGAGGGGTGGCCAACCCGCGGCCGCATGCGGCTCTGAAGTAATTACCAGATGTCCCACCAAATAACATGCATATGGCTTGTAAAGTTCTGTCATTGTCATATTGGTATGTGATATATGCATTAAATGTAGCTAAGCAAAGGTATATTTGTGAGTGAGTGAGGAAGAGATGGGGTGATGTTCATGTGTACTCGTATGATGTGGCTCTTGGTCTCTGACTGGTTGGCCATCTCTGATTTAGGCAAATATTAAGCTACTTGGTCAGTTTACTTTTGTATTGTGGTTATTTCTATATGCGTATGAGAAAAACTGCAGTGTGCTTGACTGCGAAATGTAACGTGACTGTCCATTTGTAACTTTGCAAATGTTTGATTCGTTGCAGCCGAGTTAAAGACTAACATGAGTTTTAAATTTAATTTTATGGGTAGCGATTGTGCTGAACCTGCCTTGGCTGACACTAGGCAGGCAAATTGCTCTATGGACAAACTTGTGAATGAGCATTCATCGATGGTATGCCTAAATATAGAGGAAGCAATGGATTTGTGGAAGAGTCAGTTGAAGCAAGGATCGTTCATCATCAGAGATGTAAATCCGACAGCAAACTGCACTTTGCATTTTATTCAGCCGTGCCGAAGCGCAGCGATGCTGATTGATGAGCAAGATGCAGAAAGGAACCAGAGTATTTTGAATGATGACGCCGACATCATTACCCAAGTTTACGAAGGTGGGTTGAAGGTTTGGGAAGCTTCCGTGGATTTGGTAAGGTTTCTGTTGGAAAACCAAAACGTTGTTGCTAACTGTAATGTCCTGGAACTCGGCTGCGGCGTCGGCCTGCCTGGAATTTGTGCCTCGATTTGCGGAGCAGAAAGAGTGACGTTTCAAGATTTTAATAACTTTGTCCTGATTCAAGCCACTGCACCAACGCTGCTGTTAAATCATGCGATGAAAGACCAAAAAAGAGATGAAAATAGTGCTCAAAAACTTTTATCCCAAAGCGATTTGCTAGCAACGCTATTAGAGCAAAGTTTTGTGGAGGTTGATAAATATCAGTTTGTTGCTGGCGACTGGAGTGCTGTAAACGCAACCCTACAGACAAAATTCGATGTTATTTTAACCGCTGAAACTATCTACTCTACTGATTATTACGAAAGACTTCACAGGTTATTACAGCACGCCCTGAAGCCAGGTGGCAGAGTTTACGTTTCTTCCAAGTCATATTATTTTGGAGTTGGTGGGGGTGTGAAAGAGTGGATTGACTTCGTTTCCAGCAAAGGTTTGTTTACCACAACAGTTGTTGACGTAGTTGAAGCATCGTTGCGGCGACAAATACTTGAAATGAGGTTTGCTGGTATTTAACAATGGACGCTTTAGAAAGCTCTCTGGCGGAAGTTGATCATCACTGAGGACTACGCTGTAGTGTCCAATCACCGGAAATGGGCTATTAATGATGTGTGAATTGCTGGTGTTGAGCGTATAGACCAGCCATGTCCAACGTGGTTGGTTCCTTAGCAACGCCCCAACGGCACATCATAGCATAACCTGACACCTGGGCATTGGCGACGAACATTTCGTTGGGACGGCGATGGCTGTACTCCGCCTCTCAATCGGAGGGTTGTGTGTTCCATCCACGGTCACTGAGTGAATCGCCGTAGCGCTCTTTGAGAAGAGTGTTCACCTCAACCGCCCCGGCAAGAAACATAGTTCAGGCGTTGGCTTACCGCTGCTTGCCGTCACCAAAATTTTAAAAAGACATTTCTTGGCACATCTCGTACTATTTTTTAAAGTTCAGCGAGGTTTTCCAATAAGTGCCATAAGCTGTAGCCTGGTGATTAGGTGGGGTTATCAACATTAAATTTTGACGGTTGAAGTGAAGAACTCTGCAATGGTACCATTGCTCAGTTTCAATGCAACTGCTGTTTTTCCGCATGACGTAATGGTGTTGGAAAATGACGTTCTTGAAGCGGGTATTGCAGTTGATTTGTCTTGGTGCCAACCCGTAGGCAGTCGAGTTTCGTAGAAGTCCCCTTTGTTCAACAGTATACTAACATTTGCAGTCATAGAAAAAGTCATAAGAAAAGCGTAGAAAAGGTGTTGCTCTCATTTTGATGAATTTGGTATGGTTTGGTAATGCAGTTTTTGAAATAGATGTCTCTTGGTAACCAGTTCCGTTGCCACAGGGAGTTTTGGTGGGCCTAGCCTCCACCAACAGGGCCCCGATATGGGGAAGTGCCTCCCCGGGGCGAGTCGAAAAGTGCCGCCGTCCCCAAGCCACGGGTTAAAGCAAAGTCAAAGCCTTTCAGGACGAAATTATTTCATAATGCATCATCAGGCTGGAGTTCATTTTGAAAATTTCACTGAAGTGAAATTCCGGGACATTCTGCTAACTGGGATGGGACACCGGGACGTATGGTAGGTCCAACCTTAACCAAAATCTAACTTCAGGTTCATTCGTAAAAGACCATTTGCTATTCCTTCTTTTCGCCAAAAGTGCCGCCCCGGGGTATTGCCCTTCCCGCCCCCCTCTTGTCGCGGCCCTGTCCACCAAACAAATTTCCAAGCCCCACAATTGAACTGTGAAACACTATAAATCAGTGGATTTTTTATCAAATTTTAGAATGTCAAGCCACCCTGCACAAACGTAAAGCCTCCCTATTTAAAAGACCTTCTGGTGACGGTTCTGTTAGTAACGGACGAAGGCAAGGAATAACACTATGCACCTGTATTGAAAGACACCTGGGGGAGTAGTGCTAAAAAAGAGGTGTGGAATGAAAACGCCGTTCTCCCACCAATAAAAAGGAACACTGCACCAAATAGTTGGAATAAAGTGAGCATTCGCCTACAAGAATTTCCACACTGGATCTTCCTGTCGCACTGCAGACTTTTGACCAGCAGTGCGAATCTGCGTGTCACTATCACATCTATGAGATCGCAGCCATGTTTTAATGTTGTCAGCAGTGCAAAAAGGTGTGGGAACGTCGTTCCCACCCAACTACACCCCTGAAAAAGTCCAACAGCTAGACCAAGTGCGCAACTCACAATGAAAGCTGCAAGCTAGCATTTCTCACCCAGAGCCATTTTTAAGCTTATTTGACCTATTTTATCAAAATGGGTCCAGCACCTTAGAGGGCCTCGCGTAAGTGCTGACAGAGTTAACTTTTTAAGCCTTTTATACATTCTAGGAGAATTAAGCCACCACTGGAACGTGAAGTTAACAATGAAACCTCCTTTGTACATCACTGAAATCATATTATGAAATTAATATTATAGTCTCCTATATGCAGTATATATGTATATACTTTTTTAGTTTTAGACAGGGATACTACGCGAAACAACATACTTTAATGTTTACATCTGCAAAGTAGGCAAGCCGCCAACACATATCTTCATTTTTTCGTTTGATCCCTGGAATCAGTAAACTATTAAAAAGCCAAACGGTGGGTTTACCGGAGACTAAAAACCAACAGGGAAGAACATTTGAAGAAACATTTTAGATCCATATGTGCATAAGAAAGCAAAAAATTTAGGAAAAGAAAAAATGAGGAAGGTGGCGACAAGCAGAAAAAAAAGTAAGACTCACAATCGACAATGACAAACAAGATCCCTTTCAGTTTGAGTGTGTGATTGTGATCTTCAAAATGCTCTATTAATCCTTACATCTTTAAATAAGCACGAAACATGATCTTCTCTCATTTTAAATCCTTGTAAGCAAATTTGAGGAGTGGAAAGGGCGGCACTTTAATGGTGGGCCCCGGGCGGCATTTAGCCTCGCTACGCCACTGACAGCACGTCACGTCAGTATTGCCTTAGGGTTAACCGTTCACATCAGATAAAGCCGGTGTGAAATGCATTTACTTATGTAGCTATCGTACTAGTGTATCGTTACATCCAAGACATCGCTGCTGTTGAGATCTCACAAACGAACTTTGGACTTAAGCAATAAATTCGTATCTTCAAAAGCGACCTTTGTACCCGTCGCTGACTTTGATTCCAACATCACCAGACACACACTTTGAAGTCTGATAATAAACAGGGTTCCCACAATTTTTTACTAGAAATTATCTAAAGCTGACCTTAAAATTCCCAAAATTTCATAATTCCCTAGATTTTGCACAAATTCTGCTTTCATCTACCTTCAGTGGAATTCAACATCAAACCTACTAAACAATATGGTTCTTGAGGTGTGATTTAGCCATGGGCGTCGGAAGGATTTTTTCTAGAGGGTGCACTAAGGGATTTTTCCAGGGGGGGACCAAAAGTGGCGAAATTTGTATTTTCCCACTCAAAACTAAAAATCAACCCTTTTTGCGAAAATTTTAAAATCCAGGGGGGCCAAGGCTCCCCCCTTCCGACGACCATGGATTTGGATTTAGCTATGGTTGTGTAACTGTTTCGAGAGTTCCTATACATACACACTATGCTGCTTGTTAAAAGGACAGTAAAAGTTCTTAAAGCAATGATCATTTCAAACTAACTACGTTTTGATCATTTATGCAATGCCAATACATACCAGTAGGCTACCTAAAACTTCATGCCACAGTATAACATGACCTTCACAAAAATGACGTAGCAAAAAAGCTCTACTTTTCACTGAAGCGTGACTACGGTCTGCTTTTGATGCACTCTAATGATGTTAATTCCAGGTAAGCTTAACGATTCTCTAATAAGGAAAATATAGCAAATTACTTTGGTTTAATTGTCATTGTGCACTACTTTTTTCTGTAACTGACAGTAAATCACAACCTGATTTTCACATCAGAAGGAAACGCATGACCACACTTTTTTACAGGTTTATCCTTAAAAATGCAATTTCCCTAAAAAATCCGTAGATGCCTGAAATGTCCAGATTTTCCCCAAAAGATGTTAAAATTCGCAAACTAGGGACAAATTCCCCTAAAGTGGGAACGCTGATAATAAACTATGAAAACATTTGTCGGCGCTCCCGCAAAAAGTTACCCGTAAGTTGTCGTGCGTCGCGCTCTTTGTTATCCCTCGCAGTGTAACTTGTTTTGCGTTGCTCTCCTTAATCCTTTACTTATTATCACCGACCGCCGACTCCAATTTCCGGTATTTGCAGAGTGCCACTTTTCTTGTTCTTGCCGTTGCGAATGTTAACAACCAGAACTAACAGCATCTCAATCTCTTCGTAAACTCGCACTTGCGACATTTCGAGTATGCGTACGGCCACACATTTACCGTAGTTCTCGACGCCATTTGCGTCTCCAACGAACGCCGACATGCTGCCGGATTTTCTGAACATCATTACCGACGATATGCGTTAAGAATACTGCCCAAAAGTTACGAGTGTCCGGTTCGTATTCTTATAATTAGGGCTACCTATTTTTTGACCTAAAAACTCAAATTTTGACTTTTTGACCTATCAATTTCCTGCTTTGCAATTGAAATGTGGAATACAAAGCATATTCATATACAGTGTTAGAAATCAAACCGATAGGTTAAAAATGATTTTTCTGTTGAAATGAAACAAGAAGTAGCTTGTCGACAAAATCTGGAACAGAAACATAGCATCTTTTGAAAAAGCCTGACTACTTTCAGCTTCATGAAACGAGCCTCCTTGATGCTTTGCACTGGGGCGATATGATTCCACCGCAGCTTTTTGTAACTTCTCACTAAGCAGCCACAGAATTTGCCAAATAAATCACACGTAGGTGACTGTTAGGTAAACTCCGAAGCATATTCATGCAGTATATTTCGAACTTTGAAATTAAGTACCTTAACTATAGTAGAGTCAAACCTGAGAGTGTCAAAGTTAAAACACTATGAGCATTTACCACATCAAGTAGCCTACAGTAAGACCTTCACAGTGGCGAAACACGATACAACCTCAACAAATGGTGCATCGGACTTGTCAATATCCTGAACTTGCTCATTAAAGCAGCCAGAAATGACTGCAAATATCTTAATGTCTAACAGAGTTCGCTCAGAGAATTTCCAAAAAACATTTCAGAATAACAGTTGGCTTGTCGATGGACATGAAGAATGAATGTGAAGCTGGGTATATTTGAAACATCCTTGGCAAGCTAGGATAAAGTAATAGCCACCTGGTTACTGTGTGAGAAATGTGTTTTTGGTGCTCAATATCCACAAAGTCTTTTCACTATCTTTTCCGAACTTTGTAAATGCAACCACACGTAATTCACTCAGTCTCAAAATCATTTAGTCCTTTTCTGAAAAAGGGATACTTCTGACGAATTTCTTCATATTTTAGCATTACTGATTAGGTATCATTACGAGAAAGTACTACACTAAGCTATGTACAACAATACACTAATTATCGTATCCGGGTTCATCAGCAAAGCTAGTATACAGTACCTATAACGGAGTCAGAAGTCCTCGCTCCAATGCCAAAGTCATTGAGGTATTGAAAAAAGATTTACCACTGTTAGGTAGCGATTAATGTGAAAGCATTCCCGCCTTTCCAGCCGAGAATTAATTCAACGATAACGTAGATTAATTAGAAAACTTGCAGGCGCTTCCATAAACTAAGCAACGCCACCAGCTCGTATCTTGTGGCGGTTGAGTAGAGACAGCTTACTGAACTGCATGTAAATACAATATATCATAGCCAGTGGGGTAACTGATGGGTTGCAGAGAGGCGAATTTCCCCCCTGGTAAGCTAAATTTAAAAACCGGTCTCCCACTTAAATTATATTTCGGTTTAAGCATTCTTTTGGTTTTCAGCAAGTTGTTTTTTTTGTGTCTGTTTTGGATCATTTTCCAGTGATTTATGATTTTAGTATAGCCATCAACAACTGGATCCACCATTGTTTCCCAAGTTTTTTCTGAGTGTTGGCTAGTGGACCCCGTACAGTGGCCAGTTGGCCTCTTCCAACTAAGTTTACCACCCTGACTCAAACCTTTAGTTACGCCACTGATCATTATAGCTAAGTAGTAAAATAAGAAATGTAAAAAGGAGGATATTTTGACATTTTTGAATGTCCTCGGAGATTATTTCATTTCTCATGAACACATTGAACATGTTCTCCAAAAAGAGGACGTTTGTTAGCTCTACTTAACAATGTTACTCATATGCGACCTCTGTAAATATGAGTAAGGCAGAGGCAAAATGTACCAGTAACGAGTAGAGACGTAAGCTAATGCGTATTACGTGGCTTGGCCTTGCATTCACTAGATTCAGATACCTGACCGACTTCAGGAAAACAATAAGTGTAATTTTTTGTTCGTCACAATATCAAATCTTACACAAGTGAAATACTGCCGTCTGGACAACCGATAATTTCATAACGTCTACAAACAGATTTCCTTGCTAATAAAAATAACTAAGTGGAACGCACAAGTCGTACATTTGGCTAAACACATGAACATGGTGGGGGGCCCTCTTTGGTGCCCCCCCTCCCTAAATCCGGCGCTGGATGTTCCACAACACGGAAAAGACAGAAACTCGTCACGGAAATGCACCACAAGCCTTATTAGTTGCCAGAACCACAACGCCGAAGTCGTTGAAAAAAGCTGGCTTTGTTTTTCTCCTACACAAACTTGTGTTTGTTTCACGTGTAGACTGATGTGCTCGGAGACGACTAAATGTGCGCATTTCCCTATTATTAGAAAAGGAATCTGCCACTGGAAGCACGCTGAGGAGCCTCGAGCAATCAGTGGAACATAAAGATGCCACGATTACATTTAGTCGCGGATGTAATTAATCACTATGAAGAATTGATACAGAGTTAGCTAGTCAGGTTAATCAATGCCAACAATATTGGAATTCGCTTCTGCAACGTTTGGTTTCTGTCGTAAAATTTATTGCTGAGCGAGAACTGATGTTCAGAGATGATGAAAACGTTGGATCGCCCAGAATCTTTTTTCAAGCAAAATTTCAAAAAAAGAAAATACGGTGCTTCTGGAGACTGATTTTGCAACAATTTCACAAATCATTAATAATCATAGTCAAAATCACAGGGTTACAGACACTTTGTGCTTTGATGCAGTCAGATTGTTTGTACTCGTCACTATTCTTTGAACACTATAATCGGATTTTACTCTGTGATTGAGTGATCGAACTTTGCAGTGTCCGTTTGATCGATGGCGTGCCAAGCCACAACGCTTGCGCATTTTACATAGACTAGACCAAGTTAGTAATTAGCGCCCTACTCCGCAGTAGTGCTGTAACAAGTGTTACGTTTTAGCTAACATTAGTGTTAAGAATGTGTCTGTAACCCTATGGTTCTGTCTTCAATGCAGTTGCAAAAAGTGTCTGTAACCCTGTGATTTCGCCGGCTTCAATGTCTTGTACTACGTTCTGTATTGTCTGTTTTTATCAACCTGCGTTCTGCAGAGTGTGTGTTCATACTATGGACTTCGTGTCTGCTCACAAACAACTAAATTAAAATTAAATTATCATGTTGCATCATAAAGTTTTGTTAGACTTGAGTTAACAAATGTAACGTCACAAGATTAGCCAACGTCATAAACATTAATGATTGGTGGAAATACTAGTGGCTTCATCGGCCATCCTCTACCTAAAGATTTTATATCCGCACATGGGGCGTCCCACCACGCCTGGGCCCCCGGTCCCCACCATTTAAATCCGGCGTTGGAAGCATCATGTTTTAAAAATAACTTTTCGTTTTTCGACCAATATTCCCACATTTTTCCGGTATATTGGATGACCAGAGACCGCTATCGTTGCCTCCAGTGATAGCGTCAGATAACTCATCTATCGTATTGTTCGATATTACTTCTTGACGTTCTTCTGCTGCTGCATCGCTGGTTAACTAGGTCTATTGTCATCGTTACGTGCATCTAAGTCTGTAACAACATGTTCTTCGATTTTCTGTCCTCTTACAGGTTCCGCAGAAATGTCTCCGCTGGACTTCACTGCCACTGTAAAATAGTCACTTGAATGTTTCTTGACTTGGCTGCAAATTCTTTTCTCATTTTTGCCTCTTTTGCTTTTTATTTTTTTAGAACCACTTGGATAAGCTCTACACTTGTAAAGGGGACGATCCTCTTTTTTCTGTCTATGTTTATTTATTAATAAGCTCATTAAGGCTGCCATATTTTCGGCCCAAAAAGGGAGGACAACTTACGACTGTCACGTACTTGAGTGTATTACTTACACTTAACAAGTAAAATAACAGATAGGCCTATTGATTAGTTTTAAGCATTGAAATACAACGTCCAGTGTAGACAATGTTTCATTCAAAACGCACAAAACAAAATCCTTATTTACTTCACCTATTTACCCCATGAATATTTTGCAGATTTCTTAAATTTCCTGAAAATGTAAAATCGCCTTTAACAATTTTATGAAACTGCTTGCATGAAAGATGTTTTAAATTGCATACCAGCTTTAGACTAGAAGCTGGTTCAACCAGAAAGGTTTCTCTTTCTTTTTGGTTTGTGGCTGCATCAAGGAAAAAATCGTTCCACATTAGCAAAAGGAGCCATAGCCTTGAACTGTGCAATCTTTATCAGTTCTTGAAGCGTTTAATAGTATTGCAAGTTGCAAAATATTTTATGATCCATCAATTTACAATAAATTGCATTTGGTTCATGCTCTTTTCGCGCGAACTCGAACAAGTTTTGGTATTGGTTAAGCAGTTTACTTCAGCATCATCAATAGAAACGTTTCTGTCAAGCAGATACTACTCACATGTTTCATCATTTTCCCAATTAGTTGTTTGCAAACGGAGGAATCTAGTCAAAGCATTTAAATTTAGCAAATGAAGTAGTCCAAAGCCAGATGTGAAACACAAGACTTGTGCAATACAGATATATTTGACATGAATGAATCACAGTCATGATCATTGCCTTCGCTGAATTTTCTTAGTGCAGATTTAACTTGGCTTGATATGTATATCTGATTGTCTCTCTTGAATCCTTGCCTTCACAGTCGCGAGACACGATACAACCTCAACAACTGATGCTTTTAACTTCTCAATATTCTGAACTTGTTCAATAAAAGCAACCACAAATATTTGCAAATATCTTAGTGTGAACAGAATTCGCTCAAAGCATATCCAAAAAAACGTTTCAGAACAACATTTGGCTTGCCGATGGACATGAAGTATGAATTTCAAGCTGGGTACAATTGAAGCATCCTTGGCAAGCTGCGATAAAGTGATAACCACCTGGTTACGCTCCGAGAAATAAGTATTTGGTACGCAATATCCACAAAGTCACAAGAGTCTTTTCACTTTACTTTGCGAACTGTGCAAATGCAACCACACGTAATTCACTCAGCTTCAAAATAATTTAGTCCCTTTCTGAAAAAGGGATACTTCTGTCGTATTTCTCCATTTTTCAGCATTATTGGTTAGCTCAGGGGTGCAAAAATTTCGGTGAATGTTATTAGAGCGCAGAAATTTTTGGTAGCGCCTAAATAAGCTTTGCCATACAGCATTCATATGCATAAGGTGCAAAATGCAAGAAAAAGTTTGCGCGCTCCAAGCTTTGATCGCGCGGCGAGAATGCGCGACTAGCTGTACGAGAAACTACTACACTAAGCTATGTACAATATACTGATCAAATAACAGTATCACGGTTCATCAGCAAAGTTAGTACAGTATAATGGCCTCAGCAGTCCGCACTCTAATGCCAAGGCCATTGAGATATTGAAAAAAGATGTACCACTGTTATATAAAGATTCATGTGAAAGCATTCCCGCCTCTCCAGCCGAGAATTAACTCAACCAAAACACAGATTAATTAGACAACTCACAGGATTTCTCATAATCTAAGCTACGCCGCCAGCTTGTATCTTGTTGTAGTTGAGTGGGGTCAGCTTACTGTATGCAAAAACAATATATCATAGCCAGTGACGTAACTGACGGGGGGGCAGAGGGGCGAAACCCCCTTGCAATCTAAATGTGAAAACCGGACTGCTACCTTAAGCGATATTTCGGATTTAGCATTCGTTTGGTTTTCAGTAGGTTGTTTTTTGCGTTTTTCGGATTATTTTCCGGTGATTTAGGGCAGTGGACGGCAACCACTGGGCCGCGGCCCGGTGTCGGTCCGTGAGGAGTTCTTTACCGGGCCGTATCATTTTCCAGGTTAAATGCTTTGAAACATTTTTGTAACGTTAGATGCAATTACTTTCGGACGTTTTATGAAAAAGAGAGAATTATTGTGCAATTGCTCAATCACTGGGAATCGTGACAATGGCGTGATGTCTGTTACAATTGCGTAAACGCAACTGAATGAAACAGATAATGCAAGCCTAGACTAAACTAATTGGGTATTGACATTGACAACTGCTAGGCCTGTTATAGGCTAGGCATGCGCAAGTGACTTCATTGCTTTAGTAAAACTATCTCTGATTGTTAAGTGTTTTGCAAGGAAGTTCGGATCTGGTTTAGGCTAGCTTAAAACTTTCACGGTTTAAAATGTTAGGCCTATTACTAATAGACCCATGCTCGGTTGATTGAATTAAGGAAGTATGAAAACGATTGGTAACGGTAGTCAGTGCAGAAAGAACAGTCATGCACAGAGGCGAATTTTCATTTTCGGGGCCCTAGGCTATTTTTAATTGGGAGCCCTTCTGGAAGGTTTGCGACGACTGATATCATACAAATTAGCACTACACGTGCTCGTCACATTCACTGAACAAGTTCTTCCAATTCATAAACATATTACTTTATTCTGAATTGCCTCCATATCAGGAACAAAAACAGTCACAATGAAACTAACGAAAATAGCAGCGGTGAAGTTATCTGACCATCCTCCCATTACATATTTGTTGAGTGCCCTGTGTAATTGCACGACTTGCAAGTGTCAAGAGGTGACTCTGATTAAAGCATCTGTACTTCTTACGACACACGGCAGCTTGTTGCATAGTCGGCGATCGACGGGATTTTTCGTCTGCAAAATCGCTGATAATTTTGTCGTACTTTATCTTTCTAGCTAAAGCATGTTCAACATAGAGAATAGCAAGGCTTTGCCGTCATTTCTGGACCATGGTTGATCGTGTGCATGATTTCATGCTCATCGTCATTCACTTCAATCCATCGCGCTTCAATCCATCGCAATCAATCCATTCTTCTGTGGAGATATTTTGTTAGCGGCATAGAAACAAAAAGTGCGTTAACCAAAACAAAAATACAAATATAATTGTATATATAAATGCTGGAAACTGTCCTTACTTTCAAAGTTTTGCGCCCCCCCAAAATCGGGGGCCTTTTTAGCCCAATTGTGGATCCGCGCCTGGTCCTGCATATTCGTTTTGTGCTGTTCAGGTGCATGCGATTACGCCCAGAAATTACATGACGTTTTAATAAACTTGAGAGAATGTGACAAAGCAGCAGGTTGGTGGAGAACTGCAGTTGCTGGTCTTTCTGATAATTACATGCCAATGTGCAGTCAGCGAGACGTCTGGCGATCTACGCGTTCCGAGCTGATAGCATCACATCAGATAAATCATAAAAAAAGGTATCGAATCAAAGATTATTCAGTAAGTATTTACTCATTTTTGAGTT
>Ga0210059_1003915_pt1 | contig 23966 bp, 19 predicted proteins | sample Ectturendosymbi2_FD_188042 | JGI IMG/M metagenome (GOLD analysis project Ga0210059, IMG submission 188042) | Ecteinascidia turbinata endosymbiont from Florida, USA - Sample 2 (SPAdes) (version 2) | ecosystem: Host-associated > Tunicates > Ascidians > Unclassified | place: Key West, Florida...
GGACTTATTCTCGGTGGTGATTCCTACAGTGGCCAGTGGCGTAACTGGCGGGGGGAAGAAGATGCGTCGCCCTGGCAAGCTAAATATAAAAACCGGGCTCTTTTAGCTGACATTTTGATATTTAGGATTCTTTTGGCTTTCAGTAGGTTGTTGTTTTTTTGCGTTTAACGGGATCTTTTACTAATAAACGTTCTTGAGCGGCCGGAAAGCCACCGCCTTGAATCCCATCAATCATTTGTGGGGTATCATTTGAGGACCGGCTCGTCACATGGTGGTTAGTGCGTTCTGTTTCGGTGCCAGCAGATCGGAAGATCGACTCTAGGCTGAGTTTTGACAAATCCTTGCAAATTTAACTGTCTTTCCTGTCGCACGGTGTGCAGACGAGCTGATGGGACATCTTCTTCCGTGTGTTGTTATTCGTTGTATGCGTTGTGCCTGTGGCTTGTTCAATTGCATGGCCTTCTTGCGCTGCAAAACTTGGACTGTTGTATAACTCGAAAAAAACAACAATAAAGTCAAGCATTGAGGGGTGTAAAACTGCCCGTTTAAGTGCGCTTGGCAATGCATCTGCTAAGTTTTCGGTCCTACGGACAGAAAAAGTTTTACAGGTTGCAAGTGTAAGCACGTGGTCAACACAGCCCTAACCATTTTGTTCCAGGAATTGGCTTATCGGCACCGCTAAACTTTTTTAACAACGGGCATATCTTGTAGCAAAAACACCATTTACTGCATTAAAATTGTAATGAAATTGAATAAAATTTACTGTGGCATTTGCAGTGAGTGAATTAATTTGTACAATACACAAGTGTTGAACTACATTATTTCCACCAGACTGCCTGAGTGCCTGTGTTGCAAGATATGGGTCAGCACGCTACCACACCAAGTCCGACAGCAATACTATTCAGGTTTTAAAGTTTGGAAGAAAAAAAGATGTTTTTAGGGGGGAAACATTTTTATTATATGTTTAAAACGAATTTTTCTCGACACAACAAAGTTTGGGAGCACGAAAATAATTGGGGTACTGCCCACGAATGCTCCCCCCCCGCGTAGCTGGGGGCCTGGGCTACATACCACCCTCTTTATTTTCAGAGGAACACTGTCGTCAGTGGACAAGGACCAAAAGCCTCTGCAAACCACGTACAGATTTATTATTTACTCGACACAAGATATTTCGCGTTTGGGGATCGAATGGTTAGATAACACAAGTTTGGGTAAAACTCCACCGAGTAAAGTAGTAATTGCCTCTCTGTTTCGCATAATATTCAGCTTTATTTTCCATAAGGTCTGCGCAGGCCACAAACGCCTGGTTTTCATTCTCTGATTTTCATTCATGGCTAACAGCATGCCAAGCATTTGAAAATAGTAGGTTTGGGCTTTAATATACCTACATATTTTTAATTTTTTTCGTACTTTTAAAAACTTAAGTCCTCTCTGCGATTTCCATGAAATCTGCTGTTCTAGTTAGAAGATGGGCCCTTGTTTTTACTACGCTTTTTCGCCCCAGACAAGTTTTGCGTTGTTCCACGGAACACAGACAGATTCCACTAATTTTTAAGGCCAGACAACCAAGTGCACAGCAGTAACTTGTTTCTCAGAACTATAAAGGATCGCAACAAGCTGCATAGCCGATAATATCAGGATGTTTTTTAAATGAAAGTACTTTGCGATGGTCGATAACCAGCTGCCACTTTAATTTTTTCTGACTACGCTTTCATAAAATACCTCTGGCTTGCAATTTCTTACTTGCCCTAATGTACACGTACGAGCAATGCAGAAGTGTAGCGATAGCAACTTTTCAGAGCAATATGTACAAGTGTCACAATGCGTGTGTTTACAATTCGCAAAGACGTCGTCGAATTTGTGGATGCCAGTTGTTACTTCCTTCACAAGTCAGAGCAAACCTGCGAGAGACGCCATTTGAACAAGTTGCATTGAGCTTTTCTCCAACTGGATATTCAATACCAGGAATGAAATTAATTCGAAGAAAACTTGGAGCTCGAGGTATCACGCAACCAATTTCTGCAATAACGAAAAACAAAAATTTTGAGCTTAACACTCGATAGTATTTTAGATCATTCAAATCAAGATGCAGTATGCCAAACAGGGGCGACTCCAGATCAACAGCGTCATTCGGGCTCACCACATACCCCGCATACAGTCCATATAAAATAAAAGTAATATAAATGCAGGACACGTAATGTACATGGCAAATTTATTAATGCACTGATAAATATGCAAGATGACTACGTACAAAGTTTTCACGTAAAAATTATGTTCTTTATTTACACACGAACACTAGTCGTCTTCTTTTGATGGCGAAGTCATGTAATATCTTATGGTGCTGCTCCTTCCTGCTGTCAAACGCACCCCTAAATAATTTTCCTTTGGCTCACGCCCCCCTTACTTTAAATAAGTCATAAAAACAAAGGTATTTCTTGGTGAATTTGTTAATTTTAAGGTTTTGTAACAAATACTAAGTCCAGGGTTTTGTTAAAACGTTTTAGGGACCCGATTCGAGTTTCTAGAATTGAAAATCGGGTCCCTAGAATCGGAGAAATTATCATCGGGTCCCTGGAATCAGAGAAATCGGGTCCCTACAGGTCCATACCGGATACCTAACAATTTCCTTTAAAAAACCTGCTGTGTGCATAGAGTACAAACACACACACAGTCTGCACAATGCAGATTGGTAAAAACAGACACAACAGAACAATTAATAGCGAGTTTGGAGGTAGAACAACAGGGTTACAGACACTTTCTTAACACTATTGTTCACTAACCCGTAACACTTGGTACAATACTACATCCAGAGTAGGACACTGAGTCCAACCCTGGTCAAGACCAGTAAAGTGCGGAACTATTGTGGCCTGTACACGCCCTCAAACAAACAAACACTGCAACGGCCGAGCACTCAGTCACTAAGTCAAATGCAGTTGTAGTGTTCAAAGAATAAGGACAAATATTAATAATCTGACTGCATCAAAGCACGCAAAAATACGTTGTTAGAATTTCTGCATCGTTCAAGAAAGTGCTACATATTTTTTTAACAATAGGACCTCAGGTGGGAATGTTGCATTCAACCTGATGAATACTAGCACTCGCTCGACACGGCAGGTTGTGTAGAACTCTGCACCCAAAATTATAGGCCACTGATTGTTTGACAATTTTGGCCAATGTTTGTTGCAACATTATTTTGCAGCATTAAATGAAAAACGCCTTCTTTTAAGCGACATTCTACAAGATTTACCGGTAGTCATAGATATGTATGTTCCCACTCGGCTCGTATGTGTTGCGGTTGCTTGTTCTAGACTTGTGCGAACCTTTATAAATTCTTTGTTTGTTTTATTCACTCTGCATAGCTTTGCAACAGCACACTACTTCGCAGAGTGAACACAGATTACTGCGACTGATTGTATATCGGTTAAACCAGTGGTTCCCAAACATGTTCGAGCCGTTACCCTAATCAAGGTAGGGATTATGTCTTGTTATTCCTAATATTTCGCAGTTATCGCTCATAATACAGAACAAGATTGTGGTTTTGGTTCCGCGGTACCCCCAAAAATCGCATATTACCCCGGGGGTACTTTACCCCACTTTGGTAACCACTGGGTTAAACACTATAACCGCGTTATCGCAAAGATTCCAGAATCTCAAACTATTCAAACGAGAAAAAAATAGCACAATTAATCGCACAAACCGGATATTTCAATAGAAATGTTATTTTAATTTTTGGATGTAAATATTTATTCCGCGCCGCTTTAATGTGAACAAAAGAAACGGTTCCGTGATTAAGCAGCTGAGTGTCGCCACTGTGATGGCCAGAAAGCAAAATTACTCTTTTTTGGCCGAGAAGTCGACGTCGTATGGTGGTCTGTAGCTGCCAAGCCGTATTTAAAGACTTGTTCTCATATTCAACAATAGTGTGACTCAAGTGCAGTTGAATTTTCATGAATATACATTGCCGCATCGCAGAAAAACACGGCGGGAGTACTGTAGAAAATTAGTACCATGCAGGTGTACGGCAACATTCAGAAAGCTTGTCGAGTTACACAACACAAAGCCAAAGGGGCATCGCACACTGCGTGGAGCTGTGTCAAATGCGACAAGGGCACAGATGTTATTGTTGAAGGGACTTGGCATGCCGACTAAAAATTCCCTTTAGTTGCGCCCCTGAATGTTTGCACGGAGACTCGAATTCGGCCTGCAAAATTTCAAAATACTTAACCCCGACTTCCATCTCTGCCGGAACTAACCCAAATAACATGTAGCGGCGAAAAATTAGCACTGGCGTAACGTTTGAAAGGGACACATTTCCGTTCAAAAATGTTCTGTGTTGTAGAACATGTAAGGGCTCGCACCCCTGGTTAAGAACCACCGTTGTAGAGGCTTTGCTCCACGACATGCTCACGTAGAAAAACATTGATTACCCTGAGGACGAAACAAGTCATTGAGCTGTCGGTTTTGGCAGTGCGATCGAACGCCAGAAAGAATGTAACACATGCGAAACATCTTTGAAGAAGCAAACAAGTAAAGCGTTTATAACCATGCAAATGCCGTAAGTGGGAATTATGTGCAAAAACAAGAAATTCAGCAGCTAGCCACTTGCAAAAGAACAATTAAAAGCGCGAAATGAAAAGGAACTTTAAAAGCGAAGCAAGAAGTGACTATTAAAATGAAAGAAAAAAAGGACGGCGAAAGCAGCGCAAAAACCCTTGTGCATTAAAATGAGGAAAACTGCGGGATGAGGCATATAAAAACATGTTGTGATGCAGCGATTGAGACTATATTGAATTGAATTTTTACAATGCAAGGTTGTGTATTAGTTCTGTTGAAGAAACTTCGTCTCTCAACACATATGCTGAAGGAAGTGAGCTATGCACTGGTGAGGAAGACGATACAAAATAACGAAAATCAAAGAGACACCTCGTCCATCACAAGCAGGCTTCTCGTTGTCTGATTTTGAGTGAAGGATGAACACTAAGCAACGAACATTACATGTGTTGTTTTTGTGCCTACGAACGAAACGAACGAACATTAAAAACACTTCGTGTGTTGTTGTGTATCGTATGGAATCGACAGGAGTGTATATGATTTATCAATAATATTGATTGGAAAACGTAATATTGAAACGTGTGTATTTTCTTGTTTAATGTATTTTTAGAGAAGAATGGCAAAGTTAACTAAAACCCAGGATCTGTATCATGCTTTCTTGTGTCACCAAAATATCTTTAAAGAGATAGATAAATGTCAAATACCTGAAGAAGTCACGGGCGTATTTAATCAAAAGATGGAATGGTTACAAGACTTGGTTAGAATGAATGGTACGCATCCAGAGTTAAAGAGCGAAATTGCACAAAGCACTGAACGCGCACGAGAGGTGAACAAGCTTCTTGGAGAACCAACGCAAGCGCATTTACAGTGGCAAAACTACGTCATAGAAGAAAGAGAAAGCAAGGAGCTATTTGAAGATATTATTGAACATTGGCTAAGTTCAGCAAGTGACAACAACGACACGATCTCACATGATATAACAAACTTATAAGAAAACGACAGTTAAGTGAAAGTGTCGCCCTGAAATGACTACGAATGACACGTCAAAACTGAAATAAAGAGCATGCATAAGGCAGATTCCCATCTGAACGTATGGTGTGGGATCCCGGTGTGAGAAATTTGGTGATTGCGAAACAAGCTGAAACATTATGCTTTGATGACGTGTATTCATAGGTGTATGGGCGGTCTAGGACAGTTCGGTGCCGCCGTTTCGGCGACGGGACGTTTCGGCGATGGTTGGTCGCAAATGTTTTATGCGAAGGAAATGTGTGTTTTTGAAATACTTTGAAGGTTAGACTACAAAGGATGTTTGCTTCATAAGTGTTTTTGTTGACATCCTGATGGCCAGTGGCCAGTTTAGTTTCCCGTCCGTCAGGAAAGTGGAAGAACTTAGTGCGACGTGACCACGTGTGTAAAGAAATATGGCTTGTGACCTTTATTTTTGCTGGCATGAGGCGTTTGTGAGTTTATACAAAAGTTAAGCCTGGACAGCATCTATTGCTTGATCTTTCACGTAGGCAGGGGCGCATCTAGGGGGTCTGTTTGGCTGTAATGACAGACTCCTTTGCACCGCAGGTACTCAGCATTAAAGCCGATAAAATATCAAGCGCTGTCACTGCAGGTCTCAAATGCGGGTGTTTTGGAACAGGCAACAGCCTGTTTTTCCCTTCTTCTAACGGTACATTTCCCTTCTAACGTTGCATTGTACTGTTACGAAGTCGAAAAAACAACGTTACTGCCTTGTCTAAATGGCGCCTGCGCAATGACATGAAAAAATCCACGTTTTTGAACACTCGAAATTGATACTGCGTCGAACGCACTTGTTTCTGAATTTTCTCCTCTGGCAGTGCCGGCTGTAATGCTGTCAGAATCTCATACACTGCCACGTACACGCAGGAGCTGTTTTGAGGACAGTCTCCAATCACGATTGTTCCGTTTTGCAGTTTTGGACTAATTTTATCTGCTGCTTACGCATACTGTACTAGGTTATGACAAAATTAAGTAAGTTTAGGCTTTCCTCAACGTCACGCCAAGTAACGTGAGTTCGTTTCCACTGAAACTATATTTTTATAAGCAACTTCTCATATCGAAAGGCGCGACAGCTAGCCTCAAAAATTGTGTCCGCATTATCTGAACAAAATATCAGTCAAGCGTCGTATTTCGAAAATAGCCTTTTTAGAATTAAGCAATTGACGATGTTTGCTGCGCAGGAAGTCCTATATTGATTTCGAGTAATTAACGTTTACATTACGATACAAAGTAATCAGAGCAATTGCAATTCAATCAAACGCAGTTGTGCAGCTGGTTGTCAGCATCGATTTTATAAGTGTATGTACGTTTGGATAAACAGCTCTCATTGCTGTATGATTGGGACAAGTGCTGGACCGAATCTTGCGCCTACACGCTTCACAACGGCAGTGCAAACTTTTGCACTTTGGTGACATTCCAAAGAAAAATACATTTCACATTTCATCGCCGAAACGTCCATCGCTAAAACGGCGATCGCCGAAACGTCCATCGCCGAAACGGCGGCGCCGAACTGTCCCATCCATGTATGGGAGTGCATATTTTTGGGGATGCAAAAAATTTTTGCCCAAATTTGATCTTCTTTTTCCCAAACAATGTGTAAACAGCAAGCCTTAATATAAAGACTAAAATGCACCATTGTAAGCAAATCAAGGTTTCTGCATGCCTAATTAGGCCTACTGATTAACTGGGTTCAAAGCCGTACAACCTCAACAAGCAATCAATATTTTGCATAGCTACATGTGAACAATGGTAATGTTTATTGTGTTGAAAAATGTTAGCTAATTACAATCAAATCCCTCCAGAAATCGCTATTCATGCCACCACGCGTGGAGGTTTTATTCAGAATCTTCTTTTTCAAGTTTTATAGGCGTTCTGAACGTATTCTTCCAGCACAATCATCCTAATTGACAAGATCTGTTCTTCTCTAGCATAGATGTGTGCATTTGTGTTGGCCACATTGGCAATCAATCTGGAAAAGGAGTAAACTATCGGGTTACGATCTGGAGTATTACATTGCTGCAAATAGGTCAAGTCTCAAGTAAGTAGAATGAAAGGAGTTAATTCAATACATAGCATATAGCTTAACCTTCCACATTGGGCAATCTTCACTGCAATGTGTTGTACTTAAAATACTACAACTTACTTGAACGTTTACAGCTTCCAAACTCACATTATGAAAACCAAAAATCCACTCCAGTTTAGACAGTCAAATGTGTATTGAACACAGCGTGCTAAGATAGCACTATGTTGCTACTGTTCATGAAAACTTCACTTTGCAGCATTAAATTGAAACAATAAAATTTGGTAGGATGCAACATATGCAATTCACTACATGAAACAAACGGAAAATATGAAATTCTAAACAGTATAAACTCCCAGTCACATTACCACCACACAACATACTACAGCTGCAGTTACGCAGTTAATTCTATTCAAGAATACTTCGTGAAAACAGATTTGCACTTGCAAATCTCACAACATCAAGCAAGTTTGAAACACGAAAACTTCACAGTATCATATCACAGCTGCCCACATTACTACCGCAAAACATTTTGCAGCTACAGCTACATTTTAGTTGTACACTTTACAGCATCATCAATTTGAGGTTTACAAAAATTAGGTTTAGTTCGAATGTAGAGTTACCACTACATGTTCCTAATTTTAAAATGTTTCTAATTCAACCAAAATTTGAATGAAGTTGTTTCAGTTGGCACAATTTTGATTTGGGTTGTTGTAATTTGCTCAAATATTTACAACATATGCAAATCTGAATGACACTCTTCCAATTTGCCCAGATGTTTCTAATTGTACCCAAGTTTGAATGAAGCTGTTTCAGTTACTCAAATATGTTGGAATTTGCCCAATTGTTTCTAAATGTATGCAAATTTAAATGAAATGGTAGTATATTATTCAAATTGGAATGGAGCTGTTTGCGGTTACACAAAATTGAATGAAGATGTTCCACTTGGTCCGAAGTTGAATGGAGCTATTGTTGTTTGCCCATAGTTGATTTAGTCTGTTGGAATTAACCCAAATTTCATCCAAATTTGAATGAAGTTGTCCCAATTTGCTCAAATTTCATTAAGATCGTTAAAATATAACCAAATGATATTGATTCTATCTAAATTTGAATAAAACTCTTATAATTCACCCAGACATTTCAAAACGTACTAAAATTTTAATGAAGCTTTCTATACAGTCCATCTTTGAACAAGACTGCAGAGATGATCGGATATTGGATTTTTACTATCTGATCCTATCCTGTTTTTGAAAAATGATATCCGTATCCGATCTGAATCCTGTTTTGGTTGAAATCACACTATCCATATCCGAAAACTATCCGAAAGTGTTTTATGATGCACAACATACACTTCTGTGCTTTGTCTATTTTGCCTTGTGAGGCAAAAATAACTGCTGAAGCTATTTTGCCTTTAGCTAAACACGATTGCTTGAAGTAATCACACAACAATTTTAGAACGCAAGTCCTTCTTAGTTGACCACCACATCTGTAAAAGCTCAGTCCCATGCATGGATGATGGTTGTCATGGTTTCAGGGCTGGCAAGCAGTTAGCAGCTTCTTGTTTGCTTTAAGTGAACTGTAGGCTAAATCCTAACTCTAAACATTGAACCCCTAAACCTAAAACTTAACCCTAAACCAGTGGTTCTCAAACTTTTCCGCATGTTGACCTCCAATTAAAGTGTATAATTTTCTGTAGACCCCGTGGCCTAGCCCAACAGTTACTAATACAAGGAATTGTTCTCCTTCCTACTGCGTACGTAGCCAACTGCTGTACTACCAGTCGAACATATGCCAAACTGCGACACATGCACTACACTATTGTTTGTGACGTAACAAAGAGAACAGCTTTCATAATGTCATCACAATGGATGTTTTAATATAAAACTATTCGAATCGAATGTACTTCTAAACTACTGCAGCTGAGATTTGATTAGCTTTTGTATGATATGTTGAAAAACGCCGTTTGTGTTCTTTACCCGATTAACAATAATTTTGAATCGGAGGCTTCATTGCTCCAGTAGACCCCAGCGGTTATTCACTGATGCCCTGGCCATTCAGTGACCCTCATTCGACCCCATGACTATTTATCGACCCTTGGATCGTCCAATTAACCCCTGGCAGTCGATATCGACCACTTTGAGAACTACTGCCCTAAACCTTTACCATAAACCCTGATCCTAAACCCTAACCAAAACTTTTCCCAAGCAATTGTCTCTGCGTATCACACTTGTCATATCACTACTTCAATCAATTGTGTTCAAATGAAGACAAAATAGTCCCAGTTTTATTTTACTTCGTCTCAACCCATTAGGCCAAATGAAGCTTCCGATAGTGATTTCACTATCGAGGATGTTATGCTTTATTTGGCCGGGTATGCGCTTTTCCTCGCGCTTCTGCAGCGCTGCTATGCAGGGCGCTTACATAACTCCCTTCCCTACGGAAGTCGTTCGAGCCATTCGTGCTCAACGAGACGAAGCCTACGTATCGAAGATCGAATGCTTCCTGCACGTCATGGCTTCGAACCCACATCCTCCACCATGACGTGCCCCGCATTTCCACCATTTTTATTTTACTTCGACTCAACCATTAGGCCAAATGAAGCTTCCGATAGTGATTTCACTATCGGATTTTTCACGATGTTATGCTTTGGCCGGGTAAGCGCTGCTCTGCTGGGCGCTTACACCAGCACAGATTTTGCCTCGAAGCAGAGTAGACACTTGAATGCGTCGTATCAGTTTGGGGCCTGTCATGCTTATAAACATGAAGTTTGGCATACCATGCAAGATTGACATATTGCATAACCTAAGTACTTTTCCGAGTCAATTGCATTAAAAAGCAAGCTGCAGTTTTGACACACAGTCCAGTTGCCACGGAGGGAACTTTTGAGGGCTTGGCCCCTCCGAAACAAAACTCCAAATCCCCCTCCAAAATTGAAATATGAAGCACTATAAAACAGTGATGTTTGTTCAAATTCCAGAATGTCAAGCCCCACTGCACAAATGGTTGCATTCACAAAGTGTAGGTTGCGTGATAAGCCCAAGGGACGCTGTTGATCTGGAATGGCCCCTGAGTGAAGGTATGCAATTAGTGCGCTGCCGCCTGTTTGAATAGACATGATCATCTCTTGTTGAAGCGTCACGCTGAAGGCAAAGTAATCCCAGAGCAGTCCTTGGTTCAAGAAGCACAATAGACCCTTCCTAAATGCATTTATGCCACTTTGGGCCCTGTCATGCCTAATGCCCATAAACAGCAAACTTGACATATCATGCAAGCTTGACGTATCGCATGACCTAAGTACTTTTCACAGTCAATTGCATCAAAAAGCAAGCTGAACTTTTGCCACACCAAGCTTTTTATTAGTCATTTGTTTAGTAACAATGGTTCCATTTTAACACTATCCATGACTTCACATTTATAATTTCATTTATTAATCCTACCCATTGTGACACATTAATTTAACCACACCATTAGCAATGCTAGTCTACAAACCAAGACAGCCTTTAAAACAACAAACTGGCTTAAACTATCTCACAGATTTTGAAATGACTCACATAAAATTCAGTCTTAACAACTCAATGTCACAAAACAAAAATTTTGCCTATCGTGTTCAAGAACGAAAAAAGCTAACTGGCCTGGTATCGTCCAACAACCAGTCAATGCAGGCTCACGTAAACTAGGGAATAGGCATCATGAAGACAACAGGGCCTAGTGCAGACCAGAGGTGTACATGAGCCGGAGTGTCGGAGTGGACTCCGGCCGGAGTCTTTTTAACGATTTTCGAAAATAGGAGTGGAGCCGGAGTTGATTTTTTAAGGAAGGGCCGGAGTGGAGCCGGAGTCCGTTATTTAATGAGAGGTTACTTTGTTTATTATTGATTATTATTATTGCAGATTGTTTTTTATAAAGCATGTTATAACTTAACCTTCAATTGTGCAATACTACTTCACAGGAAGTCTTAACATTTTAATACAACTTGGATGTAAGTACGGTTAGTTTGGTGAGTTTCATGTGTGTAAAGATTTGGACAATTTCTTGTTCATGGTGATACGTTGAAAATATGTTGGCCAATAAAATTTAGCTCACACAAAAAGTTTAGGTCGTGTCTCAACAACCAGCATTTCCAGTTTTCTGTTTCGAAGGACAAAAAGTACCGTATCCCGCATCCAGTTTTCTGCCAGATATAAAACTGAGTTGGAGAACATCTCACTACTATCAACGTGGTCGAGTGGGAAGTGGCTAGACAATCCTCAGTTCGAGTGACTCCTTTGTTGTATTTGGTTTTTCTTTTGATGTGTTTACAGTACACAAGATTGTAAGGCAATAGTTTTGGACCCCTTGTGATGTACATTTCGAAAAGCAGACAAGTGTTGATAATTACATTAAGCTTTTGGACTAGGGTTAGGTTTAGAATTTTGGATGAGGGTTTTGTGTTACTGTTAATGTTTCAAATTAGGGTTTATAGTAAGCATTAGGGTTAGGGTTCAGTGTTAGTGTCTAAGGTTATTAGGGTTTAGGATTAGCGATTGATGTTGATGGTTAGGTTTGCAGTTAAGGTAAATGGTTAGGATATAGCGTAAAAAAATTATGGCCACCTTAATCCTTTATCTGAGAAGCAACTGACATGCATTGCAGTGATCAGCAAATTCATTTGATACGTTTTTTTAGTCTTTTTAATGCGAAAACCGGATACGGGCGTTTAGACACTGCCAAAAGTTTAGATAAATCACTTTGGAGTTTGAGCAGGTGTGGGTATGATACGTTTTTTTAGTCTTTTTAATGAGAAATCCGGATACGGTCGTTTAGACACTGCCAAAAGTTTGTTAAATTTACTTTGGAGTTTGAGAGTCCAAAACTTTAAAATGTGTCGGAGCGGAGTCCGAGTATATTCAGCAGAAGCAGGAGTGGAGTCGGAGTCAAAAATTTCAGATTCCGTACATCTCTGGTGCAGACTACAGACCACAAAGAGCTAGCCTGCTCTAGCTAGTCTAGACTACAGATCATGTTAGGCCTAGGGTACTCTCGCTAGCCCTAGTCCAGTTACATAGCAAACAACTGCCGTAATGTATACTGAAAGAGCCGTATCTTGCTACAGCAGCAACAGATTCATGCTGACAAACTTATTAGCGTGTTCAATCAGTAGGGCATGCGACATACACTGCGGTACTGGGATTACACCATACACAGTCTTGGAGTCATGGCACAAGGCTGAAAAGATCCTTCTGGAGGTACTAAATGAATGGTTGTGCGATGTAGCGGATGTGGAACTTTTTCCAAGAGTGCGAGTCCTCGAAATATCGAGAAAAGCGTTTCGGATATCCGTATCCGGTTCCCATTTCAAACTGCTTTTCGATATCTTTATCCGGTTGCAAACTCACTATCCGGGCGGATATCCCACCGGTAAAAGGGATAGTGATAATCTCTTGTGTATATTTTGTCATCAATGGCCATTGCTCTGCTGGGACTATTTTGCTATTCGAGTTGTATCAACCTTTGTCCACATATAACGTTGAGCTCGTATTACTATAGCAGCAAGGTGAACGAAGTCGAGTGTTTAATGTCAAAGCCTGCTCTGCGAATGTTCAGTGGTTCTAATCTCAACATTTGCTTCGGCTTAGCTGCAGCAGTAGAGATTACACCCGTGATGGGAGCGCTTTTATGTACTTTTTCTAAAAGTTTCAGGTTGAGGGTTATCGTTTAGGGCAGATATGTCCAACGGAAATGCCTTACTAAGCCAAAAATTATGTCACTGACTTCGTGAGGGCCGCACATTGAATGTCTTACTTTCATGTTACACTGGCAAACCAAAGATTACTTTGAAGCTACTGCGACCAGCTGAATACCAACTGCAATGATAACGACTTTATGCTGGTAGGCTATTTATTCTTGATCTGTGATGCTATAGGCAAGATTAGTGCTACTGGAACAACAAAAATACATAGTTAGAAAGCAGTTTAGTGCAGAGGAACGCATGAGTAGAAATCAGAAAACTAGATATCAGCATTGCACCAGGGTTGCGGAGCCGGAGTTGTAAGGAGCCAGAGTTTTTTTGGGTGGAGTCGGAGTCGGATTCCTAACAACACTGGGAGTCGGAGTCGGATTTTTTTGTCCGACTCCGAATGTCCAATTGGATCATTTTTTAAAATACACTCTTAAATTGGGAATTCCTGGTGTCAGCTTACTGGGCGTTCATGTTGATTGTTTTATGACTCGGTGGCACTTAACGGGAAAAAGATTGAGAACCCCTGATGTAGACAATAGACACAAGACCAGTTAAACGTTTCGAAAGGGCTATGTCATGTGTATACGATATCAAATTTTGAATGTTGCAAGTGCGCAAGAATGAGATTTCACTGCGTATATACTCTGGTGGTTCTGCGCGGTTGTGCACGTTAGAGGGAACACCGGTTACCAGGAAGTCTGAGCGATTTGATAACAACCACTACGACAGTGAACCTGAATCGCAAGTTAGGCTACTTAAGTTCCCAGAAGAAAATTTGAAATTAAAAAAAACAACGTATCGTCAAGCGCATGCTGTCCTTTTTACAATGTCAGAATGAGAACGACTGTTTTTCGCAAAGAAGCAATTGCAGACCACAAGGTGGAAGAATACTAAAATAAATTGTAAGACTACTGGAGGAATTCCAAGCCAGATTTGACCATTTCCAAGAGTTAAAACCATGCTTAGCATTCCTCTTGTAAATCCATTCAATGTTAATGCATCGGTGACGATGATGACTGTCAAGTTCGCCAACCGTTTGTTACAAGCTTGTCTGCTGTAAAAATAAAACTGACCGAAATGCACGAAAATTTGGCTCAAAACAAACTTTAGTCAATGCCATTCTACACTTTATTTCTGGCGACAGGTTCCCGAAAGTAACTACCCAGAATTTGAAATACTAGTGTATAACTTATTTCTGTGTATAGTACAACATACTGCTATGAATTTTTTTCTCTGTAATGAAGTTTGTAAAATTAAACCATCATGTAACCCTGAAAATGAAGACTTGGGAGATTTAATTCGCACAGCTTTAGCACGTAATGATCAGATTTTCGGGGACTAGAAAATCAAACAAAAAGTTAATACTGACATAACTGTACATCATTTAATGTAAAACTTGCATTCTTTACCGTATTTGTATTGACACTACAAACTGTTTTTGCGGCTCGCTGGTGTTTTTGGTTTTCTGCAAATGACTCTTCCATTGAACAAGTTTGCCCACCCCTGGTTTATACAGAGTGGCGTAACTGACGGGGAGGACAGGGGTGCGCGCCGCCCCTCCCTGGCAAGCTAAATGTAAAAAATGGGCCCCCTCAGAGGCTTCATGAACTGCAGAATATGAAAGTGCTTCTATAGTGCAGTGCTCAGCAAACCAACAGTCATCAAATGAATCGTAAAGTCAAAGTTGTTGCAGTGTAGCGGCATGCATTGCATGATCTTGAATGTGCATACTGTGTGTGATGCAATAATCGCCCGTAGGTGTGGAACTTTGCCGCAATTTGCAGCCATATACCTCTACTTGATTTGGAATGTGTAATGGAGTTGTGAATAAGTTTGTGTCTGAAAGCTGTCATGTGCATTTCCTTGAGATTAGGCAGTGACTATGAGATTAAAATACAGAGAAATTTGTGTAGTGACACTACAACTTTCTTTTTTGTTTTGTAAAGCCAATTAACAAAGCTGTTTGCAATTCACCGCTGGATGTTGAACCAGCGGTGTTAATTTTAGCATCTCGGCTGAAGGTGATAACTTCGTTTTTCTGGCCATCCCAGCGGGTACCGCGGCTTTCGTCTGCGCAGCGCACTTTACACCTCCTTGAAGCGAAGTATGCGATTAAGCCCATAGTACGGGTTGCGACTTCACAAAGGGTCAGAAAATAGGTTGCTTCGAGGCGATCAAAAACCTAAACCTGAGTGGTAATTTTTCAAACTTGTCTGTGGCTGTTTGCAGTGTAGCGTAGGCACTTGAGAAAAAAGTAGAATGCTGAGACTGAAAATAAACTTAGCAACCTACTGCCAAAAATCATCCATACAATCAACATTTTTGTCATGTTAACATACGTTGTTTGAGGCTTGGGGCGGAAGATGTTCACCAAACTCAGATTTCAGTCACGCTCGAAAAAGTTTTGGAACCGCAGGTTCATTAAGCAATATACAATTATTGTCAGGAGTCGTCTGATAAACACCCACATCAGGATTCATTATCATTTCTCAACTTTTTCTGAGTATTGCGACCCACTACATGGCAGTTTGGCACTAACGTTATCAATCAAAAATTTTGGTGTGTATTCCATCTCTTTACTTAGTGATCTTTGTAATGTTGATTATGCAGTACAGATTGCAGTTTTGACAACGAATTACGAATATTTTCTTGCCTTTGCTGCTGCAAATTTATTGAATATTTCGTCAAAAAATGATATAATTTAAAAGGCCACATGTATTAACCTAGGAAATATCTAACGCCATAAACGCTGCGGAGATGTTTTAGGTCAAGCCATTTTGTGATCTGAATTTCGACAATTAAATGTCCACGGAGATGTTCAGTTTATGTGTCAACTCAAATAAAAACACATGTAGCAGTAACTGAAAAGTTAACATTTATGACTAGTATGCTCAACGCAGTTGCACGTTTCAATTAATATCTTGAAAAAGTAGTCAGTATTTAGCTCCATTGCTCCACCCCCGCCATGTTGAGGATTTGCGCAAGAAAAATACGTAATTGAATTGATTTTATAATTAATGCCAACCGTCAAATCGTGCTTTAAATTAAATGAATGCAAACGGTTGTCCGCTTCGTGCTAAAAATATCTCGCAAAAACATTTGATAGCTTGATCAAAACAATTTACATGCTTTTGTGCACCACTGAGCGTCCCCATCCGGCATTTTTAGCCATTTACTTCAGAACTTGATGTTAAAATGTTTTCATTTCTTCCCACTGCTGGATTTCTATTTGATGATAAGTGAAAGCAGGCATAGCTGGTGCGCTGTGTCAGTGTTTGACATTCCCCTGTGTTCATGGGTTTCCGCAGGGAAGACAAAATGGGAATTTGCCACCACCTGGAAATTGGGCCTAGAACCAAACATTTCTAGAAAACTTGAAGTCAGCAGCTTAATTGACTTAATTCTTGCAATGGCAGTTTTATTTTCCGATATGACACTCACACTGCGCAAGAGCCGGGTTCGCTGTTGTGGTGCCATGCAATTCAGAGCTTGCAGTTCACTGATGTCCGCTACATTGCCTGAAAAGGACGGTTGCGAAACGTGGGTGCGGAGAGTTCTAAATTGGCCTTCATTGCGTAACAGTAACATGGCAACAGAGGTTCACTTCAAGTTGCGGTAGTAGGCACTGGTGCCACGCCTGGTGATTTTTCACTAGATCTAGTGATTTTTAGACTAACCTAGTGAACTAGTGATTTTTCACTACAAACTAGTGATTTTTTGCAAAGTATGTTTTTCTGAGTTTTCAGCCCTTTTAATGCATAAACAATGGATTACGTGAGTCGTTCATTGCTGCAATTTACCCGTGGCGGTATTTTCATTATTTGCAGGATCACTGCAGTAGAAATAAGTGATAAAATGCTATGTTAATTGGTCTAAAATACTCCACAAGTGGTGTCGTTTTCAGCTCTTGAAAACAGCCTGACGATTGTTGGTATGAGATTTTTCAGGCTGCAGTATGATACAGTTGTATTTTAACAAACTTGCAAATGATGTAAAGGTTTTTGGGTATACATCAAATAACTAAATCATTTTAAGCAAAACTGCGAACTTTGACCCAAAAAAATCAAATCTAGTGATTTTTTTTCAAATCTAGTGAAATATTTTCTGCGAATCTAGTGATTTTTGCAAGCAGCACTGGTAGTAGGTGTTTAGCCGCATGTGATTTTGGAAGACATCCGTGGCAGGAAACGCAGCGAGACATGCTGATGGCAGTAAGTCACTTACTTTTATACGTTGCGAAAAGAAATCTTGCTGCCAACGAAGCACATTTTGGGACTGTTGCCGTAACGTAGGTCATTTTCTTTGTGGTGTAGAAAGGGTAAAGCGTTATGTGAACGCCCATTTGCATTGTATCGTCAGCAGCCCGATATGGGCAAGCAAAATGTCGACTTTGCCGACCAATGGAAAAGTTTCTGTGAAGGCCTATGCCTGTGTTGTTTATGTTTATAATGTAAGATCTGCTTTGTACTGTGCTATAAATAACCATTTTTGTCTTATTCGAGTATCCTTTGTGGCAACCTTTCGGTCAGAATGTCGTTGAATGTGCGATTCACCACGAACCAGGTGTGCATGAAGACTTACACCCATATATATGTGGCGCAAACATTCTAAGACTAAAGCCCATACATATGTAATGTATGTGAAGTTTTGTGAACTAATTACTGCATTCCCAAACGGTGGCCAATGGGCCCCCTTCAGCAAAGTTTGCCCCCCTGGTTCAAACCTCTAGTTACACCACTGTTTATACAATGTGTAAAGAAGCATTGCTGCCAACAAAGCGCATTTTTTACAACCAATACTCCCTCTACATGTGCGCGAATGCGCAATACCACCAGCTATCATTTGCGCAGTAAAATCTCATTCTCGCGCACTTGCAACATTCCAAAACATTGGAGGAGCACGATAACAAGGATAAGCTATTTGAATTAAATGTGTAATTTGTTCGTATTTTCATACGATTTTATACTTATTCTAAAATTTCACAAAGTCTGTATTTCATTTATAACTCTGCTAACTCAGTCTTAAATATCCATGCTCACTAAAACAAACATTTGCTCAGTGTAAAGTTTCTTGCAAGGAAAACCATGCATGCAACTGTTGCCGTAACACTGGACATTTTTTGTATACGTCCATTTGCATTGCCCACAGCCTGAAAAAGATAAGCAAAATGTCGACTTTGCCCCCCGTGGAAAAAATTCTGCGGACGCCCATGAGCATAACATATCTTGATAATAATGTGCAAAATTAGCTGCGTTAGACGAGACTGTAGAGAGCTTCAGAAATTAGTCAGATAAGATAGGTTTCCCAAACTGAAAGATTTCGCACTAAAAATGCGATCGACGTTTGGAAGCACATACGTGTGTGAGAGTACATTTTCTAACATAAAGCAAATCAAATCTAAAAACAGAAATCGAATGGCAGACGAAACACCGGACCATAGTTTCCGACTTGATACCACTAACATACTGGTATTGTTGAAGGAACGATAATGTCAGAGAAGCCTCAACCACAGGAATCACGCTGATACAGATCTGTAATAAATCGTTTATTGCTACAGTGCAATAATTTCAATGACACACACACTAAACTCACTTATTTTCCCTTTTCAATTTTAAATACTGTGAATCTGATGTTTTATACATCATTTTGTTGGAAGTGGCCCGCGAGTTGTCACGTTTTTGTGAAATGGCCCGTAGGTCAAAAGCAGTTGGACCACGCTGCCTTAGAGTATTTACCAACGCTTTGGTGGTATCATGAATGAGTTTCTATAGGTCACTGTGAGTTCAGATGGGCAACTGTATGGCAGAGATGAGTATTGGACTGCACTTGGATTGGATTGGGTCGGGACTATGACGAATTTTGTTGATTTTGGATTGGATCCGCCGACTTCTTAGCCTTTTTTATAGCGCGAGAAGGATCAGGTCTTCTAGATTCGGCAAGCGAGCGTTTTTCGTCTGTCTATCACAATGTCTGACCGTCGTGTGTGTCACAATACCACAGTTAGTTTGTCATAATACACTAATTGATGGTGCTGGTGCAACTCGCCCTGCATTATTTGAAAGCGCTGTGTTGATGCAGCTTTGCTGTTTAATGGTCGCATGGGGCGCAGGATAGAGGTTCGAGAAACTGTAATCTCAAATTATATTTTTGCCATACAATTTTTGTGCCCCTGTCAAAGTGGCGCCCATGGCACGTGCCATGCCTGCCATACCCTAGATACGCCACTGTATATGACACTTTAAATTAGGCAACATGAACATCAGGATTAGGCACAACCACATGCTTTTAATCATTCGGAATTTTTATTACGACCCAACGAAGCTGATTCAAGCACATAATTGAATTAAAGTTGGTGAAACTTAAATGATTTGCTTCTGTGCTTAGTGAGCGCGTTAGGCTAAAAAAAGTACATTCCTTAGAAAGTCGTTGGGACTGAAGCTATGCTTAGTCTGCTTGTCGCTGAGATTGTTCTACTGTACATGCGACCATTTGAGAAAGAGATTCTTGAAAACTGTGTGTCATACAAAAAGGAAGTAAGCTGCACGTAAGTTGCTCAAAATGTCGACGGAAAAGAAATTGTGGGCCGAAAAGTGTGGTGGCCAACAAAGTGTGGCTGTTAAGCACGTCGATGATTGGAATTACAAGTTAGTGTAGTGGACCAGACAGAATGGCTACCTCTAATAGAAATGAAATGGAAAGCTGAGCACCCTAACTAACACTTGCTAGGACACAGAAACAAAGCGCAAGACTGACGTTCGAACTCTGAAGTTAGCAACAGACTGAGGAGAACACACTGCCACACTGAACTGAATCTCAGCAACTACAAATGATCACTTCAACTCCAACTGGGAACTCTAAACGCCACTGCATTACTTTAGTTTGTTTGCTTTGTGTTTTTTGGCACTTTGCAGCGCGTAGGCTATGTAGTGGTAGCACAGGGGTTGGGATGTTTTATTATATCGGTTTCTCTGTTTGTTGTATGTAGGTCAGGATATAGCATTGCGATCTGTTCGCATGAGTCAAAGTTTATTTGCGGGGCGCGGATGTTTCTTTCAGAATCTGTGCTTTGTCTGTTGAATTTGGAGAAATGAATCAAAAAGCGTTCAACAGTTTCCGGAGTGCCGCACTGCATTATTGTTTTCTCACGGCAAGAAAGATTTGCAAAGAACAGCCTCAAGCAGGACATCTGGCATCAGCACAAGCATGAGAAAAAGGTGTTGATGTAAGTTAATCAAGCCGAAGTACAAATTTGATTTGTAAAAGAGCGTTCGCCTAAATCAGAAATTCCCAAGCTTTCTCTGGCCATGTACCCCTTCAGGATTTCGATGGATGAGCATGTACCCCTAACATTTCTTATGTTAAAAAGGCTGAGGAAAATAACAAAAATATAGTTACCAATAAGCATATAATGATTTTTGAAATTAATATTCACTGATATATGCTCAAGTAAATCGAAATGAATAATATGTAAACATATTTTTTCCTTTTCATTACTGACCTTAAATGTACCCCTTCAGATAGGCAAATGTGCCCCTAGAGGTACATGTAACCCAGTTTGGGAACCCCTGGCCTAAATGCTGGCTGTTTGAGGCGCTTGCAATTCAACGCGCACGTTATCGCTGATACCAACTGTCGTCTCGCGAACGTAAAGAACTCCATTTTATAGAATTCAGCAAAATGCGTCCATTTGTCCACAAAGCTTTTTTCATTCTTTGAGCCACATCGAAACGAAGCTCAAAACACTACAATACTTTACCTTGACATGTAGGCTCTGAAGCAGACCACTGAAAGTTCGATTCGCAAGTTATGCTTCGAGCACCAATTCTTCTGTAACCATCGTTGCAAGTGAATACAATGGCAGATCCCTGACGAAAGTTTTCAATAGGACCAATACGTTGCATTCCTCCATGTTCTGGAGCGCGTACTTCACGACACTCGCGGGGTCTTTCAGCTGAGCAAAAACATTCAACTTTTTATAAACGTCGTCGATGTACTGCATTGACGCAAGTCATGTTTTGCGATAGCTTTATTTAGCGGTTGGATGGGTTCAGTCTGTATGTTTTTTTTGACTTACTATTCATCCAGTTTGCGTTGTTCTTTAGAAAGTGCCATCAGAGTTTTTAAAAATTCGATTGAAAAAAATTTGGAATCGAATTATTAGACTGTTTTATCAAACTTTCAAAGTTTGTGATAGCTGGTTCTGCATAGCAATTCGCACAAAACGTGCTGATAGATGCGTCATAGAGCTCAAGACGTTTTGCATTGGTATAGAAAGAAAGTTACCTGTTATTTATAACCGATATCAGTGGAATATTATAAGAGAGTATTATGTTTAATTTCATTTGACTACGCATTGGCATAGGCAAGGGACGGGGGATGGGCGGGACCTTCTGAGTGGCTGCACATGGTTGATTAAAAATTAATTTTTTGAAAGGAGTTTAAAAATATAACTTTTTTTTTTAATTTTAGATCAATATTTAAAAGTTTTAAAAGTTCTGATTCTTTTACGTTTTTCTCTTAGAAGCCCTAGACTGGAAGGCTAGCCTAGACAAAACAAGAAATGTGGTAGTAGAGTGAGCAACTTGATGAAATGTTTTTTTCCAACACTGTGGGTAAAATCTAATGTGCTATAAGTACCTCATGAAATCATAGCTTTTTGAACACACTTACTGGGAGGTAAATGATCCCTGATCCCTACACTTTTTCTCTAGACAAGCCATATTTCCCCCATTCCAATAAAAGGCCCTTTGAAAAAATGAAAGAGATGACAATCGACCGCAGACTAGCAAATATTGCTGGTCCGTTAGTTTGAGGTTCATACTGCCCCTCCTCTCAAAATCAGATAAAAAAGGCTCTGCATGAAATCACGGTAGTCAAGGCTATCTTAATCCTTTTTCTCCTATCGTTCGATTCTTAGTAACGCCCCAACGGCACATCATTACATCACTTGACACCTAGGCAATGGCGACAAACACTTCTTGTTCTTGGCACATATCATGACATTTTTTTAATTTTCAGTGGAATATTTTCAAAAAGTGCCACAAGCTACAGCCTAATCCAGTGTGGTCCAACTGTAGGTCTGGGGGCCGCATATGACCCGCCACAGCGTTATCACTGGCCGACAGAAGCATTCAGGAAAAACCTTAATATCTGAAATATGTTGAAAAGCGTGTGAGGTTACATTTGTCTCATTAAATTGCGCGCGCTGGATAAAGTGCATTTGCACAAGAACAATGAATAACACCTTTTCTATGTACCATAATTGTATTTGTTTTATTTAGTTATTTTACGATCAAATTAGAAGGTAGGCCCTCCGCTAACCTTCAGCTGGAACACATTACTGGACAACCTCTGTGTTTTTCGTTGCCTCGGCTTTCGTTGTCTTGAAGAGTACATCTGGCGCAATGATCTCAGTACAGCCAAATAAGTTTGTCTATCTGTCCGCTAAACGCGGCCTACTTGAAGTGTCCCTCGAGCGAAATTAACTATCCATCCCTGCAATTGTGTAACTTTAATTAGAACAAGCATAACACCTTTTAATAAAAATGTACAATAGTAACGGTGATAGAGACTATTGATAGCTTCTGGAAATTAGTCAGCAAAAACAGATTTCCCAAACTGAACTATTTCGCACTGAAAATACATTCGAAGTTTGGAAACATTTACACCTTTTTTAGTTTTAAAACTGTTTTATAGTCTAAATAATTTTGTTGGAAGTGATTCGGAAGTAGGCACGTTATTGTAAAATAGCCCATAGGTCAAACGTACAGTAGTTGGCCCACGCTGGCCTAGTCATTGGTTGGACTTATCAACAATAAATTTTGTCCATTGAAGTGAAGAACTCTGCAAAGGTAACATTGCTCAGTTTCAATAGAACTGCTGTTTTTCTATGTGACCTAATAGTGGTGGAAAATGCCATTCTTGAAGCGAGATGGTGGATTTGGTGTGTTTGCGTGGGTAACTTAGAGTTCAGATTGTAGGTTCAACCTGCAAGTAGAGTGAACCAGAGCCAGCCAATAGGCAATGTGGATTTCGTAGAAGTCTCCTTTCTTCAACGGTGCACGTAACATTTACAGTCATAGAAGAAACATTTCACAAAGACAAACTTACAAAAGGTGTTGCTTCCATTTTGATGAATTGAGGCATGAACCTTTGTCTGAAAACTTAACGCAAGCACAAACGATATGTTTAGGTGTGATTATGGTGAAGGCTTTTATTATAAGGGGTGTTAATCGCAACAGTTGCACAACTTCACAATGACTGTACTGAATAAAGTTGTTCAGTACAATTATCGTAGAACGGAAGACGTTGTAATCACTGCTCAACATTAAAAAGGCGTATATGTCCCACCTGACAGGTTTGGTAATACAGTTTCCGAAATAGACGTACGTTGGTAACGAGCAAAGGCAAGTGGTGACACTATGCACGACTAATTTGATCAAGCCTAACTGCTAGACCAAGTTTGCAGGTCACGATGAAGGTTGGAAGCCAACGCTCAACCAGAGTCGATATTAAACCCTTTTTCATCAAAATGGGTCCCGCACCTATGGAGGGCCCCACGCAAGTGCAGTTAGAGTTAACATTTGAATTTTTTTCATATTCCAAGAGAATTAAATCCAAAGACGCCGGAGAGCGGGCGCATGACGG
>Ga0210059_1003916_pt1 | contig 23966 bp, 16 predicted proteins | sample Ectturendosymbi2_FD_188042 | JGI IMG/M metagenome (GOLD analysis project Ga0210059, IMG submission 188042) | Ecteinascidia turbinata endosymbiont from Florida, USA - Sample 2 (SPAdes) (version 2) | ecosystem: Host-associated > Tunicates > Ascidians > Unclassified | place: Key West, Florida...
CTGCTGTTGGTCTTTATTGCGTAACAATAACATGGCAACAAATCTTCAAAAGTTCACTTTACATCACGGCAGCAGGCGTTTTGTTGCATGAGACTGTTGAACGTACACATCGTGGTAGGTAATGCACCGAGACAGTGACATGCTGATAGCGGTAAGCTACGTACATTTGTACTTTGTGAAAAGAAGCATGAGTGAGTTATAGCAGTGCTTCCACAAGTTTGAAAAATCAATTATTAGTGCGAGTGTGACCAACGCGCCGGAGTGTCAAACTACACTTATGCAGGCTTGTTTTCATTCAGTATAAAATTACGTGGCTTGTTAGAATGCACCTATGCAGGCTTGTGGGAATATGTCTTAATCCTTAAGGTTTAGTTCTGACATCTGAGTGAATACCGAATGCAAAGCCATATTGGCTGTGGCGAGTTTTCATAATTCATCTGATAAATTTTGCAAAACCTGCGTGGTGTTTTAAGTCTAGTAAGTTTGTCCGTAGTCGTGTCAACATACAGGTCTACTTAATTGTCCGGTTTGTGTAGCAAGGTTTTATTGATCGCTTTGGACGAGATCCCAGACGTTTACAGCTCTTGGTTCTAAGTGATGCTGACATGTCCTGCAGCTGATCCCACAATCAGGGGAGGAGCAACCGGGCAATTCCCCCCGACATTTTCAAAAACATGTTCAGTTGTTAGTTCAGTTGAATATATCAGCTGGGTGTGGTCTTGCTTGCTAAGTAAGTGAAGTCATAATTTGTGGTTTCGTTGAAAACCATGCCAATCCAATGCTTTTTTCTTTACAGATCATGGCAATGCTTACTTAAAAAGAAATGCCCTGCGTTGAAAATCTGCAGATAACCTACTGTGTAAATGTTCATAACACTAATATACTTGGCTATTGCTGCCAACGAAGCGTTTTCTGTGATTGCTACCGTAACATGGGGTATTTTCTTTGTAGTGTAGAAAGGATAAAGAGTTTTCTGAACGTCCATTTGCATTGCATCGTCAGCAGTGTTCCCTATAAGGTGCGCAAATACTCAGGACCACCAGAACTGTTGTGCAGTGAAATCTTATTCTCGCGTACTTGCAACATTCCAAAGCAATGGAAAAACACGCTAACAAGAAGCTATTTGAATGAAGTGTGTATTTTGTTCGTATTTTGATAAGATTGTATTTTTATTATATAATTAATAAAGTTTGTAATTCATTGAAAACTCTACTTACTCTGCCCTAAAATAATCATGTTCACTAAAACAAATATTTGCTCAGTGTAAAATTATCTTAGAGGGAACACTGATCGTCAGCAATTTGAAAATGATAAACCTTGCTCCCCCTGGAAAAATTTCTGCGGACGCCCGTGAATGATCGTGCTTTCTCGCTTTCGTTCTTTTCGTTACTTTCGTGCTTTCACGCATTACAAATTGTTTGCTTCTTTCCGTTCTCTTATTTTCGGTTTCAATATAAACAGAATCAACCCGCTTTTTGTTAGTATTTCATCAAAATTGCCTGCAATACAAATGTTATACACAAATTAGTACTATGGGTGTTGTAGACTATTCCAAACGACAATTAAAAACTGTAAGGTTCCCCATTTGAAGAGCACTGATCGAAGCCACATGCAAGTGACTACGCTCACTTGCTGCAAATAACATACAAGTCAAACAGCACTATTGCACTATGCTGGCTACTGCCAGCGGTAATTGTGATGTAACAAACGTAACCTACAATGAGAATAAGTATTTTGTCGTCACATGAATTGTTTAACTCGACTCCTCTATGTACCTGCGCCGACGCCAGTGACTGCGTCATATGGTTGTTATGTGCCACATTGCTTGTTGGTTCCGTAGCGGTGCGGTGTTAAAGTTTGACCAATTTTATCATTCAAGCGTCTAAACCAAGCTTAGACTTCTTTCCTCGTAAATGTACGTGTGTGGAAGTGATTGGTTTACGCAATAGGGTCCTGTGAAGCATTGGTTTCATTGCAAATCGATGTCGCATCCCCCCCACCAAATTGGCCTGGTCACAGGCTAAGCGTGCAATGCGGGAAATGTAGGAAAAGAATCAGATTCACGCGTCACTGGCGAAGGAGCTTCCCACGCGAACCGCGATCCACTGCTGAAAAGGCTGGAGAGGCGCAATGCACAATGTAGAAAATTCACGCAGAGACATGATGCTATTGACAAAAAGCCAACGACGCTAGTGATATCTGCTGAAGTCTAGCTGCAGAAACTGCATAGCACACTTTCGACACAGACGCTGTTTAGACTGATCCGTGCTGATGGAATTCTAGGATTCATGACATTTTAAGGCTGCTAGGAAAACATCTTCAAAACTGTGTTGTAAGCGTAACAGATTTTGACTTTTCATCAGCTATTTGAACGCATTTCACATAAATTTGGTTTGACATTTAACCATGCCAAAAGGTGTTCGCATGGCAAGTTAACGAGCACATACCAAAAAGAAAAAGACTTTGGTCACCGATTGCTCCTGACTGGGAATGAGTGCAAATGCACTGTTCGTCTGAAATACGGAATCGTTAGACCGCAGCTGCTTGCAGCCGGTTTCATTTAAACATGGCTGTCAAGCTTCTCTTTCTCACGGGTATTATATTTTAATTGACCTCCAGGAGTACATGAAACTAAAACTCTTTCTAAGTACTGCAGTTCAGCGAATGTGTGTCACGCAGCAGTTTAAATGTCGGTTGCCCTGAAGATCTTGTCAAACCACTGCCACGACCGCACTGCTAACTTTCAAGTTTTTGTCACTCTTTCTTTCGAGCAGGACAAGAAATGCAGGGGGGTCCGATCCTTGGCCTTTCTGGCCGAGGACTGCAGGCGGGTAATTTCTCAGTAACTTTAGAAAAGCCGCGTCCAAGTGATGCACAATGTCAGAGTTCTTCACTAACGGTTGCAACTCTGTATTTAGCAATTAACGTATAAATCATTGCAAAAGCTTCCTTCGCTACATCGAAACTGACAGTTTAAAATCACAAAGCCTTAAAAGGTGTGACGTCACAAATGCGAAGCGCTATTCCGTCCGTCACGAGTGGACAAACGCTTCGGCAGCGAAATAACTTCCGTCTTTCAACCCTCGTGATCGAGTCGCTGTAACTATGAGTATATTTTTGTCGGCGTAAGTTCCTGAAAAAAGAACATACTAATCACAGAAATCGATCCCTTTCCGAATTTCAGACGCTTAGAAATTATGACGAAGCTCTCATGGATGTTGCAAAAAATAAAAATTTTTAATACGTTGCTGATAAATAACTCAGACCTCAGGAGCCGGAGCAGAGATGTGTTAAAAACACGTTTCCCGACGTTGCAACAGTTAGTTATTGCCGTCACTTTAGTTCGTGACAAGGTATATTTTTCGTTGTTTAAACATCTCCCGTTCCAAACGGGTTTTCAGTCGCATCTTGACCGAGCGAGGTCAAAACACATTTATCTTCGATTGAACAAACGTCGATTTTTCAAATGATTTTTTTCGCGATGCACAATGTGTCTTGTTACAACATAACGCGGTACAATCAAAGAAATTAAAAGCACTATCGCGTTGGTACAGAACGCCAGCAAAAGGATCGTGCAACTCTATCGCAGGAACGAGTTCGCGTACGCGAGCAGCGACGGCATGGTCTACATCCGGGAGTTTAGTCCGGTGGGCAGCGAGATGCGGATGTGCAACACGCTTCAAGGACACGAGCTCGAAATAACCGCGGTGAAGTGGAACGCCGTGTACGACAAGTGGATCACTGCTTCGGAAGACGGCACCATCAAGATATGGGTGAGAACGATGATTTTGATGAGCGTCAAGTTAATCTTTCTACACGAAGGCTCCGCAGCGGTCCGCCGTATTGAAAAAGAGAAGAAAAATCGTGCTTTTTCTGCACAACCTTTGGTGCAAGAAAATCTATTGATAAGGATCGTTCTTTTGTCAAACTCGCCTGAAATTGCATGCAAGTTCTGCCTAAATCCGAGTCGTGTCTGTCGCTTGCTTCACGAAAACCGCTTTTTGGCCCCTGACCTGGATCAGGACGAGGACCTTCCTGGCGACCGCCGCCCGGACTGGTGTTCCGAAGTCGGTTTCGAGGTCAGGAATGCGTCGGGAAAAATGGCGGGATCGATTTCATGAACAAATGCGCAAATCTTGTTCCCTGCTGTTCGTTATATTGAGCGGCGATGGATTCCCGGCTGCGTATCCCGTCAGCGCCGGCGTGGTCTCGTCCGCGATCATCCGATAAAAAGGCACTGACATAGTTAGTAAGCCGATTTCTCTGGCGAATTATGTTTGTTCCATTTCCTGCAACCCCGCGTGTGGTTGATTGCCATTTTACGCTAATACCCGTGCGCGGTATTGCGTGATCCCGGTTTTGCACATGGCCAGTGCTGCTTATGACTGGCAGCTTTTGTCTGAGTGTAAGTTGCGCATCTGGCTCTTAACTTTTCTAAAATGCGCCGTTAAACGCCGAAAGCAGTCGAATCAATGTCGGTTTTATTGTTGCGCGCTGCGCACAATGCTGCGCGATCGCAGCGGAGTGGAAAACAATTTCTCCTCGCGCGAGTTTCGCAACTGATGGTTGGACGTCGCTTTTTGGAAGTTCCCGACTTTTTTATATTGATCTCCAAGGCGTGTAGCGTGTTGGCTGCAGTCAGATGCTGGAAATCTCTGTAGCGTTACACCTTGGAAATTAAAGGTCCTGTTGAGAAGCTGGAAAAGTTGTGATCGAATTCGTTAACCTCCTTTTAATCAAACGGTATTAGCTGTAACAAAAACTGGACAATCTGATATGCTCTGACTGCAGCTACCCATCGCAATTACCATATTTTGTACATTGTGATGCCTGCTTGTGTATGTTATATGTGTTTTGAGTAGTTCGTAACAGCCACAGTAATCTTGGAATTCGTTCCTGTCCGTGAAGAAGTGTGATCAGCGCTGTTAGCAGCTTAAAATTGCGAAAATAGAAATTATTTTTTGTTTTCTGCAGTCTGAGGACGGCATGAACTGCGAACGAACTTTGACCACTCAAGGCCCTGTCAGTTGCATGTGCATTGACAAAGTGAATGGATGCATTGTGGCAGCTGTGGATTACATCATCAAGTCAGTTGTATTTCAGTTCCTTCAGTGGCTTGACCTTGTTTCTTTTTATGTAAAGTGTCGTTTTAATTCTTATGTTTAGTTTCGTGATTTTCCGACTTCGTGTCTTTGCACTGAACAAACTTGTTTCGCACGACTCGTTCCTTTAATGACTTTGCTGCTTATCCTGTGACTTGATACTGATAGTGAGAAGCTTCAGCTGCAGCTGCTGCACTCGTCGTTAGCGGGAAAGGTTGGAACAAGTTTTTTGTTGCCATCCATCAGGTTTAAAACTACCAAAATCCTATGTCTTCGCAACGGAACGCTCCAGTAGCGATGCACAAACTAGTTTTCGTAAGAATGTGGAGGCAGGTGCAATAAAAGCATGATCAAATGTAAGAGTACAACAAAAGATTCCTGTAGATTTTATGCTTGTTGCCATACAGCCAGGGAAACTTAATACTAAAAGGTTGGGAAGGGGTCTTCAGTGCTGGCACTCTGTGAAGAACAGCTGTCACTGAGATAATCATAATGTCATTGCAAAGACTGCGTGAACGTTGGCGAGCTTCAATCAATGGTGGGTATCTTCGGACTGGCCTCTGATCTGTTTTTCGTCCCTTGCTTTATGTTCTTGGAAATATTGTTTTTTAACCGCCCTCGACAAAAGTGTGTACCAATAACTGGTAAGCGACTTTCCAGCAATCACTCGAATATGCAGCAAGCCTCGTAAGACTTGAAGAAAAGCATTTCGTGGAAAAATGTGGACTGACCTCATTGCTTTCATCTGATTAAAATTAGCTCAATTTTCGCGATTAGAAGGAACTTTTGTTTGTCCGTGAGATTCGATAATCGCGCTTTTTGCGCGTATTGACGAAGCGCCACTTCGCAGTTTGATCAGATAAAGCTTTTTCAAACTGTGTTCGCCTTTCGTGGTCGCCGGTCCGGTTTTCCTGTTTGCTGCGAACGATCCTGACCGTACGTTTCGCTGTTCAGAGTCTACGACTTGGAAACTTGCAATTTGGTGCAAACAAACATCGGACACAGCGAAAGCATCCGAAGCATCGAGCACTTGGTCGAGAGGTCGCAGGTCGGTTTTCTGTTTGCTCGCAGAATTTTCCTGCAACTTGCATGCTCGTTTCTTTGCAACTGTACTAATCACTGCTTGGGCCATCTTGTCAAAACATCAGCTACATACGTCGAACGTTTGTCTCTGCATGAATTAAACACAAGAATACCATTTGTATTTACTGCCTTTATCGCTTTATTCATACGTCCAAGATTTTCTGCGATAAGCAGTCTCAAATGAAAACCAATAAGTAAACAGTTGCATAAGTACTGTAAATGAAACGTTACTTTGCTCACCATTGGTATGACTGTGGAAGGCATGCCCCAGTTTAAAACTCAAATGGAGTTTCAACTTCACGCACTACTCATGATTTGCTCTGCGATCTTGCACCATGATCGTGATTAAAAAACGTTGTCGGTGGTAACAACACATGTGCATGGGTACATACGTATATTTAAACAAAATATGTGCATGGATGCATACGTATATTTAAATAATACATGTGGCTGATTGCACTGCAATTACTTCATTGCTTATTTGCAGTATTTTCTGGCGTTTTTCTTTCATCCATTGTTCACTGGGTTGACGTTTCTGAGCTCAGTACACATTATCTTGTACTTATGACCGACAAGAAACTGGTCAAGCTAATGTTCAGTATTTGCGTTTCATGTATCTGTTGAAATCTTTCGCTTGACAAACTATACTCGAGCTGCACTGTAAGAATTTTAATTTTGGAAGGTTTAGTTGCGAGACTACGCAGGTCCGTAGGAAAATGTACCACGATATGTTCAGACTATGGTTTGATGACGTTATAGCAAACCCAGGCATTAAACGCCCGGGAGTCCGGGACCCATCTCGTTTGGAAGTTGCTGGTGACCGAAAGCTATGTGCTTGTACGAGAAGCCCAGTGTACCCTACGGCATAAAACATTTTTTTGTTCTGTGTGGTGAGAAAAAGAAGTAAAACAAAGAGAAATATGAATTTACCAGCCCAATTCCAACTTCATCACTTTTTCAACATGATCGATTCAGATACAATGAGTTTAGAAGTAACAGAATTTGAACATCATGTGAGACAGTGGTGGACGTTGGTAACACTAGGATCTATGGGTTTTAACAATCGATTTGTTTGCTGCAGTACGTTTCGGGCTCGTGGGACAAGACTGTGAGAATATGGAACGCATACCGCCGCCCTGTACGGAGAAGACGCCAGAATAAGCCAGACGAAGACAACAAAGCCTCCACGCGTTCCGTGCTCAAGTGACTGCTGGCCAGGCTTGCTAACTGAATAAAGACAAGCGGTCAAAAACACTGAGTGATGGCACAAGTATTTTTGCATCAACAAAATTTTATTTTTTATTACTGCGCATCACGTCTTGCAATATCGGCAGTGATAATCTGGAAATGTTGTAAGGGGGGATATCTTCCACATGAAAATTGAAAGCGATCCCAGCGCTTTTTACTCGACCCAGGTGCCGGAAAGTTTTTTAAACGACACCAACGTCGTTAACCTTTCTGCGATAAACTTCGAAATAGCGCGTCGCCCGCTTAGTACAAGCAGCAGCAGAAGTCCGCTTTGCTGGTATGCGGCTTTAGCTTGCTGCGCCCGTTTCAGTTTCGTAAGAAAAGGATCATCCTTGCTGCTGCTTCTGCTGATCGCAGTGATGGCAGAGACCCTTTGTCCTTTGCGGACAAAAGCAAGAAGAAACGCCGGATAGAAGGAACAGCGGTTTATTGCGCAATTAGCACTGCTGGTCGCGCACGTTTTGCAATAGCAGCTGCAGGGCAGGACGCGCCGCGCGATATCTCGCCACCGGCTCGTCATGGCTGGCGCGATTCTTTTGCTGCAGAAGTGCTTTTACGGACACGCCGTCGTTCTCGCACATGGCGCTCTTCGCAAACGCAGACCAATTCTTTTAAAGCTTCTGATGCAGGAACGGAGAGAAAACCTGTGCCGCGAATCGTCGCTTCGTTTAAGCATTTGTTGCTTAGTTGAACGCTCTGCCGCCCACACTGTGACGTCACATCCGTCGAATTTTTTGTTTCTTGTTTCGAGATTGGTTTTGTGAAAAAAAGCAGAAGAAAGACTCGAGATGGACAACAACTTGCAGGAAATTCAGCAATACAACCAGTGTGTAAAACAAAGGATTTTTTTCATTTTTTTTTCAATGACTTTTATACATGATTTGTTAGACTGCATGAAGTTTTACCTTAACTAGAAACATTGCCGTCCGTGGCTTGCTATATATACCTGGTTCATACTACTAAGCAGTTTATTTTGCATTATACCATCCTCGTTATTTGAGATTGAATATTACCCTTCTGTTGTAGGCCTATGCTTATAATTGTCGATATAAACCAGTGTTTGTCATTCGTTCCAGTGTTTGAAGTTGTTTGTAATTTACCTTTCAGATTTTTATACTGTGATACTGAATTTTTGTACCGCCTGCTTGCAGAACGTTCAGCTTACTTTGTGTTATATTACCTCCATGCTGGAGTCGGTGTTTCTGTTGTTGCCTGGTCAAGAAAGGCTACACGTTCCAGCAAGGCAAAGAACACTGACTTGTAGCTCACGACCGGCTGTTGCTAACGATTTTATTTCTACGTGCGTGTGACTCCTGCTACAGCTAAAGATACAGCAGTAAAGAGAAAGTTGCATCCAAATATGCGGAACACTTGCTAAATGATGACAAAAAACATCAAATATTTGTTGTGGAGCGCATGCGAGAGTTGAAATTTAGGAACAGGCTATTTGACTGTGACAAATGCACAGCCTCTGACGTCACAGAGGCTTTACTTTTTTTTGTTTGTCTGGAACGCGAATGTGAGATAAGACAATCTGGCATTTAGTAGGTAGATGGCGTTCCAATCCATAACAGAAATTCTAAAGCATTGGGTTTTAATGGTTCTTGAATAATGAGCTGTCGCACTCTTGTTTTTTCGACTGCTGCTGACGACCGACACATTAACAGCGATGATATTCGTCCGAAGTAACGCATGTGTGTTTGATGTCAGTGGTTATGCCGCTGAGTAGTGCTCGCATCATCCTGTGTCTGAAGTATTTTACTCTGTTTTGCGCTAGAATCGTGTCGCTGTTGCAAACCAGCAGCGTCCTGCCGTGTACCTCATATATGCATGTGGTTTTGCCACCTAGTTCGTCCCGTCGATTCCGTCGCTTGTAGCTTGATCCTTGGCTCTTTCGATGAATCTATGAACAAGTCCTTCTGCAAATGTCTCTTATCTCCAAGTTTTTGAAACCTTGGCGTTTTGTTCACGACGCGACAAAGTTTTGTGGCTCGCCGCATGGGCGTCGGAAGGATTTCTTTTTAGGTGGGGAGGGGCAGTAGTGGATTTTTCCAGGTGGCGGCCAAAAGCGTTTATCCAGGGTGGGGTCAACAGTGATGAAATTTCATATTAACAACTCGAAAAGAAAAGCATTTTTCTACTAAAACGTTATCAGGAAAATATCAAATTCCAAGATCCCCTTGAACCCTTCTGCCGAGGTCCATGACTACTCGTTGTGTTTCTGGTGAGAGCTATGTGTCGTTCGTGTTGAATTTTCTGCAGATTTACTCCAAGTTCAGGTAAAACCCAAGGTTGCTGCACTCCAACACCTTCTCTGCTCGCCACTGCTATGCGTCAAGCGTAAATTAAGTTTGCAAGCAACTGCATTAGAAAATAATCTGCAGTTCCATAAGCTAAACAACTCCAATTATGTTGTTCATATCTGGTAAATATATCCGTTTTCGTAAACCAGGCCAATATGTGCCATTTTTTGTTGGATGTATCATCATCCTTACAGTTTTTTTCAATTGTTTTGTACTTCAACGTTTTTCATACAAGTTATGCATCTTTCGTAACAGTTCATAAAGTGTTCAATGGTTTTCTCGCGCATGCCTTGCATTGTTGCTAATTTTTTCCATTTACTGCGTCGAAACTCACGCTCATCAAAAACTGATGGGTGTTCCAGGTTCCCGGATTTTTATCAAGGTTCTCCTGGTTATAACTTGTAACTATCTTGTCAGGAACCTGGTGTCCAAGCAGAAAATTAGTTGTCCATTTATAAAAACGACCCGAAATTGCAAAGGTCGCATGGTTTAAAAGTGGTTTGATTTCAGTGTTTCCTAACTTCGATCGTCAAGAAGGGCAGGTCGGCCGTTGAAGTTTGTGGGTAAGTCAACCAGTAGGCTAAATGGCAGAGTGAAACGAAAAAACTATAAAAAGAATATGCGTTTTTGGCAGGTAATACAGAACACATCGAGGAAGGTAAGTTACCTGTTGTGAGTAATTCGTGCAACGCGAACTTAGGCAATTCCCTTGCGTCTACCGAATTTAAATTTATCAATCCATGGCAAACATTTCGCTACAAGAGAATCCAAGCTCATTTTTAAATGCGTAGTGTTTTCATATCTGTTTGTGAGATGTGCTACCCCGCAGTTTTCAGTATTCAATTTATTTCGAGATCCCGCTTAATACTGAGAAAAGCACAACATCAACACCTAAAAACGCCGAAGTGGACAAACAAAGCGCATGTATGTTTGATGGAGGAGGAGGTGCCAGTCCAGTCACCACAGGGGGCTTAGGTGGGCTTAGACCCCCAAATTGAAACGTGAAACACTATAAATAAGTGGAGTTTTGGTTAATTTTATAATGTCAAGCCCCCCCGCACAAACGAAAAGCCCCCCTATTGAAAACTTTCTGGCGACGGTTCTGGGAGGAGCCAATGGTTTAACTCGCGATTAGCATTAGAAAGAGATATGGAAGATGACTAAGCTCCCTCAAAAACTTACCATTCCCAGTTGCGCCCGCAAAAAAATTTTAAAGCACTAACTGCTGTTTGAAAAGGTGTGGAAGAGCACGACTATTCACCGCCGTGTTGGGACAACCGCATGCATTGTTCTCTCCCTTCCTCTACTCTTTCTGTTATATGCTATGGTACAGTCTATATATGGAAAAGGGGTTTGCCAAGTTGGATGGATGGACGTCATAAATACGCGGTTCTGGAGGGTCTTCCAATGTATAAGCCACCGTTTCTGTGGTTTTAATCGATACAAGCTTGTTTCGGGAGTTAAAAGTAATCGCACTCTGAGACCAAACTACGAGACTCGTCTTTTGATCCGTTCGACATTGTTTCTTAATGTAGATTTGTCACAACTTCTTCCTGAACTTCCGTTCCATAGAGGAACATCCCAATCCGGTTGATCATGCGCAAACACTGTTTGTTAATTCTGCGGATCGTAGACCACCTGTGTTTTGAAATCATATTGCAACAATGCCTTAGATCAGGGGTGGCCAACCAGTCAGAGACCAAGAGCCACATCATACACATTGGCACACATGAACATCGCCCCGTCTCTTCGTCACACACATACCTTTGCTTAGCTAGATTTATTGTGAATATCACACACCAACATGATAATGACAGAAAATTACAAGTCATTTATTGTTACGCATATTATTAGAGGGAACCCGTCTCTCAAGGTGAATTGGTACAAATATTTGCGACTTATACACGAATAAATACGGTAACAGAGCCGCATGAAATCGGGCAAAGAGCCAAATGCGGCACGCGAGCCGCAGGTAGGTCAGGCCTGCCTTGGATACTCTTCGTTTTTGTAGCTGGAGTAGATTTGTTGCTCAGATAATGATAGTTTGTCAGTAAAGTGATGGAAAGCCTTTTGTCATAAGGGAACTGCTACCCAACATAACGTTGACAAAGCAAGCCCCAGCAGTTATTAAGTGCAGTGGTTTGGCCGCATGGGCCTAGGCCGCCCACTTTCACATTTTGAATTCTGCTTGAATAAGTTCAAGCAACACAATTGGTAGGCTATTGGGTCCATTGTTAAAGTACAGTGCTTAAAGACAAAAAATGTTTCATAGTTTTTTTGACGAGCACTTGTCCCCCCCCCCTCTTACTTTGAAAATGGTTCCTCCACAACTGACTCCTACTAACTCAACCAAGAAAAGACAACGACTGAACTCAAAAATATTGCAAATGTTTTGGGGCAAGGGTGAATATTGGGCAGTGGCGTGCAGAGGTCTGGTGATGCCCGCGGCGACTGCTTGATTGGATGCCCCCTACCAGATTCCAGTATTGAACAGTGGCATATGGTGGCCACTGTTACTGGATATACGCTGTTTGTGACGTCAAAATATGACGCCATATTCACGTTTGCAAACCAACGTTTTGGCGAAGTTTGTTGACACAACATGCATATTCAGAGACGCCGGAGCAGCGGTAGGGAAGATGTTCCGTCGCCACGGGGGGACTTCTGCTGGCTTAGCCCCCACAAGCAAATCTCCAAGCCCCCCAAATTGAATTACGAAGCACTATAAATCGGTGGAGTTCTTATCAAATTTCAGAATGTCAAGCCCCCCTGAACAGACGTAAAACCCCCTATTGAAAACTTTCTCGCGACGGTCCTGTAGGGAAGGGTGGGTAGTAAAACAGTTGGGGGCAATACAAACTTATAAAAAGATCGTTACCAATTGTGTTTGTTTCTGTTCATCAACAATGTTGACCTCAAAAATAACAACAGAAATTTTAGAAAATCATTCTGAATTTTCTGGGTGCCGGAATAGTTACAACATCTTTGTTTCAAGTCGATCTTGATAAACCATGAAATTACCTATGGTACTGTTATGAAAAGCAGTGGTGTTGGACATGGGGGTGCAGGGGTTGCAAGCGCACCCCCAAAAATTTTGATTTGCTGAAAATCTGGGCAAAAGCCCTGAAAGTCCGGGTGAAAATGGCGCCCAACGCTGTTTGACTTCAAAAATGGCGCCCAAGGCTTACATTAAAACACATGAAGACCTTTTTTTGGTGGTTACACCAAAAAGAGGCCTTCACGACCTTTGTGGGAGAAAATTTGTAGGCAAAAGTTGCACAAAAAACTTTTCGGGCAAGTTTGTGGAAATTCGGGAAAAATCCTTCGCACCCCAAAAATTTTCCTGCTCCTACACTATGATGAAAAGGCACCTCTGCCCCGTTCTCCCTCTTTTGAAAGGGCAGAGGGACAATTGCCCTCGCCATGCCTCCATTCTCCGGCGTCCTTAATGTGTCACTGTAATTAACATAAATTATCAGCGGTCTCCTAAGACAGAGCAGTTCATGACAGCAAGAATATCCGGCAATGTGTTAAAGCAGGGGAGTAGAACACACCCAGTGCTACACCAGCGCAGTTCACAACTGCAAAAATACAAGGCTGCGCGAATGTCTCCTCGTATAGCAATCGATCAGAAGGTATGCGGCTGGGATGGCGGACACACAGGGTTGACAGTTGAAACTTGCTAAACTGCACAAGAATTGAGAATGCGCATTAAGTACGCAAGAAAATTTTCGTTTTTTATCATGTGGCTGTTATATGTACAAATACTAAGGGGAAAGAAAAGATACGGGCTTGTGTGAGCCGTTATGATCAATTCACTTGAAATACCATTTAATGACGAAGCTCGAAACGAAGCACACATTGCAAGCACAGGTGTGTGACTGTACTAGCACAAACAACGAAACGGGAAACTAGTGATGCATCATAAAATCAAATAGGACAGTTTTGAAATTTGGCTCAGAAATTCAATTTAACGTCCATAATTATCTTCATTGTTGATGTAATTGGACCCAACCATAAAAACACCAGTTTTTTTTAAGTCTACTTAAAAAAAACAAGAAAACCCCCTAAAAATCCCTCTCTTGTTTTCCTTTGAAAAATGTGCTATGAAGTAAAAAATAAAACAAGCAGCACACTGGTGCAGCTAACTGTAGGCCTACATTTTTTTAATGAAACAAAACGAACAGCAATGAAATTTGAAGGACTTGAAAAAGAGAATAATTCGAACAGTTTGAGTAAATTCTACTGGTTATCTTCTTCAGCTCTGCAAAATCAGTATATTTTAATCAATTTTTTTTGTCTTCTCTACATCCAAGCTGTTTCTGATGTTGGACCATACCAAACCATACGTTGAAAAAATGCACTATATAGATGCTGAACTAGCAGGCCATGTACATAAACTTGACGTGAAACTGCAGAGTTTGTGTGGGAGAGGCTTTTCTCTGTTTGCTGTGCGCGTTCTTGCCAAGCCTTACCACTTTGAAGTGAATTGACCAACAACACTTTTCGGAAACAAAGATGGGATACATTTCTTTGCCCTTAAATTTGAATGCAATAATAGGTATAACAAGTTTTTATTGTGTAAATCTGAAAATGGTGATATTGCATGATGCAATAAAAACAATTGAGAATGGGGTTTTTGCGTTTTTCATAAAGAAGAACAAAAACCTGTTTCTTTTCAAAAAACAAAAAAGTTCGGATTTAAAAATAAAAAAAAGCAGGTGGGCTGTTTTTTTAAAAACTGGTTTTTCTCAACCCCGATTGTCTTTCAATCCTTACTGTAATTTTCCCTGCATCGCACGATCTGGCAAAATTCACGTCACTATCATTTGGTTGGGTGTGCGCCGCACACTTAGACTATAGGTCCCGGTATCGAAGATGTGAGAATTACTGGCATTTCAATACGTAAAAATTAGTGTTGACAACAAAACAAGTTTCGAAAAACTAATTCCATGCAGCATGTATTAGCAGACTTACAAAAGAAAAAATCATCTAGTTACAGCATTTAAATTTTCATAATTTCACTCTTTGGATGCCTCCTTGCCTTGGATGCCCGGGGCCAGCGCCCCGTTCGCCCCCCCCCCTCTGCACGCCACTGATATTGGAAATGATAATTGGCTCGGGAATTTTTTCCGTAGGCCAGCCCGTACACTAGAGAAGGTACGTAAGTTTGAAAAACTTCTGTAACACTCTTTAACACTCAGTTTTGTTTTATTTCTGCATCAAAGCGCTAAAATAAAAACTATAAACTAAGAGACGCGAGTTCGTCGACCCTGCTCAGTGGCAGACCATGGCCGAAAGTCATCCACACGCAAACGACCATCGGACCGCTTGAAATGGTTCTTTTTTGGCAAAAATGCTGTTTTGCTTGTTTTTTCACACACTATTACACATTTTTTGTGAACATTTTAGCCTGTCTAACATCCTTGTCCCGACTGTCCAAGCGCCCAATCTGGATTAGACACTTGCGCTGTTTAGGTTTTTTCTCCGGTTCGTGTGATCGAGCAAACAAGTTGAAGCGATAACATAAGTTGTAACAATGTTAGAAACATCGTGAGTTTTTCTGAAGCCGAAGTTGCCAATTTCTCTCATGGCAGACAACTATCGTTTCGCTTCATCATCTTCTGACACGCAACATTCTGTACATGTTATATTTTATCTTGCGCCCTAAGCTTGGCATTCTCCAAAACGCCTGTCTGGATCCTTTGATGTTGTTAACAGTACTAAATACAAAGCTTCTATCTTCCCATTGCAATTTTTGAGCTGAGGCCATTGTTGAAAAGATTTATAAATCTTTTCTGAGAGTAAGACCTCAACTGGAAGTGAACATTGACAACTTTTCATCATTCATAGCAACTGTACGCAACCTGAGATTTAAAAGGTCTTGGTTAAAGAGTTCTCTTGTCGCACAGTAAAATTTGTAAGGAAACAGCTGCATAACTGGTAAATATCACTCCCGCTCAACATTGACGACGCGCTTCATCTGTTAGAAACGTATGCGAGGCTGAGTCATACTTTGGCAATAACCGAATTTATTGTACGCAACGCACCTCCACCACGTTTCCAATATTTTCGATTTACGCACAAACTATAAATCAATGTGTCGAAAACATAAAAGTTCTGTACACGGTGGAACGCACTGAAATTGCTGCGTGATGCCTTGTACACTACAGATTTACTACAGATTTACTGAATCGCTTTCGTAACTACCACGCCAGCATTATATCCAGGCGGAAAAATCCGTAGTAACACCGTACAGTTTGCTTTCAAGTGTTGTTCATCTAGGAACATTTATAGATGAAGCTAGAAGTTGGACGATCAAACCTAGAAAAAAGAGTTGTATGCAGGGGTGGCTATCAGGGGAGGCGAACGAAGCGGTCGCCTCGAGCCCCTTCTTTTTTCAGAGATGTAGTGTGGGCCCCATTTGAGAGTTTCGCGCTTAGTTTTTGCATTGTTTTGTTAAAATGATTATGAACCACTCAAGAGCCACATTTAATACGCTCTGAACCAAGTCATATGTTTCTGAAAATAAGTGAAAAAGTATGTGCAAATGTGCCAAAGAGGGCCCCTCAACAACTTTAACGTGTAATTTTTAAGGCCTTTTTCCGAGTTTACCGCAGGCCCCTAAATTCTAATATCCACCCCTGGTTGTATGACTTAGGCGCTTGTTTTTAAAGCACAGACGAAAGTGTTTGGTAAAACACAAGAGTAAAGTTATACGCTATAGATCCATAGAAAAGTACACCAATTCTCGATTCTTTAAAGCAGTGGTTCTTAACCTTTTCTCTCCCACGCCTCCCATAAATAATTGTCCTTTGTTTCAAGCCCCCCTGATATTAATTAAGTTGTAAAAACAAATATGTTTATTGGTAAATTTATTGATCAAACTTTCCACGCGTCCCCATATTGACGGCCCGTAGGGAGGCCTCCCCCCGGTTAAAAACCACTTTGTTGCTATAAGAACAGTTTTACGCCATGGTTGACGCGCAGTCTATACATAACTTTTGTGCATTCGTCATTTTTCTCTGTACACGGTTCGTTTCAGCAAAAGCGCATAGGAGAGTTCCGCAACAAAGCAAAGTCAAGTTGTTCGATGTTGCAATATTTTTTCCGGGTAAATTGAGGTCTTTTCTTGAGATTCAAGTCTCATCTCTCGTTGCAGAACTTCATTAGCAGTAGTAATCCTAGGCAGGACCGCAACCAAGAGGGCAATTTCCTACCACTAAATTTTCAAAAACATGTTTAGTTGTTAGGTACAACAACAACTAGGTATAATCATTTCCCCGCCCCCGGAAAATATCAGCTGATTGCAGGCCTGGGCCGAGGTACTGAATGGGGGCGCATCAGGTCAGCAGCAAAAGGTAAGAATTCTCTCCGACTAGCGCCACCTATCAGCACTTCTTGGTGGCGTGGCATAGCCGTTAGACGTCACGTTCGAAATACGTGAATTATCGGATTCGAATTTGTAGCAACGTTTAACCTTTGTTGTAGCTTTTCTCATTGTTGGCGTTTCAGCACTTCTTTCGTAATCGCTGTATTCACTGGGTACGGTAATTGAGAGAACACGCCGTGGCCTTTCCGCGTTCGCGATGTTTTTGACACCATTTTCTTTCGGCTGATTCGTCTGCGCTCTTCTTCGATAAGCCATGAATCTTTCTTTTAGCGCCGATGGTGTTGTTCTCACACGAATTTCATTTCGCCTTTGCTAAAAATGTTTCAAACAAATACAAAGATTTTCATATTTTGGTGGAAATACCGCACTTTAAAAACTTTCCCTGCCTTTATTAATGCCTGCGTGCACTCACTAGAGACAAAATATAAGAAGGCCATGAGCAAACAAGAAAAGCTAGTTTGAATCATATTTGATTTTATGTAATTGGAATCAAAGCACGCATGCTTTTGTATAAGATGGATCACGCTACTTGGCATAGGCTTTTCAAAAGTTGAGCTTCATGAAGGCCAGACGGCAATTATCAGCATCAGTGGCGTATCTGTGCAAAATGGCACCCATGGGAAAGTTTAAATGTGCGCCCTTTAATAATTTAAATATTAGATATAGGCACAATATTTCGAAAGATACACCATGAAGTAAATGAATATTTTAAAACACAAAATGTATGCTTACTTCTGTTTTAAACATTGCAGCATATAAAATTATAAATTATCCATAATGACCATAACATACTTTGTTTTGTTGTAGAGATTCTGAAAACATTCAAGTAATAACTTTACACAGTTTAAGTATTGCATTGGCTAACCAAATTGCGAATCTTGCAAAAAAATCACGCGACATATTGCAACTACGAACGACACTTTTTTCTTAATTGAGCCACATTTGGATGGAACAACAAGCTACGTGTACAAGAGCAACACCACGTTTGAATGTGCGACAGTCAAACCACTTGGCAGATAAAGCTGCTCATCTCTTCGCTCGTGAGTTAACATTTTTTGCTCAACTAGTACGGTAATGATACTAACTGCTGATATTTCAAGGAGCAACTATGGTTTTCTTCGTTATTCTATGGCAAGGGTGGCCAAACTTTTTGACCCGAGGGACGAATTCGCGATTGCCAAGCAACTGGAGGGCCGGAAACAGTGCGATTTACGCAATCTATGCAAAAATAGCTTGCTACAATATATTGTAGTACAATAAAATCACATCAGTTTGTTTATACTTTTATTCAATACAGGTAGCAGCAAATGATGTTGCACTGCTGTCCACAGTCGGAAATGTGGTGCATGAAAAAAATGCGCAAGGTATTTGGCGGGCAGGATTAAACTGGTCAGCCGGACGGATGCGACCCGAGAGCCAGAGTTTGGCCACCCTTGTTTTATGGTCTGGGGCATTGTGTTTAGCCCAGAAGCTCTTAAAACTTTTTCAGGCGCCCCCTTTGGCGTTGGTGGTTGATACTCGCGCTTCACGTAACCTCAAAATCATACACAATAAACAGAACAACGAATTATTTGCCATTCTCTTGCTTTTCAACAATATGTCCCTGTCATACCCGCACCCCCCTTGCGAACTTTTCACGCCCCCCACTTTAACAACTCAAGGTTTTAGCCTATTTACCGGATACTAGTGGCCATCGAAGAAGTTTCGTAAAGTCGGAGTGGGCTGCAGCAGTTTCAAGTAATTTGTAAATCTGTAGGATTTTCAGCAGTTGTTTGCGTAACAGTCAGGTTCTCACAGCCACGGACTTAAACTCATCACAACCACGTTCTGATATTCGCCTAAAATCAAACATATTGGCCCCTCCAAATTTTTTCGCCTCCCCCAAATTTTTGGGCTGGCTACGCCACTGGTTCTGACAAACATCCTCTTGCCTGAAACGCAGCAGCACGGACTGACTGATCTTTTCTTATAGCATGAGGACGGGGATTGTAGATAAGGCATGCGAGCGTTCTTGTTCTGTCGCAATGTCTGACCGTTGTGTTGTGTGACAATAATCGTATAACAGTTTTGCCACAATACTTGGTGCTGGCGCAGCACGCCATATTGTATTAGTGGGCGCTGTGTCGAGTGTTCAGCTGTGCAGTTAGTGTTTGTTGTATAGGGCGCAAAATAAAGGCTGAAGAAACTGCAAGTCACAATATTTGATTTTTGCCAAGCAATTCTGCGCCCCCATCAAAATGGCGCCCACGGCACGAGCCATGCCTGCCATACCCTAACCCTAGCTAGATACGCCACTGATCAGCATACATTCAAATGGATTTGTGTTGCATTAGAACTTAAATAGAAGCTCGGGAGTACGATCAGTGGATTAGACCCACCAAAATAAAAGGAAATTCCATTAATAAAAGAAATGCCTTCCTAAATTCAAAACGATGAGGAAGATGTGTCCATTAATAAAATAAATGCCTTCCTAAATTGAAAACAATGAGGAAGTTGTGTTGTTGCAAAACATGACAAAAAATGACAGCAGCCTATAACTGCCAATATTTTGATACCGTATCGATAAATAGCCAACGTCTTTCCGTTATCGAAAATAGTGGAGACATGGCGTTGCCCTAACTACGTCACGGAGTGCAAACTGGGTGGGGCGAAGATGTTCGCAGCTCTAAAAAACTTTTAAATGAGTAGCTTGTTTTCAAAGTAAAGGCCACTTACTGATTGCAGGAAAAATTGTGGTGGCAACAGAATGCATGAGGGTCGCGCCAATACTGATAAGTAAAACCCAGATTCAGCAGCTGTGTCCTGAAAGTCGACTTACAGTATAACAACTTTAATTATGCAATCAAATCTTCAACCTGCTGCAAAGCTACTGAGTTCCTTCAAACAAAACTGTGTTTCATTGGTAATGGCTAAATTAACATTATATACAACGATAATTTGCTCTAGCTTGTTGCACTACAGTGACATATCAAAGGAAACAGTTGGAAATTTTTACAAAAAGTGAGGCCTACGATTTATTGCCTTGATGAACATCAGTGTTAATATTCCTGGCAAACTGTTTCTGTCTTCAGCAGGAAGAGTTGTGTAGGAGCTGAGGGTGCAAGCGAAGCCTCAAAAGTTTGATTAGTCAAAAATTGGGGCAAAATCTCAAAAATTTGAGCAAAGAAACTTCGACATTTATTAACAATATTAACGAGATTATAATTCTTTGTTATTGAGTGCATAAATAAACATTTGTTATGTTATAAAAAACACCTTTGAAATCAACAAACTGTTTCTAATAACTTCGTGTTTTAGTTTGTGAGAGTTGATGAGTAACTGACTCACTTGAAAGGTTTCGGCAAAATAAGGCATTTCATTTATGTGGTTTATTAATTGCACGCTGAAGGAATCGAGTACAGTGCAGGGGCACCTACTTCATATTAGTAGATTCCATGCCAGGCAAGTACAGAAAAGCTTATGTTTTTACTTTTAACTACAGTGTTTGGATGATCCTATTTTGCGATACTGTTTGTTGCATGTTGCATATACGTGCGGTTAAACAGACAATCTATGACATTTCACGACATGGTCGTAATATAAATATATCACATACATGTTTTCATAGAAGGAAGCAGCTTTTAGGCCTACGTCAGCTAGGTGTGAGGTTTCTTGCTGACAGCAACAGTTGGAATGTGAATGGAACGCCAAACCCCAGAATTTTGAGGCAGATGCTCAAGAGTACTGAGCCAGCTGGCTTCTGACAATGTTCTTGCACAGCGTAGCGTATTTTTTCTCAGTTTTGTTATTAAAAAACAAATTTGAAATACCATATTATATATATTCAAGTCTATGGCAACATTGTAGAGGAAAATGTAATGTACCAAGTTACCAACAGCTACAGAAAATTGTGGGCAGAAAGTCTGTCGCATAAAAGTTATTCGGGCAAATTTAGGGAAATTTGGGCAAAATATCTTTTGCAGCCCCCCAAAAATTGCCTGCTCCTACACCTATGACCAGGGGTGTCCAACTTGCGGCCTGCGGGCCACATGTGGCCCGTTGAGTCCATCCGAATGGCCCGCGAGATTATTTACTCCAAAAGTAAAAATTCACCCATGCCGGTATAAAATTCAAGCCAAGCAATATTTTCCTATCACAATGTTTTCAGTCATACTTAAAAATGATGTACTTTTGACGACAATTCCAGCCTGCTAATGTACTCCAGCTTGCGTATTAGGTACTAGCTTATGCACTTTTGCTTATTAGGTAGTCTACTAGCTTGTTTATGCACTCAATAACAAAAAAGTATAATTTCGTTAATATTTTTGAAATGTCGAAACGTGGTTAAATGGATTCATTGCATATGCTCTATGTTACGTCACCAATCGTCACAATAGATTAGTCATTGATAGAACAATAATTGCGGTATTACCGAATAATTAGCTCTGTTTTTTACCTTTCTTACGCATGATCTGCTGCCTGCACAGCTCTACAACCAGAAGCAAAGTTCACTTAAGAACATCTGAACTGTTTTGAGCGCAGGTGCTGTTTTAATTAAGTTGCTTCTGATAATGGCAACTGCAAGCCGAAAGCTAAAAGTTTGCGTTAGTGATAGAGAATTTTAAGAAAGATTGAAAGGTGAGGTAAGTTGAGTTGGAACGTCACAGCGTGACGTCACAAACAGCGCAAGCCAAGTAAAAATGAACACCTTATGCCACCTGTTGAACCATCAGTGAACGACCCACCAGAAAGGTCCCTGGACTCCACTGATTGAGGCTTTTCACTCAAAAAGGTTGGACACCCCTAGTCTGCACAGCTATTTTTACATTCACTGGTTGCCCCAGCATTAGGCATACCATATTTTTGTGATTGAAAACCGGGACGCTTCAGAACAACGAGCCTTATCAGATATATGTGGTTCATATCTTACTTGCGGGATGTAGCTATTTCCAATTCCTATAGTTGAAGCATCAACAAAAACTAAAATAATGCATTTCACTAAGAAACAAAACAACGTTCAAGCATTTGTAAATTTGCACATTCGCCCAATCATACTTTTCGTAGACAATACTTTCTTCAAGAAGACTTTGCTCGATTTTATTTTCTCGCAAACGTCACAGCAAAAAAGTCAGTATTAATTTTACAGGTAATAAGGGTTTTCACATTCTACGTCTGTTATCACGCCACATGTTATGCATGATAGAAAAAATCTTTCAACGGGTGCGGATGTACCACGTGTAGGACTATATACTGGATGACAAATTGCCTAACCGGGACTTTTTGGTTGACTGACCGGGACGCCGGGACAAAGCCTTTAAACCGGGACTGTCCCGGCTAAAACGGGACGTATGGTATGCCTACCCAGCATACCACTACTACTGCATTAAAAATGTACATCTGAGAGAGAGAACTGCATGAACACATGACTGTAGCGTAAGACAAACTTCCTACCTAATAAACATCAAGTATATATGCAAATTGATCTGCTTTACATATGTGAGTTCGACTACGTTTTCCAATGTAGGCTGTTTTATGCAGCAAATTTCTGGTTAAACATGGTGAGTTCTACGAGCCATGGCCGTCTCTGAAAATAATTTGTGGCGCTATAACTGCAGTGCAGCCCGCTTGTTTTATTTAAGAACGTTGCATACCTATTTTTAAGGTGATAGTAGGGTGAAAGCGTTTCAGAAAACTTTTCAAACTGAAACTAAAAATTCTTGAAACAGCAAACGGAAAATCGCAGTTGATGTTACCTTCTTTTTCAACTCGATCATGCTTATCTGCTGTTTTGCTTCTTCCCTCATTTCTTCTGTCCACTGCCGACGAAATTCCTCACAGAATGTGCTTAACGACGTCAGCATAGATGAGAGTGTTTCCTTGAAAGTTAATTCAGTTATTCAAAATCAAATTGAACCACAAGGAAGCAAGCAAAATTTTGGTTGACACCGGCGTTATTGTCAAACAACACCAGCAAAAGCATCGCTTTCATTTCAGAAAGTCAAAAATGTTAAAGTTCAACTGTGTGAAAAATAAAAGGAAAGTACCACAACTTTGCACCTTTGCTCTTGCTTTTAGAAACAACACTTATTTAAAAACTCCTTTGAAATCTGCATTTGGCAAAGTGTGGCGAATATTACTTGGATGTAAAAAAAAAAAATAATTCAACAAATTTTTAGCGTCGCTTGCCTGTGTTTCGAAGCTTTCCTCTGGAACGAAGTAACTTTGAAACTCATCTGCCATTGTTAGGGTATCTTGATATAGCTGTGCCATTTCACGCATTTTGTCAGTTGCTAGAAAAAATGTTTGAGTTAGTCTTCGCCTAAGTGCTTCTGGTGGGATAAATGAAAATTTTGACTACACTTTTACATTCTGTATCTTATTGTGTGAATGGCTAAATTTGAACGACAAAAATATCCAAACTTTTACCTCAAAATATCAAAGAGCCCTTATCCCTAACAAAGCATTCAGTCAAGCCCTTACCCAGATCCATGGGAGGAAAGACAAAGAAAGGACTGGGATAGTTTTGCCATAAACCAGAACCCAAAGAAGCTTGCAAAGTTAAGGTTGATGGCAAATATAAAAGTTTGTGCGCTAAGATATCAGCGTTACCAGATTAGCCGAATTGCCGTTGATGTAATCATGCCCGTCTGATTCTTCCTTTGCAACTTTAATTGCAATAGATCTTTAATTCTTTAATTAAAGCTCTTTAATTAAAGCATTATAGATCTTTAATTAAAGCAAACTGCCTCATACTTTGTAACCCATGGTTCATCTGTGCATGCTGTGTTTTTAGATGCCTCGAAAGCATTCGATCGAGTACTACACATGAAATTATTTGAGAAACTAATTCAAAGAAAG
>Ga0210059_1003917_pt1 | contig 23964 bp, 11 predicted proteins | sample Ectturendosymbi2_FD_188042 | JGI IMG/M metagenome (GOLD analysis project Ga0210059, IMG submission 188042) | Ecteinascidia turbinata endosymbiont from Florida, USA - Sample 2 (SPAdes) (version 2) | ecosystem: Host-associated > Tunicates > Ascidians > Unclassified | place: Key West, Florida...
TTGTCTCCTTGGCATCACTTCTTCAAAAGCTGCCCTTGAACAAATCTCCAGGGCCTGATTGTATTTCTGCAGAGCACCTGCTGTATGCAGATGAATCTCTGCGTTTTTTTCTCAGTGAACTGTTTAGCATGTGTATTGTTCATGGGTACATACCCAATTCCTGTTTAAACACAACAATAGTTCCCATATGCAAAAACAAGAATGGGAATATATCTGACACTTCAAATTAAAGACCAGTCGCAGTAGCCACAGTGGTGTCAAAGCTGCTTGAGCACTTCATTTTATCTAGCATCTCTTCTTTCCTTGGTACCACAGACAATCAATTTGGTTTTAAGGCTGTTCATAGTACTGATCAATGTACATTTTTGTTAAAGCAAACTGTCTCATACTTTGTAACCCATGGTTCATCTGTGCATGCTGTGTTTCTAGATGCTTCGAAAGCATTCGATCGAGTACTACACATGAAATTATTTGAGAAATTACTTCAAAGAAAGGTGTCAATGTGTTTTATGCGCCTACTGAAACATTGGTACAAAGAACAAACGATGCAAATAAAGTGGGGCAAGCATTTTTCTGAACCGTTTCATGTGTCTTGTGGGGTTAGACAAGGGGGAGTACTGAGTCCATACTTGTTTGCTGTTTATTTAGATAATTTGTCAAATGAACTAAACAACATTAAAGCAGGGTGTTACATTGGTGAAGTCTTATTAAATCACTTGATGTTTGCTGATGATATTTGTGTGTTCTGTCTAAGTGTACATTGATTGCAAAGAATACTAGATGTGTGCCAGGCGTATGCAGAATCGCATGGGATTGTCCTCAACTGCAACAAAACTGTTTGCATGACGTTTAAGGCTAAACGTGCAAAAAGCACAGCCACTCCAGTCTTGAAATTGGGTGATCAATACGTAAAATCTGTTGACCAATACAAATATCTGGGGATTGTATTGGATACTGAGCTCTCAGATGACAAAGACATTCAGAGACAGCTGCGATATCAATATTGTGCAGCAAACAAGCTGCGAGCCTCTTTTTCCTGTTGTTCAAATGCAGTTAAAAACGTACTTTTTCGTTCATTTTCTACGCCCATGTATGCATCTCAATTATGGTGTAATTTCAGGAAGTCATGCATGCAGAGATTGCGGGTGGCATATAATTTTGGTTGCAGAGCTCAATGCAACCTGCCCTGGAGAGCGAGTGTTAGTAGCCATCAGGTTCAATGTAACATTCCTACCTTTGAGGCTCTGCTACGTAAATACAAGTACCTGTTTCTCGAAAGATGCAGAAAGTCTAACAACGTTTGGTTACGTGCTTTGATGCAGTCAGATTGTTTGTACTCGTCACTATTATTTGAACACTATAATCGCATTTTACTCTGTGAATGAGTGATCGAACTTTGCAGAGTAAAATGCGTCGATGGCATGACAAACCACAATGCTTTCGCATTTTGCCTAGACTAGTCCAATTTAGGAATTAGCGCCCTACTCCGCAGTAGTGCTGTAACAAGTGTTACGTGTTATCTGAGAATAGTGTTACGAATGTTTTCTGTAACTGTATGGTTCTGTCTTCAATGCAGTTGCAAAAAGTGTCTGTAACCCTGTGATTCCACCGGCTTCAATGGCTTGTACTACATTCTGTTTTGTGTGTTTTTATCAACCTGCGTTCTGCAGAGTGTGTGTGTTCATACTATGGACTTCGTGTCTGCTCACAAACAAATAAATTAAATTAAAATGAGCATTTACTGCTGCTGTACCAATATACATAGGCTAACCTTGAAAGTTGAATGATGTAGCTTTTCGGTGAGTGGCTTGATGGGAGTCGAGTGTTTTGCCATTTGCTACTCGATTCTTGGGTAGTAAGCTGTTGATGAGTCTCATATGAATTGCAGAATTATTTTCTGCCTTACTGGCATTGATATGTAAGTAGTGCTACTAAGTCCGAATCCCTTCCTCAGAAGGGTTCCCACGCAGTACTGTATTGAAAGCATTGAAAAAGTATTGAATTTCAAAATCAGTTTTCAAAACATTGAAATTGGCCAAAATATGCATGAAGTATTAAAAAAGTATGGAAATTATAAATATTTGTCACAAATGTTCGAGACTGCAAAGTAGACGCAAGTTTCGTTACATCGTGTTTAGCAGACAAAAACGGCGACATAGGAGAAAATAAGTTGTTACTCAACTTAGCGTGACATTAAGCAAATCGCCAAAAAGGCTGGTCAGAAACTGGTCACGACCTTTGCATGAGAAGTTGCAATAGTATTGCCTACTTTAAAATATTGGCCACCATATGAACAGCATGGAGCCGTTAAACCAGTGGTTCCCAAAGTATGGGTCGCGACCCAAGCAAAGGTCACAAAAGGTCAAAAAATGGGTCGCGCAGAGGCGATTCAAACCTGGGCTATATATTTTTTATGTTACCACTGCTTGCTGTGTTTGTGTTTAGCATATCTACTTGACAAAAAGTAGATTATTGACAATGAAAACGAACTTAGCAACTTTTTACTGCCAAAAATCATTTAGGCTGTGCAGTCAATACATTTTTCATGTTACAATACGCTGTTTGAAGTTTGGGTCACAAGATGTTCACCAAACTCAGATTTGGGTCATGCTCAGAAAAGTTTGGGAACCGCTGGGTTAAACAAAGGTTGAAAGCAAAGTCATCATTGCACGCCTAACAACAGTTACATTAAAGCCAATTGATATTGGAACTTGCAGTGAATACATGCTGGTATGTTCCTTTTAACATATTGTTTGATGTTGAGATTATTGGCTTGAGCCATATTAAGTAGTACTTCTGCTCTTCCTCTTATTTATCTGAAAACTTTTTAAGTGGAAATGAGTGTGTTAATGATGATGTATGGTTCAATGGGTTTAGGGCAAGAAAACAATGCTAAATGCAGCTTAATATTGAAAACAAGACTTTTGAGGCTATTGGATTATTTTATGTGGTGACCACTTGGTGCTTCACTGATTTGGATTCAAGGCTTTTAAGCTGAAGAATTGACTGAGCAACTAAGCAAATGTAAATAACATTAGGAAATAGCTAAAAAGTTGTGTGTGCATTCAAGACTCAAGTGCATGGTTTATGCACTTTAACTTCACACTTAAAAATGTAGCTTGCCTAATTATAAATATGTGCATGGAAAAATAAAGAAAAAAGTTTTTGGTGAGGTAACATTGACTTTTTTCATGTTGTTAAAATAAATTTCATTTTTTGGCTGTGATATTGTTTCTTGTTCAAAGGTAAGATGATCCCATGGTTTCATAGCTTTGCATTAACTGTAGATTCAGTAGTCAAGTAAATAACATTACAGATCTACCAGCTTTAAGTTAGATCGTGTATGGCCACATGTAAATAAACCCTGGTGGAATAGAGTATTTTTTTCTGCATGCTCAAAAGTTTTCCGCAACATTTTACTGTTTGTAGTGATTTTACATTTGACAGCCAAGGCAAGTCTTGTCTTTCATGTGGAACTCTGGAAGTGGCACATAGATGGATATACAGTATACACATTGTTTGCTGTCACACACAAAAATTGTTTCCTGTTGCATGCACTACATGCAATTACTTACTAAAAAAGGAATAATTATTCAGGATGCTTTAGTTTTGGAAAAGGTAGTGTCTATTTTACCGGCGATATTCTGGCAACAACAGATCGGGTAGAGCTATTGTGCCGGCAGTCGAAGATTTGGTCTTGTGGCATGACGTAATACCAACAAAAAGGTCACTTTATCAGAAAAACGCCATCTCGCTCATGGTGTAATGGTTAGGTGTTACGGCTGCAATGCCTATGGTTTTTGGTTCGACTCTCACCTTGCCGACTTTCTTTTTTTTCGTGGCTCCGCTTAGGTGTTGCGTTTAGGGGTTTGTGTTGTTTGTTAGGTTAGGATTAGGTTAGCGTTACCTTAGTGTTAGGGTTAGGTTAGTGTTAGCTAAGCATTAGGTTAGCTTAGCATTAACTTAGGGCTACAGTTAGGGTTAGGTTGTGGGTATATCTTTTAGTTACATTTACTTCGTTTCTACCAAGCCTTTTGATGCTGCCATCTAGGCGGCAAAATAGACACTGCCTTTGGAAAAAGGTAAATTTTAAGCAGGATAAAAGATTACTTGTGGAAGAAGAGGGGCACTGACATAAAAAATTGAGGACTTTTTATGCTCTTTGCTTTATTGTTACTAAAAAGAATTTCATCATATGCCTTCCCTAAGGGCAGTCACATTGTTTTCAGAGAAAATTGTTTGTGTTTCCTTAGTAGAATGCCGTCCCAGTCGCCTGTGTTAAACTGTAAATTGGTTTATCTATCACGGTCACTGTCACTTCAAAGCAGGATTCCTAAGTGGTATTAAAAGTATTGAATATCAAAATGGTTTTCAAGACCTTGAAAAAGTATTGAATTTGGCCTAAATGTACATTAGGTATCGAAAAAGTATGAAAGTTTTAAATGGAAAGGTAATCATAAGTATCTGAGCAGAATTTTGCTCAAGGCAAAGCACTTCATTATTTATGCAGTATTATGCAATGTATAAAATTAGGTTTCATGATTAAGAATTTTGAAAAATGAAGAGAAGTAATGGTATTGAATTGAACTTTTTTAATTTAGTATTGAAAAGGTAATGTAAAAGTATGGAAAATGTTTTTTTTCAAATGTGTGGGAACCCTGTAGAAAAACATGTTTCATCACACGAATTGTGTTGTGTTATTTTTAAATAACACTAAATTAAATATCAAACCAACATTATAGCTACTAAAAACCTGATTTTTGAAGTAGTATACTGATTGTCTTAAAGTACCATGAAGCTTGTTTTCATACTAGACCCACATTTTTGGGCTATGCACCATTAAAAGCACTAAAATTAGTAAATAAACTGTGCAGTTGTGATACTAGCATAGGAATAGCATCATTGTACTTGTATTTGCTAAATTAACCACAGACAATATCGCTCACATTTTAGGAAACAACTGTAGGTGTTTGCAGGTGCTGAGTGTGGCTTTATTGCTATTTGCTACAATAACAAAAATTGCATTGAATATGTCAACTGCTTCTTTTTTGAAACACAAGATGAGTTAGCAGCTTATAAAAACTCCTAAGGATGTTTATAGAAAACAATATGGAGACATTTTGGACATCTATGAAAGCAAGTACTTAACATTTACTGTATGTATGCTGTGCAAACAGAAGCAAAAACTTACTCCTGACAAATTAGAAAATGTCAAAGTGTATTTTGAATCTTGTGATGATTTGCATTGTACTATCAGGCACAACATCAAACATTCAATGTTTCTGTGACTGATACAGCCTCAAGACAGTTGTACTAAATTTTAAGTTTTACATGTGTGCAAGGATTACGGTCAGCTATTCAAAAGAATTTAACAATTTGCATAGTTTGAAAGCATTTTCTTAACTTGTCTTGAACAACTACCGGTATTACATTTTATGTGTGATTAGTATCTATGCAATTTTTAAAATTGGAATAAAGTTCATGATCAAGTCCAGTGTCAAATTACGACTATGATATCATAATTTCTGGACATATCTACAGGGAATTAACTGTCGCTTGTTTTAGTTTCAGCACAATCAACCGAGAGACAGCAATAACAGGTAAATATAGATTTTATAACAACATGTTGCTTGTGACGTTTTCGTTCACAATTATAACAAACATTTTGGGAACTATGTCAAAAAGTATGTATGTGCATCAAAGACTGAACACCCAAACACTCATGCTTGTGCATTGAGTTTTGTTCTCTTGGATAATGTACTAAAACAGTTTTAATTTTGGATATATGTCAGTGTTTTCTGTAATAGAAACCTGGTCCAATTGTCAGAATAATGAAAAAAACACTTTTTGCTGCACTGCACCATGAAACACGCATATCAAGCTGGACTTTGTGTAAACATTATCTGAATTTGCAGTTTAATTCATATGAACCTTGCTCATGATACTTTTGGTAAAAACATCAAATTCTGACGCTCAATTAAAAGGAGTACGCTTCCTGCAAGATTCTATGGAATCAGTCGTCTGGGCTCTGCTTTCATGATTTTGCAATGATTCAGACTTGCACATATCTATTTTCAAGTAACTAGTCTATACAAAAACGACGAAGTCTAAAAGGCGGGGCCACACATACCCAAAGTAAACCGAAGTCATCAGTACAAGTTAGTTTGTTTTATTAGCTGACAGCTTTTCATCCTGAGCGAACCGCTGCCTTCAGAGCTCTACTAAGAGCCACGGATCACAACGGCTACAACATGAAAAGCAATCCGAAATTGGCAAATGCCATCAGAAATCTAGGCGCAGTCTCAGGTGTTAGAATCTCAATAAAATGACTGTCATATTTTAATTTAATTTATTTGTTTATAGCAGACACGAAGTCCATAGTATGAACACACACACTCTGCAGAACGCAGGTTGATAAAACAGACAATACAGAACGTAGTACAAGCCATTGAAGCCGGCGAAATCATAGGGTTACAGACACTTTTTGCAACTGCATTGAAGACAGAACCATAGGGTTACAGATACATTCTTAACACTATTGTTAGCTAAAACGTAACACTTGTTACAACACTACTGCGGATTACTCACTACACTACTCATAGAGTTACTTTGTCCAAAAGTTTTGTTTTGCCGCTGATGTTGACGTGTCTCTCGCTCTGTAACGCACGAACCCAGCCGGATGGCTCAATGAGCAGTCTATAACAAAGCACTGGTTCCAGTCCGTACGTACTTGTCCATAAAGTTGGGCCACTGGCCGCAACACCAACTTGATCAGGTTTGAGGTGCAAAAGGTTTGGATAGGCTGCTGTGATACGATCGTTTGCACAATTCAAGCATCAATCATTCACTAGCTTTCAAGCTAGCTACAGTAGCTTAGGCTATGTGTTAATTAGAAGATACATGCTTTTGAACATACATGCAACCAGCAAGATATTTTAAAAATAAAATATAGCCTATTTTTTCTCAGTAGCAGAGATCCTGTTCTAGATTGCAGGCAATAGCTACTGCTAGTAGTGGTGACATTTGTCTAAAATTTATATGTGCTTTCATGTCTGTTGCTGCAACATGATACTGTAGATAAAAATGCTGTTTGGAATCTACGTAGTCGTATTTAATTTTGTTCAAACCAGCACGAAAAACGTCTTGTAACTTGCCTTTGTAATGAAATGTCGCTTTCTGTTACATCGCACGTTCTTTTTCTTGCAGGCGTCACTGCGTTTCTTTCACGTATTACAGTTAATTTGGGGAAACGCAAATTTTGTAAGCGTGGTCGCAGGCGTCTCCACTTTGACCTTCGTGCCTCGGATTGTGCTAACTAAACTCATCAACTACATAGGCTAATTCCCTTTTTTCTAATCTGACGACTTTAGTCTTATGAAAAAAATATCGTCTTTGAGAACCGTGAATGACAAGGTTATTACTCCACCTTAATAATAGCATTGTCTGTTTTCATTACCATTTGCATTTTCTTGGATGCTAACAACGTTCACAAGCCCAGCAACAAAAGTTTTGCACTCGTAAAAAAACAAACTTTTCGCTGAACAAAAAATGCACATCAACGTTGAATAAAAATCGCCAGTTTGTCTACTAAGTGATGTCAATCGTGAGCACCATAATCTATACGATTACAGACATCCACTGTTGCTTTTCAAGTAACATAATCAGTTGTTGCGCAACGTATTTTGCCAAATCGAAATGTTTTTGATACAATGGTACAATTCAACGGTCTCGCTGGGCTACCCTCCCGCTTGCAATGAAGCTGTTACATACATAAGCACTTTGGAAAACACTCTTCAAAGCCGACCAAGTTGAATTTGCATATTTTTTACGGCTTAGCGTTAATATGCGTAGAAAGCAAAGCTTCTTTGTATTCCATGGGTTGCACTGCTTGTAAGCAAACCTACTAAATGGTTGCGGTTATTTTTTGTACCGAAACATCTCGTCATGTTAATTAAAGTGTATCAAACCAACACTGGACATCGAGCAGTAAGCTTTTACAGTTAATCCAATGCGCGGAACAAATTTACATTAAAATGTTGAAGTTGTCATGCTTTTAACGTTGTACACCAACTTTCAAGTTTTTGCGCACTTTGCTTTGCAATCTTGGCCGATGAAGCTGTACTTTTGATATTTGTCTTGCAAACATTTTCCTGAAATCACTCACCAATATATTTTGTTTGCTCCCCTTTTTCTTCACTTGAAACATTTCGAAACATCTGCGTTACTTTGTGTTGTAAAAGGAATACTGCTAGACATTGGACTTAATTTGAGATATTCCGTAGTACTCCAAATCATTAATTTTCGCTACTCACTAAAAAAATATGTCTCCTGTGTGAAATTATTTTCGTTGAAGAATTTTACACTTTCACTAAACGAGGCACCGAAAGCGCATTATTTTTGTTTTCTGCTACTTATTGAACGTTCTGGTGTTAAGTAAAAATCAAATAAGGCTACTTTGCCAAAAACCAAAACTTTGTCTACTACAAAACTCGCGTTGTGCGTACAATCGCTATGTTTATTGCTTCACAATAATTTTTTAGTTTTCAACATCAGTGAAAACTGCTGAAAAAGTTCCGCACAATCTGTGGACGTTGCCAAATCACAATTCCCGGTCACTTGAGCGTTTAGGTTTCCGAGCATGCTGCAACGCATCCGCTCAATCTCCTTCCGCCCGGTTTTGAAAACCAACAGGAAAGTGTTCTCTTTGGAATGACGGATAAATCACTTCGCGTTAAACTTGTTATCGTTAGTTTGCTTGAACATAATTTAAATCAACGAAATTTCACATTTTTGTTCTTTTAACTCTACACGCAAAGTTAACACTGACGAAGGTTTTGGTTCATTTACGTTTAAACCTGACACAGCCCTACCAAACTTCAAGTAGTTGCGCTTTTTTTATCATTGCAATTTCGCTGAAATTTTATTTGCCTCCATGTCTTAAGTAAAAATTGCATGATGCCATTTTTTCGCAAGTGGCCATCGCCTGGGCTAAACAAGAAGAGTTGGTGTTGAAAAAATTTTCTTTCTTTTATAATCACGATCTTTCTAAAGTTTTATTCACCTCCATGTGCTAAGCGGCAAATCACATGATGTCGATTTTTGCATGTATTCATTGTCCGAATGTAACACCAAACTTGGGATTTTACAACTTCGCATAAGAAAAAGAACTGTTTTCTGACCGCTTGGCTTTGATTTTCCTCAGTTATTAAATACATTCTGTGTGGTTCTTAGTGTTTTTTGCATATTTTCATGCAAACGTTTTCAGACATTGCGAAAAAGTACGTATGGGCATGGAATGTACTGACAGGAAAACTTAATTTCATAATGGATTAAAAGAAATTTATGACAGGATATTTTATACGAATAAGATTTCAGTACTGTGGATGCGTAGTGTTACGTGAAATCGTTTTCCTATAAAAATAATTAGCTTGACTGATTCGCTTGCTTGTCACCTTTGTGGTGACCCGTAACTTGAATAGGCCTACAAATATGTGCAAGTTTAAATCATCGCAAAAAGATAAAAGCAGACCCGTTGGCAGATTCCTCGAAAACTTTTACAGAAAATCGAGAGCTTTCAATTGTTGATGTTCCGAAGATTATTTTTTAGAGCTGATGCCGGCTGCTTAATGCGCATTGCACACCTGTGAAGTTAAAGCATTGAACACTAAGGTTGCACTTTCAAAAGCTGGAATGTTAAGGAAACGGTGGTTGGTCAATTCGCTCTCGAATATCTAAATAACCATTCTTTGCACGCAGGATATATAAACTACGTTCTGCACAAAACTACTATCGCGAATACATCGAACCATGCAGAAACAAGGACCTCAGTTTAAAATACAAGTAGTCGGTAATTTGTTCAGGGGTTTCACATGAAACATAAATCCACATAACATTTTTTTGAAAATCTTAAAATAATGCATAAAAATTTCGTAGGAGGCTTCGATTGGCCGGTTTGTCGCCCAACCTGGTTGCGGGCCTAATTCAATTTACACGCGCATTAAACTATGCGACAAACAGTTTTGATCTTTTATTGCTTGACCATTCTCTTCAGTACTGTACACACAGCACGAAACTTGCATTGATAAAGGCGATTGCTAGCCTACAACAATCGACTCACAAAGCTAAATGCACTCTACAGGGGCGTTTGTGCAGTCTGTGCTTCATTTATACGTGGATGTACCGTAAAATAATTTTTTTCCTATATCATAACTGTTCAATGATTATTTTTTTAAGATCACGTTGTTATATAACAACTTCTTACAAAAAGCATTTCACGGTTAGGTTTTCAAAATTGATCTTACGTCTGTAAAACAAGACCAAAACTTTTTTTAAAGTGCAGCTGAGGAGCGGTAGCGAATAGCGGCAGCGATAGCTCGCTACTTTTTTTTCAGGAACGGGTGCAGTAACGCCGCTATTAAATTTAACAAAGAGCGGTAGCGACGCTATTTATAAAGTAGCGGTTGCCCACCTCTGGCATCAAACTAGTAGCCCTTTGCATTAATCGGTACACAAGAAGTAGCTTGCAGTTTCAAAAAGGTTGGTGACCCGTGCTCTACAGCGTACACATTATATGCAAGCCTAGATTATTCGAGTAAGTTCAGCAGGTTAAATGGTTGGCTTCAAGATATGCAGCAAATAAAATTCACTGTATTGTGAAATTTTTTTTGATGTGTATTTCTGAACCAGAAACTTGGTCATATACTTTGAAAAATAACACCTTGGATGCTTTCATTACAGTTAACATGAGTTTACCTGTTGTGAATTGGCATGACAGTGCTGTCCAGTACCTTTTGCTGGCTTTCATTCACACTACATCTTTCTTAAATGTTTCTGTTTAAAGGAACTTGCAGATAGCATTTAAGATGTAGTTCTGCATTGAAAAGCGCCATCTTCTTGGTACAAGACTAACCAGTACAATTTCATGTTTGAATCATGTAAGTGAAATACAAACCTATTTGTAGAAAAAGGATTGGGATGCATCGATATAAATTCCTGAATTCAATCATTACAAGCTGTTCTGTTTTTTATATGTTACAACAATGGAAACTTGGTTTTGTAAGTTATTAAAGCATGTGTAAAAGTAAAAACATTTCAGACCCTGAGCAAAACAATGAGCATGCCTCTGTGCTGCTGAACACCTCCATCAGACCAATTTTAATTTTTTTCTGCTAGCCGTTTACCTCGAAATCTGGTGTTAGAATGTCTTCATTTCTCTCCCACTTCAGGATCCCTGTATGACTATGAGTGAATGCAGTTATAGTTGGGGTGCTGTTAAAGTCTTCTGCTTCTCTCAGTGTTGATTGCGCTAACACCTACTCTATAATGCGCCATGTCTAACCATTTGCGTGCTCTTGTTTTATTCGTGTACCTCTGTGATATGGAGCATGAGTCTGCGGTAAACCCACAAATAAATAAAAGATTTTGATGGAAATGTTAGCGCCTCAGCTGATGTTCATTTTGAAAAATGTAGGCATGTTTTTGAATCTGTTGGTTTTGCTGATCACCTCAAACTATATCACTAAAAATGAGAAGCTCACACACAACATATTATGTTGTTAGACATGTGCTTGTGAACAACTTTGTTGATAAATTCTGCATAGTTTGTCATAATTCAACAATCTGCAAATCATTTTGTTTTAGGAAGATTTAGCCACTGCACATAAATAGGACGCATTTACTTTTATTGCAAAAAATTGTTTCATAACAACAAATTTGATTTATTCATTTTGCCTGATGTAATATCATGTGAAGTGGTTTATGATCAAATAATAAAATATCATCTGAAAGCATGCGAGGTCGCATGTATTATATCTGCCTCTAATTCCTTTGTTGAATACACTTCATTGTAATATGTGAGGCAAAGCTATTTTATTAAGACCGATCAACACAAATTTATAATGAACTTTGTTGATGTTTATGTAAAAATGCGCAGCAGTTTGAGTTTCTTTTCATAAATGATAATGACATAAAAATTTGACTTTGCTGGATTTTAATTTGTTACTTGTGTGTAACACCATTGGTAAAATCTCTCTATTCATTTGGCAGTTTGGTTTCGAATGCATAAAATCATTGATGGACTAGGCTGTCTCAGACAACCATTTTTAAACGTTTCCTTTAACAAAATTGTATTTTTAACTTACAGTGCATGGAAAGATTACAAAGAGTGATAAAATTACGACTTTTGCAAACATACAGTTACTGTAGTTGTACTGTTCAACGAACACTGGAAGGAATTGAACATCAGAACAACTGTTTTAAGCATTCAAGTTGCATTTCACAGCAGGTTATTCCTTTTTCAGCAAAGTCACAAGAATCACTTTGAAATGGCGTGCTTTTGAGATCAACATGTAATAATACGAAGTCAAAATTTAATGACAATGTATGAGGAAAGAAATGGTTCCAGCAGGCAGCCTGACTGTAGTAATGAGAACACGCGACATGGTTGCTATGGTGACGTTCGTATTTTGCATCATTGTGTCCAGTGCGCACGGGCTAAACCCCTTCTGTTCTGACAGCTTCGGATGCGTGTTACTTGCACCCTCTGATTCTGACGGTTCGGTACTGAAACGGAACGTGTTCGTGTGGCTCCGCCTTTCATCAACCAGCAAATTTCTTTCAATACGAAATTGATTTCACATTATATCTACGCATTCTCAGTCCTGAAATCTGCAATCAATTCTTATGTTTGAAATGTTGAAGGCTACGGCAAGCAAGCTCAATAGCCCTGAGTAAAATTTAAATTCTTGTAAATCGGTTATAATCTCTGATGGCTCATAAATCGTTGTGTCGCGTTTTCGTCAAACTCTAAAATTTGTATTCAAGATAGTCTTCTGCGTTCAGTGCCACGATTCAGCAGCCGCAACTAGGCGTGCACTCACAACTAAGTCATTTTTTAATACAATGCGTGCTAACGTCGGCTGCATCAACCTGCCGCAACTCGGCTGTCACGACCAGGCCTCAGCAAACTCATTTTTACGTTCAAGTTCAGACCTATAGACCGTCGCAAGAGTAGAATCGCTGTCTAAACACTCACGAGACCTGGGTCACCAACACGGTGCCCGTGGGCACCAGGCCGCCCGCAAGGTCCACGTTGGTCGCCCGCGGGCCAGTTTTCAAAATAGCATTAGGATGATGAGTATCGCCACATAAATAAACATCGTTAATGATAACTTAATTGAAGGTGAATTGAACTAAATTTTTATTTCAGAAGTGTGTATCAAACTAGTAGCCCTTAGCGTTAATCGGTACCCAAGAAGTAGCTCTCAGTTACATAAAGGTTAGTGACCCCTGCACTAGACTTACTCCGACACTCAGTTCTCACAAGAATACCCTTTACAGTCTAACGAGCTCATTCAAAGTTCAAGCAGATCTGCTGTAAGCAGGTAAATCAAACCTCCACAAAAAAGAAGCCCGTAACTGGAATTCTGTTTGACATCTGCCAGCGGTCAAATAGGTGCACGTGTCATCCAGTTAACTTTAGGTAGTATGGATAGCTGACGGAGCTTGTTTGAACCTTCAACATTAGCCATTTCATTCTGTGTTTTCCGTGTCCAGGAGCCTTCCTTGCGGTGGTGCGTAGTCACGAACTGGTTGCACGCGTAATCGAACTCAATACTAACAGTGAGGCTGAATGCCAAGCTCTTGACCAAAGACAGAGCTATCTGAACCAAACTGCCTTTTTTGACCCAGCCATCCTGCTTTTATGCCTAAGTTAACAGCATACCCGTTTAGTGGATGACGGGTATTCTCCTATGACGTAACATCTATTTATACCCTTTTCTGTTGCTGAGATTTGGACTTTGAAAGATACCAAGTGCATTGTGATACCTTTTTTCTTTAGGACAGTGGTTCTTCACTTTTCCAGCTCCGGAGACCCCATTCTCAAAAATATTGGTTTGGGAACCATGATCTTTCCCAAACCAACAATTTTGAGAATGGGGTCTAAGGTTAAACAAAAATACTTTGGCACTTCTGATTACCTTTACATTTTTCATTGGGAACACCGCCAAAACCAACTGCTTTGGGATATGCTATAAAAACTCTAGGTTGATCATTCAATAGCTTGGGGTTTTAGTAGAGATAGCACGTAAAATTTGGTTATGTTAAAATTTAAAATTTTTGTCTTGTCAGAAATGCAGTTAATCGCATGTAAGTATGTGAGAATATGCAGAACCTTGACATGACGCTAAAGCGTCTGTGCATTATAATACGGTAAATGATAATCTTGCGATCGGAAATCCCGAGCGGCAAGTGCGCAAAGCTTCACGCTGTGGCAGCAAGCAACAACAGAGATCACGCGCCTCGATCACTCTGTTATTGCTTGTTCGTGTCTCTTGCATATGGGTGGAGTTCTTCGCGCACATCCGGTTCGTGGTGAATTGCACATTCAACGCCGCGCCGACTGAGAGGTAAACATTAAACAATAACAATGTAGTGGTAAGTTCAACATGACCATAGATTCGTGTGCTGTCTTATTTGGAAATACTGCTATTATAAATTCAGTGTATTCTTCAATTAGTCTCATGTAGAAGGCATTGGTTCAGACTTTCTACACAACGTGTTACGACGTTGAGTGTTTAGTCCATAAAAGCACCTCGTTTTTCATCAACAATAATTACGACGCGGTAATATTACTATTAGCCCAAAAACATTCGCTATGGTTAGTGTTTGCTGACTTGAGAGATTTAAGTTCAGCTTATATACACAGACTTGTGCCAAGATTCGTGCATTACTCCATGACTGAGATGTCCATCCGGGAAGAAAGGGTCCTTTTGACGGATACGGTTTTAGACAGATGCTGTTAACACAGACACACTCTGGAAGGTTAATACTAGTGTGGTACGGAAGGACTGCTTTCGACAGGCCGAGTTTAAGCTTTATTCTGTACGTACTACGACGTTAATAGAAGGAAGGCCCGCCTGTCAAAGCACCAAGCACCGTAATCATGCGCATTGATGACACGAAGCTTAACCGTTTCAGCGTCAAGCTTTTCAGGCTTTCGAGATTACCATTCATCTTCAAAGCTTTTTTTGTGTTTTCAGGTAGGCCTACGAGACCAATTGACTGTTGCTAACCACTTGCTAGGTTCTGAAGGGTGTTCTTCACTCGATCCTGAAAATGCAGTTTGTGGCTTTGTCAGTTAACATAAGCGGGTGCTCAACGCTTTGATTTTGTTTGACCAGCAATCAATTCTTATAACTAGATAACTAGCAGGGTTCCTACAAATGTTGACTAGAAATTCCCCATAGATGAGTTCAAAATTCCCAAAATTTCACACAAATTCCCTAGATTTTGCACAAAGCAGTGTGTAATTCTCACCTAACTTTTAGCATTTCAAAACACAGTATAAGCCAACAAGGACGCTGGAAAGCGGGAAAATGACAGAGGCATTGTCCAGCCTGGCCTTTGAAAAAGGGGGCAACGAGGGTGGAAGTGCATTTTTCATAACAGTATCAGGACAATTTCCTGATTTATCAAAATCAAATTGAATTAAGTTCATTGCAGCTACGTGCGCAACAAGAAAATTCAGAATGGTTGTGGCGTGGTGATTACGCCACATTTTACGTTGAATTCGTATCAGTAACGGCAGAGTGAACCTAGTCAAGTAGGAAATCTCTATTGCTGTTATGCCGATGGTTGTCAGTTCGACTCTCTCTTTAGTCGGCTCAGGGCAGTGCAGCGTTGTGGTTGCAACAAATTTCTGTTATTATTTTTGAGGTCGGTATTGTAGCTGAACAGAAACAAACATATTGGTCACAATTTGTTTGTTTTTATAATTTTCATTGCCATAATTTTTTATTGCTCCCCATGCTGTACCGCTGTCTCGGCGTCCCTGTAAACCAGCTTTCTGGCTTATTACATTTGCACACTTAGTGTTACTCTGTTGACTAATGTGTTTAAAAACAGTTTTGGGATGATTCTTAAGGTGTTCTTTACTAAACAAGTGAAAATATTGGCTTGGCCAGAAAAAAAGCCTGAATGCCACGCTATGTTTTGTTATAAAACTAGCTAACTGCATGTTATTACCTGTTTCTGTGCTTTATTCGTGTGATCTACGACAAGTGACTATTTTATTGCATACTGAACATCTTGGATTTCTGGTGCTTAGTAAAGGGCTGACCAACCAGTTTGCAATTCAGGCGAATGCTACTGCTGCTATCGGAAAGCCCGAACAAACGAACAAAGCTCACAATATGGAAGCAAGCAACAATAGAAATCACACCCATGATTACTCTATTATTGCGTGTTCACACCACTTACAATATATATGGGTGCAATTCTTTGCCCACAACCCGTTCGTCGTGAACCATGCATTCAACGTCACGCCAAGAGGTGACAAAAAAAACATTCACTGCAAATTTTTGCACAAACTGGATTTTTGCTGGAGAAGGTTCAACTAAAGCTGATGCCTCATTCTCAGCAATTATTGACATTACATTGGTACAGGCGATTTAGGCGTAATAATGATTACAGCACTTACCAGCATGCGCGTCAGATGGATTTTCCAGGGGTTGGGGAATAATGGATTTTTCCATGGAGTGGCCGAAAAAATTTTTCAAGGGGGCCAACAGTGGTGAAATTTGATTCATGAACTCAAAACTTAGAGAAAGGCATGTCTTAACTAACAACCTAATAAACTAATATCAAACTACAACATACATGTGGCTAAGCCCCCAACCCCTTCTTAAATTCATGCATACCAGTACACTATAAAACCAAATAGATGAAGTCGACTTTTAACAACAAGATATGTTCTGCCTTTGGGGATATTAAAAACAATCTCTACTGTAACTTCACTTTAAGTCTTTCCATCACCGCTACCATAGAGTATTGCAAGAGCAGCTCTTCCTTTCTCATGTTCACAATCCTTTAAATTTAACAACCAGTTCTCGCGGAGTCCGTTCTAGATTTGGCCAAGTGACAGTTTCCTTGATGACGCAACCCTAATGATTTTTAGTTAGTACCCTTGCAACCCCTACCACAAACAAACCCCACGTAGAAACCGCTGCCGACTGAGTCCATTCAATTTCAGCAACACTATACCCAAGACCTGGTTCGGTTGCATTTGACCATAGAGATTAGACTAATTTAGGTACAAATTAATACAATACAACAGATAGACAAGATCGTGGAATTGACATTTAAATCACAGTCTGATTGCCATATTTGATGGAAATGCGTGACCATACTGACTGTTCCCAATTCTATCCCACAAAATGCAATTTCCCTAAAAAATCCCTAGATATCTCAATTACCCAAACTTTTGCCCAAACGTTGCTGAAATTCCCAATCTAGGGACAAATTCCCCAAAAGTGGGATCCCTGATCACTAGGTCAGCCCCAAAATCACTACATCTAGTGAAAAATTGTTAGACGCTGGCGTGGCGCCAGTGAGCATCTGTCTGTGCTGCGAACTTACCAATTCGAGAGAGCAATCTGCCTAAAGAAAAAAACGCATACCGACAAAGTATTGCAGTATAAAAGCTTAGCCAAGGTTTGGCAGTTCTCCACAAGGTCGATTTGGCGAGGCGAATGTAACGAAGTCGCGCTAACTGATTTAGTCAGTGCAATGCAATGGTTTTCAAAAGCTGGTTCCGCAGAGCCGTTTCAGGGGTTCAACAGAGGTCAGGAAAAGCGGTAGTGCAGAGGGGGCAGTAAAAAATTTATGGCAATGCAAGCTTGTAAAAAGCAAAAAAATCGTTGCTAATTATGCTTGTTTCCGTCAGCAACGACGTTGACCTCAAAAATAACACCAGAAATTATAGAAAACTATTCTGATTTTTCTGGGTGGCGCTAATAACTGTAATAAATTTGTTTCGATTCGATTTTGATAAGCCATGAATTCACCTATGATACTTTCATAAAAAGGCACCTTCGCCTCCGTTGCTCCCCTTATTAAAGGGTAGGGTCCAATGCCCACGTTATTCACCCTCCCTCCGGCGTCTCTGACAGAGGTCCATTGAATTACAAAAAATTAATAAACGTTTTTGGTTGTATTTTATTAACTATTTGTTGAAATAGAACAGTCTTCAGCTTCATGCAGTAAGTTAGCGTAACGTGGCTGCCCTTATCATAAGTAAAGGTACAGTAAAAGAGATCTTGGTTGAAGCATGCCTGAAAGCGCGGTTACGATCACAGCAAGCTAATCATGAGAGACTTTTCTGTGCTATTAAACCGCATCATATCTGTGATGCAGCAATTCTATCATAATCTTGTTTGAAGCGTGTCTCCACTAAACGTACTGCGCTGCACAAAGAACTATCATGGCAAGGGAGAATGAAAGAGTGCGCGCGACGTTTTGCTCTAATCTAGGCCAAAAGTAGGTTTAGGTTTAGCGTTTAGCGACAATCTCGCGTATCGCATTTAGTTTCTAAACCGGCCTCTAGTTTTTGTCAGTCTGTTTTATCAAGTGTCAGGATACTTTTTCTTTCCTGTGCCAATCTTGGTAAGTTACACGCATAGTAGAAAAACACAAATGCTCCGGTTAGACCAGGAAAGAAAAATGGCTGTTGTTTATTCGTTTCACATATGTTTTTGAATGTTTCAGACATTACCGAAGTCATTAAAATAAAATGGTGTGTTTATTGTATTGTTTCGTAGCTAAACGACGTTTCCACGATCAAACAAGAACGATGATGTAAGTGAACTCGTGACAAGCACATGGGGGTGCGTGACAAGCACATGAGGGTTTGTGACAAGCATATGAGGGTGCGTAACAAACCCAACGGGGTGTCACTAATTTTAAGGAAACGTCATGTGATGTGATATGTTGCCCATAAAACTTGTCACATTTTGAAAATAAATTTTGTAAAAGGTGAATGAAGCTATTGCTTGATTCGTTTCGGATTGCTTGGTTGTTGCATTCCGGAAGTTGGCAATTCGTCTTTTCGGCAGCATGTTCAGGACTGACGTACTTGCAACGTATTCGAATGTTTATCGTATAGACGAGTGGTTGTCAAAGTGAATGACACCTTCGATTCTAAATGGAATAGGTATTTCTGCAAGCATGTGTGCTTTTATTTCGTGGTCTGCGCAGTGTGCAACTATTCTGCTAAAGTCCAAACGAAAACATCAGCGTCCAGTTGACAGTTAGCTTTCCAATTAACATTGTGTCTTGGTGCATGATTGGCTTCCTTTACGATAGTTTTTCTCGACCAACAGAATGGGCGTCTTTATTTCTTGACTTGTCTAGCAGCGCTTTTACTGATAAAGTACTGAAAAGTTAGTTGCTTTTTACATGATTAGAAATTTGTAGTTTTTTGAGGAACACTGGGAATCCATTTGAAAACCATTAGAGTGTCAGCACAAAAGTTGGAAGCCACTGCTCTAGAACACGCAAGGCAAATTGAACAGATAGGGTAGTCAAGAATAAGATAGCACATTTAACTCACGCAAGTGGGTTGAGTAGGTAATGTGAAGGTACAGAATTTGTCACGTGTGTGGTATATGTCATTGAACATTATATGCTGCATTTACCTTCTGTGTGACAGCACAGTCGAAGGGGATCCAGAGCTGGAACCTTGGCGCTTGACGGTGATACCTAAACAGGTGACATAAGATTTGTTCCAGAAGTTCTGACAGTCTCACGACAATTACAGGAACTTTGCTAATACTTGCCCTGCACAAAATTATCAAGCACAATGTGAGTCTGTGTATTTGAAAAATGTTGACATTTAAAGATGCTATGGAGTAAAAATGTGTTTTTTGAAAAAACTATTGCAAGGACAGAGTCTGCAAATATATGCTCATGAAATCCTCCCTTGCCTAAGTTTGCTTGTTTTTTGGGGAATAATCCATTAGCATTTGCTTAGTCTGGCACATTTGCAAAAGCAGAAAATCAGCATTCACGCATTGGTTGTTAACATAATCAATTCGATTGTTTTTTTTTTTTTTATTGAGCATAAGATGGAAACAACTGTAGCAAAACAAAACTGTTTCGCCAAAGAAAAAACAACTACTTTTACCTTCTGCTTGAATACCTGTTCAAAACGTTCTGATCACGACCGATGCAATGCTGTGAGAAGTGTTTTTTCATATTAAGCAAAAGTTTTTAGTTTTTGCTGCAATATTTTACAGGCCTCTTGAAAAAAAGGGAATTATGTTAAGCTTATTACGCAAAACGTGTTTACCTAGAGAAATGTACTACATTAATCAAATGTATTGGATGGTTATAACGAGTTGCTGTTGCTGCACACATGCATTCTGGCTAGTTACGCTGCGTTGCTGTCTGGTGCATGAATTATGGCTGGATGCGACAAATTATTGCTATCCTACATGTGAAGACCTGGTTAAACCTATGACGCGCAAGAAGCGTAGAAGAAAACACAGGCTGGTAAAAGTGGATGATGAACAACACTTGAAAACTTTCTTCCAGGATAATTCCTGTGAAAACTCGAAAAATACATCCCCACCTGCAGGCATGGCTGCTTTGATTGTAATTTTGTAGCGTAACTATCAGATGCATCAGGTATTCTAGCTCAGTGTATATTTATTAAAATTGTCCACTATTTCGCGCTGCATTTGCTTTCAAATGCTCAGAGGTTTCTCCGGCTGTGTGAAGTGGTTTCTCCGGCTATGGTCAACGTTTTTTTTGTGATTAATCCCAAATGTGTCTTAACCTCAGCTGACCCGAGAAACTAATGTAGTTATCAGAGCTTGCAAACACCTTGGCAAACCATGACGCAATCCTGTTTTGAGAAACTGTTTCAAGATAAGTTTTAAAAATATTATAAAAATAATATTTTCTAGATAAAAAATTTTTGTTGATATTATAAAGTAGTCGCATACACAATTTTACATGCAGTGTTTTCAAGATAACAGTTTTAGTTTTCGGATATCCTACATTTGAAGCCGTAGCTGCACACTACACGAATGAGAATAAAGAATTGACTATTGAAACAATGATTTCTCTCAACATGTTTTGAATCTTTTTGATGTGAAAGCGTTTTTGTTTAATATTGTTGCAAGTTGTTCATTTGATGTGATAACAAAAAGGTTTTAAAATCCCGTGAATTGTATTTTATTGTAAACATGGCACAATTCTTTTGGTTGTGATACGCTTAAAGATATTTTGCCATTTTCTCCCTTTGGGACACAAAAGTCAAGAGTACTTTCGTAATATTTTCATAAGAAACAGTGGATACGATTATTGAAGTCATGATGTGATTTGACATTAAAGCAAATAGCACCTGAAAGCACAAGTGTTTCTGTATTCTTTCGAGGAATCAGTTGACTGCGCTCTGCTTTCATCTCTTTGCGATGATTCAAAGTTGCACATATCCATATTCAAGTAAGTACTCTCCACGATGCGTGTAAGCAAGGAATCAATTGGCAAATTTTTAATAGAAAATCGATTTACTACTCAAGATTTGCTGATCGATTTCTTGCTTAACACCCATCGTGGAGAGTACTTGAGCAAATAGCATTGTTGAGGTCATTCGCTGGTTTCTTTTGCTCAATGGAGATTTTGTCTTGATTAGTGCAAATGATATCAATTACGTAGTAGAGTTCAGTTGCCTAAAATTTATTTCGCTCGACCTGTTTTGGCAGAACGAACCGATTCACAGTATGCTGCAATATAATGCAACAATTTGATTTGCGTTTCAGAAACCAAGCGAAAAGAAGCAAAAGAAAGCTACAGGTTCTCCTCTTTCCAACGTTTCCCAGCAGCAGTGCCGATACATGCGCGCCAGTTTGCTGCAGCTGGTTTCTTCTGCACCGGACAGTTTGACGAAGTGCAATGCTTTGCTTGCGGCAACATTTTGAGGAATTTGTCGACTCACTCCGATCCGTTTCTTTTGAGCATGCACAGGTAAGTTGAATTAGTTGAACTCATTATAAAAGTTCAAACAATAATTACAACTAAACCGGCATAAAGTCAATAACTGGTTGACTATGTTAAGTATTCGTGCATATAAACTTTTGTCTTCCGTCATGCTTGAATACAATTAGGTACCTTTCCACAAGGGCTTGGGCAAAGCGGTCTTAGCATTCTCAGTTATTGTAGAAATGACATGAAATGTTTAAACCTAAGTTTACGTGTCAGTACTCAGCTTCTAAACATGTTGTTGTCATATTATTTGTGCCTCTTTCGGCGTTTTAATAAAACATCTCATCGAACAGGATTTGTTCTAGTGAAATGTCAATGACCGTGAAGCCCATTTTTAAAGTCAATAGTGGTTGGTCAGTGCCTGTCTACCTAAAAGGAAATAAAGCTGTTTACTTTTTTTTGTTTACCTTAAAGGAAATAAAGCTGTTTACTTTTTTTTGTTCTTTCTTTTAAAAAAAGATCGTCGTGTCGATTTGCGAGAGGTGAAGATGAATGCGGAAACGAACGTCTTGACCAAACTGTAAGTAGATTTTTTAATAAGATCAAATAACATTGCACTTGCGAAACGCACGTCGCAAGTGGCCCTGGCGTCGTATATGAGTACAAGAACTTGACAGCTTTATTGATGAGGCCTGCTGTGTTACAATCTGTGCCTGTCATTTTTTACACGTGTAAAAACAACAAAATGTTAAAATTTCTCAAACTTCGTGGTTTGTGGATGAATGCAAGTGTTCTGGTCAGTATCAGATCCAGGAAAAGTATTTTTGGACTGATCCACCTCTTCATAAAAAGTAACCATTTTCATAAGTTTTAAAATTAATCTGCACATTATACTGTAGACGTTTGAAGTCGATTTCCGCCACACATTTTTTTAATAACCACAGTGTTTTAGGGTATATTTTCAGATACACGTCTGTTACATAACAGCGGGTAGGTTATTTCACTTGCAAAAGCATTTCTTGTTACCAAATAAAGCTAGCAATTCAGTCGCAGTGGTACCGCCCCCTCTTTGACCTAAGTGTTGCCGCTTGTGAGATAAGGAAACGCAGGAGCGCGCCGTAGCAAGATGATATTAAATGTAACTGATGGAAGGTAAACTATAGATTTCGCTGTTATTCTCGTAGTTTTAACCGTTTCCGCGAAACTTGATATCAATAAGCTGGCATTAATCACGACGCAAGAAAGTTGGAAAATCGGAACTGTTGGTCACGACAGGTTCAAAATTTTTGCTTAAACGACTGCTAGTGAAGGGTAGTGATGGTTCCATAACTATTGAGATCACGACATTTGAAACCTGACCAATTCATTTGAGACCACAAAAAAATTCCACAAAAACGTCACTTGACCGACAAAAGTGGCTTACACAAAAACACCACTTGACCGACAAACCCATCAATAGAATAAAGTAACAAGTCAAGCTATCACAATGTTTATTCCAAATTTAATGTTCCATTTTTCATGGGAAGAAATTTAGTCATTTTTTGAAAAGTATCCAAACATATGTGTTCAGATTTGCGGTTTAGGGTTTAGGATTAGGGGTAAGGATTAGGGGTAAGGATTAGGGTTTAGATTTAGGGTTTAGGTTTCGGTTTAAGATTTAGGTTAAGCATTTAGGTTTAGGTTTAGGGTTTAGGGTTAGTTTGAGGGTTTAAGTTTAAGGTTTAGGTTTAGGGCTTAGGTTTAGGGCATAGGTTTAGGGCATAGGTTTAGGGCTTAGGTTTAGGGTTTAGGTTTAGGTTGAGGGTTTAGGTTGAGGGTTTAGGTTTAGGGTTCGGGTTTAGGGTTTGGGTTTTGGGTTTAGGGTTTGGGTTTAGGGTTTGGGTTTAGGTTTCAGGCTTAGGGTTCAGGCTTAGGATTCAGGCTTAGGGTTCAGGCTTAGGGTTCAGGCTTAGGGTTCAGGCTTAGGGTTCAGGCTTAGGGTTCAGTCTTAGGGTTCAGGCTGAGGGTTCAGGCTTAGGGTTCGGGTTTAGGGTTCGGGGTTCAGGCTTAGGGTTCGGGTTTAGGGTTCGGGTTTAGGGTTCGGGTTTAGGGTTCGGGTTTAGGGTTCGGGTTTAGGGTTCAGGTTTAGGGTTCAGGTTTAGGGTTCAGGTTTTGGGTTCGGGTTTTGGGTTCAGGTTTTGGGTTCGGGTTCAGGTT
>Ga0210059_1003918_pt1 | contig 23959 bp, 16 predicted proteins | sample Ectturendosymbi2_FD_188042 | JGI IMG/M metagenome (GOLD analysis project Ga0210059, IMG submission 188042) | Ecteinascidia turbinata endosymbiont from Florida, USA - Sample 2 (SPAdes) (version 2) | ecosystem: Host-associated > Tunicates > Ascidians > Unclassified | place: Key West, Florida...
CGAATTCGTCCCAGACACAAAAACCGGCCTAAAAACTCACAAAATAACAATACGAAACACAGAACACCAGATTACTATGCTACAAGACTGACTCTACGTTCCAGATTTTTTCTGTCGTTGAGTAATGGAAACATTTTCCAAAAATCCTCATCGAAACCTGTACTGCATTTCATCTGCCAAGAACTGACAGTTGACACAGGTCAAGATGGCTGATATCAAACCTGTAATCACTAAACGGCGATAAAGTACTTGAAAAGAAAGTGCGACTCCGGCCGAATTCGGGACAACGGTCGTTGAGCGATAAAAATAACCGTGTGCAGAATAAACGAACAAAGCTTCGCGCGGGACGAATTCGGTACATATGACGTTAAAGGGTTAAGACGCCAACATGTGCAGTAACTTCTGCAGTAACTTGACAGCATGCATTTGTCTGTACTTGAGTGCATTGTTTAGCATATGTTCTAAAATCAGCTGTAGTTGCTACTTTCACGTGTCAGTTAGACAAAATACAGTACCTGGAAAAAGGAAAACCTCAAATTTACAGTTGCCTTGCTGACACAAATGGTTTGAAAATAGTTTTGCATAACATACCATGTCAGCCTCTTCAAAGAGATCATTTTCCAGTGCAGGATTAACTACCATCAGTTAATACAAATCCACATTGCTGCCCTATTACAAATCCATATTGCTGACACTGTATGCAATTATTGCAAAGCAACGTTGCTACCTTGTCAAAAAACTACCTTCGTAACAACTTGAAACTAGTTAACTACATTGACATGTGCATCAAAAGCACATGCTTCAGAATATCCTGCTCAGCCAGTGCTTGAAGCTATCAAAGCTGTCAGAAGCTACACAAAGCTAAGCACACACAGAGCTAATTCAAAATGCTTCGCTTCATGGTGATAGGACAGTCTCAAATTGCTATTGGTGTGTTTTGCAGTTTGGGCGTGCATTCTTTCTGCTGCTTACACTTCATGGGTTATGATAGGACTAAATAGGATTTAGGTCAACTTCAATGTCATCAGAAAAAAATTGACTCAAGCTATCTTTTCCAGTGACCTTACAAGTATATTCATAACAATCTCTATAGAGAGCATTGTGCAGAGGCAGTTGTGCAGGCAATGGTCAGCATCAATTTTATAAGTGTGCACAATTGCCAATAAACAGAGTTTGTTGTTGAATGGCAGATGTGTCCTGAAAGTTCAACAAGGTCCGCATTTCTTCAGCACCATGTTTGCAGGAACAAAAAGTGATTATGACTGTTAGATGCTTGAAATCGTTCCTTGAGTGTTTTGATGATGTGACCAATACCACCATCCAAATGAGTAGTTGCATTAGGCTAGCAAAGGATCTTTAGGAAACCAACAGAACCAGCCAAGGGTCTTTAGGAAACCAATAGAAAATCTGGTTGTTGTTCTGAAAAAAGCAGCCAAGGGTCTATAGGAAACCAATAGAAAATCTGGTTGTTGTTCTGAAAAAAAGCTGCCCTTACGCAACAGAATCCCTTTTGACAGTCTAGATGTGCCACTGCATTAAAGTTATGGTTCTATTCTTCAAGCAATTTATTGTTTGTAATATATATCTTTCATGTTGATTGCCAGTGCTGGATTAAGGAAAGTGTTTGGTGAAGGCCTCCTTTGTTTTTGAGCAGACAACTTTTTTCAGAAGTTTTCAGGTGGAACACATTGTAACAAAAAAAAAAGAATAGGATTCAGTATTCTGCATTCTCAAATGCCCATCCCGATTTGCAATTGTGAAAGTTCAGTTATTATCAAAACAAATGCATCTTCCTCCAATAATCTGCTTTTTTAATTTTACAATGTTCACACATAGATCAGTGTACTTACAAGAGATGGATAATGGCCAGTTCCCAGATCAGAACTTTCAGACTAGAAACATTGATCTGTGTAGCATGGTAATTTTAATGACATTTATCAAACACATAAATTCATGTGCCGTGGGAATGAAAGGGTTAACAGGATATTCCAAGAAACAATTTTATCAATCCGAAATCTTGCATATTATGACTAATTCAATGTTATGATGTTGCCATACATAAATAATTTATATTTCAACAACATTACAGTTGTCAAGACATCTATTTCGCAGAAACATGATCTAACAAAGCAAAATTTTTGTGAGAAATCCACGAAACTTGGATCAAACCAGGAAAACTGGTTTTCAAAACATCAAAACGCATTTTTTCACAAAACACTCACTTTCATTTCTGCTAGAACAGCAATAGGAATAGCATTTATGTCTGCATCAGTCAGGGCACCAAACGAAATCTTTCCACTAAAGAAATTTAACAATCTGGAGTCCAAACCATGTTTGCGTGCAAGCTTATCAATGCTGGCAAAAAAATAACATTTGCAAAATTTCAGCAGAGATCAATAAAAAATTTTACACAGTTTAACACTGGCATCCAGTACTGTTCGAGGATTTCGGGCCAAAAAAATGGATCGGACGTGGCTTTGCGTGAGCGTTACTCTGGCGCCGAAAGCAGTAGAGAGCAGTGGATTTTGACCAAAAACCAACAGTTTTCAGAACGCCATAGCTCCTCTGCTGAAAGCAGTGGATTTCAGCCTAAAATCAGCAGTTTTCAGTTGCCTTACCAACGCCATAGCTCCTCTGCCAATTGCGCTAGAGAGCTGTTCGAGGGCTCAAACAGATTGGCCAGTCTTCTAGTCTGCACTCAAACAAAAAGTTTTTGGTTAGGGGTTGCAAATTTTTTGAGTGATGTCATAAGTCAAGTAGTTTTGGGGCATTTTGGGTCATGTTACCTGGCCTACCTAACTGCTGGGCCAAAGTATTTCGCTGAAGCTTTCATTGGAAACTATGCTCGAGTCCAAGTGTTTTGAGCCTTTGATCGACTTTCTAGCCTTTCATGTTCAAAAGTTCTAATCTAAACAAAACAAATTAATTAATTATCGAATTAGCTAATTAGTCGAATGTTTTTATTATTTTAGATTAGGGGTGATGAACCTCTTGGTTATCGCGGGCCACTTTGTCAGTTACCGCTGAGTAATCGGGCCGCACAACTTTTCAGTCATACTACGAAACCTGTTAGTTCAAGACTGCTGGTCTGGCCTGAATGCAAAGGTTCAAGATTGCTGTTCTCGCCTGAATGCTTCGCGGGCCGCATGAAATTCTTTTGCGGGCTGCATGTTCGTCACCCGTGCTTTAGATCACAACTTTCGAACCAGAAACCCCACCATTCATCAAAAGTATCAAAGACTTAGATTGTAGCCTAATAACTTCAGTGATATACTACCATCTAACAATTTGAGTCCAGGACCAGGTGAAGTGGGCCAAGGTGACCTAAAAGTCCTCCTGTGATGACGTCACTCACAAAAAATCGGCACCCCCAACCAAAAAAGCTTTTTCGAGTGCAGACAAGAAGACTTGCTGCGTCTTTTGAGCTTTTGAACAGCTCTCTACCGCTTTCGGCACCTGAGTTACACGCACACAAAGCCATGTGCAATCCAGTTGTTTTGGCACAAAAATCCCCGAAACCAGCCAGACGCCAAAGTAAGATAGCACTGCCAGAGCTTCAAAATTTACCACATATAAGCATCATAGCTTCAGAGGACATACCTTATGTAAAATCAATTCAATTCATACTTACAACAACAAAACAGAGTTGTCATGTTGTGCTTTTTGACCTTAAAAACAAAGTTCATAAGAAAATTAGCAGCTTCCAAGAAAATTCAGCCTCATTGCACATCAATGACACACTGAGTATGATCACACCAAATCAAAGTGTGCATTAGTAACCTTAGGTCTATTAGCTTTGTGCACAAACCAATCAATTGCATTTGGAAGTATTTAGTAGTTTGACAAAAACAGACAACCAATTGATGTAACTAAAAACGAAGCACTACAACCATCCACATTTGATGCAGTTTTCTTACCAAACACAGTTGAAAAATCTTCTGGCTTTAAATTTCCCGCCATTGCAATTTCAGCTGGAGGCTTTTTCCATTCACCACTGAATTCATTTTTCACCAAGAACCGACGCATACTGCTGACATCAACTTTATCATCTATCACCAAAAAAATCTATGATAAAGTAAGCATTTCCTAATCAGCTGCGAAGAACACAACCCAAAAGCACTAGGCCAGGGGAGGGCAAACTTTTTTCAGTGAGGGCGACATTATGTCAGTACCACACAAAGCGCCAGCTTCCACAACTCATCCTTTTTTCAATTAAATATGATACAAAAATAAATACAAAATTAAAATTTTCAATTTTAAAAATAACCATGTTTTTACTATTCCAACACAATTTATGTTATAAAGAGGATGGTACTTTATTACATGTTTCTCGTGTTTTGTATCATCACATTTTATGATATGTAAATGTGCATTGTGCACATGAGGGAGGGCTGCAAAAAATGATCAGCACAGCACGTCTGTTGCAGTCAAACCCCAGTCGACACAAATTTGGAAAACCGGCACTTGCAAAATTTGGACACAATTTCCTTCTCGGGTGAAAATTTCACAAGACATGATTCCATTATTTTTGCAAATATGCGCAGGACACATTTTCAAGATGAAAGCTGTTTTCAGGACGCAGAAAAGAAACACAGCAGTGAGAAGTGAAAAAAAGTTCAGACACACTTCGGAAATTCTCCACTTGCAATGTTTACAAAAACGTTCCAAGCACATTTTTACGATTATGGGTCCAAAAACAGAGCTGCTTGCCATGAAGTTCGGATGCATTTTGCAAGTTCTGTGCTTGCAAGGTTTGCAAAAAATGTTCTAGGCGCATTTTCACGATTTATGCATTCAATAACGAAACAGTTCGCTGTAAAGTTCAGATGCATTTGGGTCATTCCATTATATTTCAACCTAAATTCAGGGGTTTTGTAACCCATGTTCTTGGGTTCTTGTAATTCACAGATATGCTCAACAAAAAAAAATTTCAAATTTGTCAATCTGTTCACAAAATATAGGCATTTCAAATTTTGCTCACCACAAGGTGGCGATAAGTGTTGCTGAAAACATAAATGAAGTTTTTTTGTTCCTGACATGACCAAGAACCCTTCCTCTGAATAAATATTGTCAATTGAATTTTGCTTTGTGTCCAAAATTCACGGAGTCACTCAGTGTGTGTCTGTGCTATTTTCTAAACTGGTTTAGAAATGTTAGCATTTGGCAAACGCTTTCCACAAATGAAAATGAGAAACTGCTTCACTTTTTTTACACTAAAATGTTTCCAAATCCTATGTCAGTGAACTAATAAGTATTAACAGCTCACTTTTGCTTAAACCATAGTGGTAAGACATGCTAGTTGTAACCAGTAATACTACCCTGCTGCCACCATCTATATGCATTCAAGTGCAATAGATTGTTATCTCATAAGCAGTATCAAGTATCATTGCTGTGTTCGCTCCACAAATGTAAGCATCATGAAGGCATACAATGACATTTTCTGTGCAGCATGCATTGTAGTTCAATTTGTGAGTTGAGCTATAGCAGTTAAAGAACAGTTGCTTGTTCTTGTTTTGTAGTGCAGATGTTTAATTTGAAAGTGCAATGATAATCACATGATACAGGGCTACTCAATTATTTTAGGAGAGGGTCCTTTACCAGTGTCAAATATTTGAGTTCTTGTTACTCCCATAAAATCATGCAAATGTGATATGCCTTGGATTGTTCTAACAAAAAACATAACATGAGAATGTAATAGTACTGCATATCAGGGGCGTAACAAGGAGGTGCAACTCGCCGGGCGCCGAATCACTGGGTCACCGTAAAGTCCAAAAATGTCCCAAGCACTTTCTTCAATATAGTACATTTGCTTCCGAAAGAGCTCAAGTTCAAACATGGGGGCGCCAAACTTGCTTTATGCACCAGGTGCCATCTAAACTCATTACACCCCTATACATAGATGTATATCAGTACTCTTCCACAGGGGTTCTGTGGAACCCTAGGGTTCCGCGAACCATGTAGTGGGGTTCCGTGAGTCTTAAGGGTTGCATGAGGGTTCCCCGTTTTTGAGGAGAAATGATTTCTTGCTTCAGTACGTTGGTGCGTCGTTATGAATTTTTAGATCACCGTGCCGCATTCAGACTCCAAGTAGGCCAGTTAGTTGTACAGGAGGTTGAGTGCAGATAGCCAACAAGAGATATTGATAGTTGTTGCATCACTTGTTCATAGTTGTGCAATTAATAACGTTGTTGTTGCAACACAGTTGTTATATGATGTTGCCGATGTACAGGTCACAGTAGACTAATGAGTAGAGAGCAGACCAGTGGTGCCACTCCCAGTGTTTTTCCACTAGATCTACTATTTTTTCATTCCATCCAGTCTTCTAGTGGTTTTTCATAGCTATCTAGTGTGTTTTATGAGTGAGTTGAATGTAATTAATTACAGAACTTTGTATAATTGTACAGTAACTGTAATACTAATTGAGTTGAGTTGATTTTAATAACAATGGTATTTTTTGAGGACTCGTGGTCCATATCACAGACGACATCATAAACACAAGAGCACAAAAAATGGTTAGACATACAGCAGCATGCATTGTAGAATCAGTGTTTTCACATGGACAACATTGAGAGGAGCAAAACACTTTATCATCACCACAACCGTACCATCATTCACAAGACCACAAAACACGGTTAGCCATACAGTAGCGCATTACAGAATCGGTGTTTGCACATGCCCAATCTTGAGAGGAACAAAACACTTTACCAGCAGTTGTTACTTTTTGTATGCTTGGTTTCAGTGCCTTTGAGAGAAATTCTGCCAAGGGGTACGAAGATCGATGGTTTCAGGGCCTCTGAGACAAATTCTGCCTGGGGGTACAAAGACCGATGGTTTCAGGGCTTCTGAGAGAAATTCTGTCAGGGGGTGCAAAAACCGATACTGGGCCTCCTCGCTTCTGGTGTCCTTGCCGAAACTTTGTAGCCTGCTTGCATAGTAATCAGAATACAGAAAAACTGCTACCATGTTTAAGTCTTAGAATCAGATTAATTGTCGTATTGGCCAGTGGTTTACACTTGTAATTTTGGGCTTGATTACAGAAAAATTTAGAGTGCATTCATTCATCCTCTTGGGCCCCCGTACTTAACAGGCCCAGTACATGTACCTCTTGTACCCCCCTCTCATAGGCCCCCTGCTTGGTTTGTATACCTTACATACAGATTTATTAACTACAAAAAAGTGCTGATGATGCGCGAACACCGAAACAATGCACCAACAACTACTGCAATTGGTCTCTACGGCAATTGGTCTCCATCATACAGGAGCGTTGAGCAATTGAGGAAAAATGAAGATTTGTAAAAAGCATCATTTTGATGTGCTGGTTTACAAAATCTATTTGGCAAAAATTAATATTCAGCAAGAAAAAACAAAAATTAGTGCAAGGACACCAGGGCATTGAAGGAACCGGAGGGACCTTTTGATTTTGACTTTTTGATTATGTGCAATTTTAATATTTGATAAATATTCTACCTAATTACATCTTAAATTACACAAGACTATATAGTGATAACCTGTTTGAGTCAAACCACTACGAAGTCACTGTGATCATCTGATAAATAAAAGTTTCAGTGACTTGTACAAACAAACACAAGCGAAATTCAAACATGGTAGGTTCTTGAAATGGTTGTAGCCATGTTGAAAAAGTCATGAAACAGTGATGCCATTTGCCCATTTTTCGATGTTTCGCATTTTAAAGCACAAAGCATTTCTCAAGAGCAGTGGTGTAGATGTGTGGTTGGTCTTTTTCCCTTATGAAGCAGAGATGAGCGGACTGTCATATTTTGTGATCCAGATCCAGTCCTGCTTTGTTAAAACCCTGTCTAAGTCCAAACATTGTCCAAAACATTTTTCAAACATAAACTCCAAGTCCAAATTAAGTCCAAAAATTTTTTAAAATGCCGCATTTCTTTTTCATTAACTCAGTCCAAATCTGGTCCGGATCCTAAATTTTGAAGTGATTTACAGTCGGGATCCAATCCAAATTCAAAAAAATTTGCTATCGTCCGGATCCAGTCCAATGCTCATCTCTGCTGTGAAGTCATTTACCATCGTGTAAAGATGTTGCACTTCAAGCAATATTGAAATACTCAAAGCGTAAAAAAATAATCATCTGCATGTGTTCTACCGACCATCTGGTCTGAGATAAATCAATAAAATAATAAATATATAATGTTCATCAAACACCCGCCTGCTCTTGAGAACAACATCAATTTTCTTGTAATCTGACAAATCTGTCACGTATTTGTAATCTAGTATTTTTTTCTGAATCTAGTGTTAATCTAGTACTTTTCCGTAACAGGACAGTGGCAACACTGGAGCAGACTCAACCTGAGTCTAGTAGAGAGTAGACTGAGTCACAGACTAGAGCTGCTGTTCAACCTTTGTGGAAATAAAGTATAAACAAAGTGAAACCCAACTTTTTCTTATTTAGTCATGCCAGATGAAGCAAAAAAACTAATTTTCTCATGTGAAGCGAAATAATAACAACAGCGAAGGTGTGGACGGTGATGGGCAATGTAGTCCAAACGTATGAAAGGCACCTAATCCAAAGCAGACCAAATGTGATTCAACTAACAAAGTTAGAAAATGGGACGACACATATTTGAGATAAGGGTTCTTTTTGCCGGATGACCAAATTCTGAACATATAGCAGCTACATTCAAAAAATGCAAGAACAACCGAGTCATTAAATTTCTTGCTTTTTAACATCTGTAACAATAACTGTTTATTTGTTGAAATGTCCAAAAACAAAATATATGATTTTCTTCATATTACTTGTTATTTTTAATTTTTGTTAATCAATGGGGGTTCCATGACAAACGCGGAAGTATATCAGGGGTTCCACGATGACAAAAAGGTTGTACAGCACTGATGTATACAAATCCGGTAAATGGATATAGATATGAACATATGCTGTCAGCGTTATTTATTGTTCTGCTGGTGGGAGTAATAGCAGCTTCTGCTTTTTGGCAGTTGCTTACATTTTTGTTTCAAGGTAGTGATAGCGAGTAGAAGGTAGTGGAAAATGTTTTTATTCATCATTCAGATACGAAACTTCTTCTTTGTGAATTTTTTTTAAAACCGCGGACTGTCAGCAGTCAGTGGCGTAACTAGAGGTTTGAGTCAGTAAGGAAAACATAGCTAAAAGAAATCAATTATCCACTGTAGGGGAGTCACTACCAACACTCACAAAAAGACGTAAAATATGATAGTGAATCCAGATGTGGATGGCTATACTAAAACACTAATTCACCAAAAAATACTCCAAAAAACTACTGTAAACCAAAAAATACTAAAAATTTTAAGCTAAGTGGGGTCCTGGGTTTCACATTTAGCTTGCAGGAGGGGACAATTTGCACCTCTTGTAACATCAGGTAGACCTGGACACAATGAGAGTTTTCAGTAACAATTTGCGAGGAGTGGAAAAAATTTTGAGATATTTTCTTCTGATACGAAGTTTTCAGGCGTGCAATCAAAAAATATTGATTTTACTGCTGCATTCTACTGGAATTCAATTACTTCCATTCCAGATTACTTTTGGCTGCGTCCACACCCGGTGGTGTTAAGCTGCCGGAGCTCCGCTCCACCACCTTCATCAGTGAATTATGAATTGTTGCGTATACAAATATAAGCGAAAATACCCAGCTAAGCTCCGGTACCTGTAAAATTTCCGCTACGTATTTGGTCCACACATGTGCACGGCCGCACGCGTCTTTTGCTTCAATTGAAAATTCTGTAATGTCCGGCACTGAAAAAGGTTTGGAGGAAACAGCAGCAACTGTTTTAGAAACAAAGTCACCAAACTGTTTGGCAATGTTGGTAATCAACTTTTCTATAAATGGAAAATATCTGGAATCTACTTACTTTTACTTTCCCCAAAATGACTCGGAAAATGACTACCGCAAGTTTGTTTTGAATAACATGTTTGAAAATATTACACTTTTTCTGAAAAGGGCAAATAGTAGTGATCAAATCAAGAGCAGTATGTTTTTCTCCTTGCAATTTTGCATTCAAGTCGTTGAGGTATTGCACTATGTCGGCCAAAAATCCAACAGCTACCTTTATCATTTCTTGAAAACGCTTAAAATACCTTAGGTTTTCTTTACATATTGCTGACTTCCCACAACAAAACAAATTTCATTCCTAAAGGACTAATATCTGTAAAACTCTTCCCTTCTGAACCATCTTTCATGAGTCTGCATGGTAAATTTGTATAATTGCGTTGTTTTCCACAAGAAAAGGTTTCATCGCTATTTTCTAGCTTTGAATCCAATATTTTCACCAGCATAGACCTTGTACAGTAGTGACAAGGATTTGTTAAAAAATTATGACAAGACAATTAGTTAGAACCAGGTAAAGATACCCAGCTCAGGTGTGCGCTGCAATAGAGCTGACAACAGCTTGATTGACTACTCATGCAGTTGGCTAGGAGTTGCTTTAGAAGTACGGCCAAAAGCGCAAGGTTTTGGGATAAAAAAACTTTTGGGTATAGAATAAACCTTTGAGAGGCTCACGAGATCTGGCTGTCATCATCCAAAGGTCCGGATTTGGACCACGGTCTGCCATTTGAGTAGCCCTGACATAGTAGTTACAGAAGTCTACAGTAATAAATTGATGAATGAAGTGTAGTATCACAACACATTGATGTTTTGCAGATTTTTGGTGCTTTAGTGGGAAAAGTGTCATTGCTTATTTTAGATACACTGTCAGACATGGACTCTTTATTCATTGGCTTATCAACAAATACACCCTGCCACAACCAGCATTATGACAAGAATGTTGGGTGCAAAGATTTTAAGCATCTGAAAAAAACTGATCTGAAGCTTACTGTTTTGAGATCAAATATCAGTGTTGAAAATACTTTGGATAAAAATATTAGTTTTGATCACTATGCTCATCCAGTAACTTTTTATGCAAAACTCTGCCCCAAATTATGCAGTATTATTTTTGGTATACATGATGGGAAAGCAAGAAAGGGAACCAAAGATATAACACTTAAACAAGCTGAAGTTCTTGGGGGAACTTATTCAAAAACGAAAATGAAGAGACACCTGCAAATACCACAAGATCACTAAGATTGCTAAGATCACTAAGATTGCTAAGATCACAAGATTGCTATGATCACAAGATTGCCAAGATAAGTAAGATCACTAAGATCAGATATGAACATTAAATTCTACTGGATCCAATTTAATAGTGAAGAAAATGTAGAAGTGAATTTCAAGTTCAATTTCAGTCCAAAAATGTAAGCAACAGCTTTTCAACAATGAAAATGCCACAGTTTATTTCAATTAATTTTGTCAAATATGCTTCTGATCCTAACTATATTTTTTTCAAAAATTTAACAGTGTTGATCCAATCTGAAAAAGCATTTTATATTAGATCCAGTATAATTTAATCCAATACAATAAATCTTTTTATTGTAGCAATCTTAGTAATCTTGGCGACCTTAGCCATCTTGGCTATCTTAGTAATCTTGGTGATCTTAGCAATCGTGGTGATCTTAGCAATCTTTTGTGATCTTAGAAATCATGGGGATCTTAATGATCTTGGCGATCTTAACCTTTTTTGCCATTGTTTCTCAAATAGAACAATATTTCCAATGAGGATTAGGGCACATCTTTGCAGAGATATATCGAAATTGGGAGTAAATATGATGTTAAGAGTTCTTTGACAAAGATCGACATTTGGTTACAGTTTGGTCACTTTGGGGTATGGTGGTTATGTAACATAATCTGACGAAAAATCAGTACCTCCAGACCACAGTGTTTACAACGCCGAAATACACAGTGCCAATTATCTTTGAAAAAACTTTTACTAATTACAAATGTCTGAAAGACACATGTATAATTCCATAATAACGCAACTAACATTTTCATTATTCTAGGCCATGAAAAATGATGCCAATTTAATTTGTTCCAGTTATTAAACAATGGCAGTTTACCGTACTATGACAGAGTACTGTAGAAGAAAGCAGTTTTTGTCATTTGCATAATTATGCATTATTCGTACTCTAATTTCAACACACGTGGCCTAACATATTGTTTGTGATTGCTTTCACACCTTCCTGGTCCTTTGTTTGGCAACTATTGCTGTAGACTATTGTTGGAGACTTAATGTATCATAACAATCTTAGCAAGTTTACATGAGATGGATGCCAGAAGTTTTTATGGGTCAACAAAAGTAACAACTATTGTTGAAGCACATGACGCTGTTGAAAAGGATAAAAATGTAGAAAATATTGTTGTACTTCCACCAATTGACGGTGATTCAGGAAGTAAGGAGTGACGGTGAAGATGTCATCAGTGACACAGAAGAAATGTTTGAACCAGCAGGAGAAATTGAGGTAAAGGAAGAAATCGACAGCAACTACGAGCTGAAAGTGCTACTGTCACCGTCTGAAAAGGTGATTTTGATTATTGCACTGACGGTAAAGTTTTGTAGCTAAATGGCATGACAATTCCATTGTGACTATGGCAAGCAAGTGGGAAACTCACAGTCCCTTGCACAAAGTAAACCATCGGGAAAAAGGTAGCAAATGGAGGTTGCACAGCCACATCTTATTAATTCATACAATAAAGGTATGGGTGGTGTAGACTTCATGGACTACTTGCTCGAGTCCTATCACCCCATAATTCATGGGGGAAAATGGTACTGGCTTCTTTTCATAAATTTGCGAAAGAAAGTCGATCAAAGTCTCAAAAGACTCGGACTCGAGCCTAGTTTCCAATGAAAACTTCAGCGAAATACTTTGGCCTAGCATTCTCCAGTCATCAACTAAATTTATTTTGAAAGTCAATTCGATCATGATGTCCAAAAAGGTAGTGAATACTGTTTCAACACATTTTAATACTATTGCAAGACAAACTACCGAAAGGTCTGAGCAAACAAAAACAGGTTTTTTCTTTGTTCTGTTTCAAAAAACTTGTCAACCACTCTAAAGCCACATTTTAATAAGATGAGAAGCAAGTCATTTGTTTTTCAAAAAAAAGCAACAATTCTTTGCAATGCAGTCAAAGGGGGCTCCTCAGCATCTGGTTTGGGGCACCTTTCTAAGTGTTTGCCGCAGGCCCCTAAATTCTAATACCTACTGTTTGTCTCTGAGGCTGGATTTTCCTCACTTGTCCACATCAAAAAAAAAGTCAAGAAATAGACTGGACGTTGAGAATTACATGAGATTACCAACAAGCACTCCTGAATTTCAAGATTAGTTGCTAAGCTGCAAGCTCAGTCATCCCACTGATTAGCGTGGGTGTTGTTTGTTAATCAAATGAATGTAAATACAGTGAATGCAACATGTAAAATTATGTGTTTTTTATCTTGTCGGTTGTTATTTGAACATCTTCAGAGTTGCAGTTAATGGCTGGGGCCAAGCACCTTTGTCATATTTCCGAATGGGGTTGCGAGATGAAAAAGGTTGGGAACCACTGTTTTACCAATGGATGGATGAATACAATTCATGCACAGTGCTGCCACTGACTTGCCACCAATGCAGTATTCATTACAGAAGAAGCCACAATGTCCCCCGTGAAAAGCTTGCAGAAAAGGGATCCGTAGACCACTTGTGACACAGTACAGAAGGTATATTAAAATTAACATGAACTCAAAATTACACTGCAAAGATGTAATGGTTAACCTTTCACATCTTAGCTGTGTTTGTGTTGCTCAAGAAATGACCTGATATGAGCAGTGAAGTTTATCAAACACATATTTTTCCTGTATTCATATCTGCATTCAAAGAGAATGGATAAAGGTTTCAAGTTAAAATAAATTACCCACCTAATTAGCAATGTCACTTAGGCTTGTATGTGGCAAACTGTTCAATTCCTGATGAACACAGTGTGGGACATACCAGATAAAATTATTTAAAGATTGACTAGCACACACAACTGCCACATATGATATTTGAACAAAGGACACTGTGGGAGATAGTCAACTAGTGTGAAGGTAAACAAATGCATTAGCAAAAAACATCCTTCAATGTGTACACTTCTGCTGCTACAACCAAACACAAATTTTGTTGAAAAAGCATAGTTCAGTTTCACTATCTTTAATCAAGGTTCCATCACCACTATTTTGTGTAAGTGGCCGCTGGACCAATATTTTCAAGAGCAAGCATTTTTAGTGCTGATACTGTTGTGGTGTTGAGTAATGTGTTCGACTAGCATGCTCTTTGTGTGATTTCGTAGCAGCGCTTTCGTGATTAATGATAAGTGACGCATGATTAATGATAAGCCTTGATTTGTGTTCTTCGTGCAATTAGTGTGAAAGCGTTGATTTGCTGTCATGCATTCTTATACGTTGTTTCTGTTTGCTTTGAGTCATTCTATTCGACTGCAATTTGTATTTGGTCTCTGAAGTGCAAGAATACAACAGATACTACTACATACAATGCAAACAACTCCTCAACACCAACAAATTAAGGCTAAGAGTTTGTTCAAAATATCAAACTCAACATCAAAATGCAAACCTTTTGTTCCAAATGGTCCTTTAAAGTCCAGAGAATCTGGCATCATACCACCATATTGATGAGACAAGCTGATTTGACTAAGAGCTGCAAAAATCAAAATCAAGAAGAATTTTTTTTTTTTGTTAGAAGGGTTGGTACATCACAATGAAGTAAGTCCCAACTCCCAGCTATCTAAATTACCACTTTCAGTACAGGCATACCTATAGACACAGTATCAGTTTCACTGAACAAAAACAAGGGTAGGTATAATTATGGATCTGGCATTTATGGGATAAGAACTTCAAATGTTTTTCTCCTAAAGTTTGTACATTTGTATGAAAACTGTGAAGATAAACAAAAGATTTACCAATTCAAGAACCTGAAATCGGCTTCAATTGAAAGAAAGGTGTTCTGTGACATCGGCATAAATGTGTCAATCAGACCTATTTTCCTATCTTTACAAGGAAAAGCCTTGGTTCCAAAAATGTTTATAAGCTTCAAAACTAAAATTTTAGAGACCTGATAAACCAGTTAATGTGATCACTAAGAAATGTTCATGTGCATAAGGAACCTCGGGTGCGCATAAAACCAACTTTACACAACATGTTCACTTCTGGTGTATGAATACGTCATACTTAGAAATCCCGAATGAGCTTCTATTTTCATGCCACTTTGCAACTCCATAACTCGCCAGTCGATTGTGTTAGAGCTTTTAAAACCCTCAAAACATGTGGCAAGTCTTCAAGTCTGCAATGACAAAGCATTGGCTAAAATATGGGCCTTTTGATACTTTGGATGACTTGCTGGGGTTTCAACTTGAAAAATTATGACCTAAAAACAACAAAATAATGAATCCACTAATTCAATAATTAATTTGTTGTTTATAGCCCATAGCTTTTTAACCAGAAACGCTAAAAGTTGACGAGCCGCTCAAAAGACCTGAATTCTAGCCATATTTCCAATGAATACTTCGGCGAAATACTTCCATCTAGCTCTTAGGCCCCAGGGCAGGTAACATGAACCAAAATGCCCAAAAACTTATCTCATTTATGATGTCACTCACAAAAATAACAAAAATCCATGAAACAAAAAAAAAATTTTCATTCCAGACTCAAAGACTTGCTAAGTCTGTTGAGGGCTTCAACAGCTCTCTACCACAACCGGTAGAGGAGCTATGCTGTTGGAAAGAGAACCAAACAGATTTTGGGCTGATTTCAAAGTACAATATTTTTGCACGCCACGAGCAAATGTGTTAATCAAAGAAAAGCCCTCTGTAGCATTCTTCAATGGACATACCAAATAACGATTTCTAACCTTTGCAAAGAGTTCTAACATAGAATTTGAAACTTCTGGGTGAAAACGTTTCCATCATTACCACATCATCTTATAAGATCTTTGGAACAGAACGAATGTGGCAAGCTAAGAATACATGATTTAAAATAATAATGTTTGGTCTTTGTCAAGTAGTCCAATGGTCAGCAACCTTTCAACTCTTTCATGTCCAGTAAGTTTCGACCATTTTCGTGCCAAAACAATTGGATCGGACGTGGCTGTGTGTGAGTGCAACTCTGGTGCTGAAAGTGGTAGAGAGCTGTTCAAAGGCTCAAAAGATGTGGTAAGTCTTCTAGTCTGCACTTGAAAAAAAATTTTTGGTTGGGGACTGCGGATTTTTTGGGAGTGATGTCAAAAGTGGAAAACAGAGGACTTTTAGGCCACCTTGGCCCACTTCACCTGACCCTAGGCCCAAACTGTTAGATGGCTGTATTTCGCTGAAGTTTTTATTGGAAACTAGGCTACAATCCAAGTCTTTTGATACTTTTGATGAATTGGTGGGGCTTCGGGTTCAAAAGTTATGATCTTAACTAATAAAAATATTTGACTAATTAGCTAATTAGATAATTAATCAATTTGTTTATTTTTAGATCATAACTTTTGACCCAGAAATGCTAGAAAGTCAATCAAAGGTTCAAAAGACTCGGACTCGAGCTTAGTTTCCAACGAAAACTTCAGCGAAACACTTTGGCCTAGCAGTTGGGCCTTAGGCCAAGCAAACATGAGCCAAAATGGCCCAAAAACTACTTCACTAATGATGTCACTAACAAAAATTCTGCAATACCCAACCAAAGACTTGCCGACTTGCCGAATCTTTTGAAGGTTCGAACAGCTCTCTAGAGCAATCAGCGGAGGAGCTATGTCGTTGGTAAGACAAGCAAAAACTGCGGGTTTTAGGCTGATTTCCTGGTACGAATACATCGTACATTGGCTCTCAAGGTGTTAAGCACTACAGATTATTTAGGCTTGGTATGATGCAGACCAGCCCTCAATCAAATAACAAATGTTTGCTGCATGCAAATTTATTACAACTCAAAGGTCAACTCAAACTCAAAGGTGTTTTTTCTACAATAGAAATCTTTGGAGTGGTTCACATAATTCAAACACTCTGCTCCCTGATTTTCCTACAGACAGTCATGCAATTTATCCGTGTATTAGAAGGCTTTGTATGAACCTTCTCACATAACTTCTCAAACAGATGCCATATTGAGTGAATGAGCTTTGACAAGGTTAATACTTTCAACTACATCACTAAATAGATTGTGAATCTCAGCCGACATTTCAGCTAGGCAGCATTTTTCTGTTAATATGTGGACTCACATTCAGATGTGATACCCTTGATGTGAGTAGTGAAACCAGACACCAATCCTGTCAAAGCAGCTGCTCCATCTGGAAACACATCAACACAAAAGGACCAGTTCGGTTTTCCTGTGAAAGACTCATTCAGAGTTGAATATTTCAGTAACTGTGGTGTTATTCGGCAACAACAATACACAAAACATATCCTCACGAACATCCTCTTGATAAAAATATCGCATAAGAGCAAGGCACCAGGACCTGGAAACAGTGCAAACTAAAGAAGCACATGTGCTCTCCATTCAGCTTGCAGGCAAATAGTGTGACACCCTTCATTGCTCCTACCTCAAAGACCCAGGCTGAATCTCACAGAGCCACCTCTCCCCAATTTCATGACTCAACTAGAAGTGGCAGGAGTGGGGGGAAGTTGTAAATTCTATCAACGTCTCGCACTCCAGCCACAAGACATGGAGCTCCATCAACAAACCTACTGGCAACTCCCAGCACTCCTCTTGTCTATGACCCATCGCAGCAAATCTATCGCTTTACAACATGGCACCACAAGTCGACAAGACTCTTCAACACGATGTCCAACCTGTGAAAGGACCCAAGACCTGAAGGAGATGGCATCTCTGGCCCCTTCATCTCAGATGAGCTTCCTACTGCCTCAACAACCTCAAGTCAAGAAACTCTCCAGGACTGGATGCCATTTTTCTGGAGTTTAAATTGCACTTTGGATCAGCTCTCAAATCCAGGTTGTGCCGTTTCTTCACCTCCTGCTTGTACCAACCCAAAATTCCCAAAATGTGGAGAAAAGCACTAGTAGTTGTGATCCTTAAATCGGGATAAGTCATTTTTCGACCCAGAGAGTTACTGCGATATATTTTTACTGTGTGTGCCCTTCCAGATCCTCAAGACACTCATCTACACTCATGTCAAACCAATCACCGATCCATTTACTTTCGCCACAAAAGGCACACCTTTGACACGGAAAGTTGGTCTTTCCCAACTTTGACATCAGGTCATTTAAGGACAGCTTTTCAGTCAAGACAAAAGCTGGAGCTATGTTTGTTTATCTTATAGAAGCGTACAACACAATATAGCATTGTGGCCTCACCTTCAATTACTACCTGTCAGACACTTAGTACACATGACCATGAAGCAAATTGCCAATCACATATGCACCTTAACACTTTGAGCCAGTCTACGACATATTCGTACTTTGATTTCGGCCTAAAAAACAGCAGTTTTCAGTTGCCTTACCAACGCCCTAGCTCCTCCGCCGATTGCGCTAGAGAGCTGTTCAAGGGCTCAAACGGATCGGCCAGTCTAGTAGATTGCAATTGAAAAAATTTTTTTGGTTGGGGGGTGCAGATTTTTTGTGACTGACGTCATAAGTGAAGTAGTTTTAGGGTCATTTTGGCACATGTTGCCTGGCCTAGGGCCCAACCGCTTGGCCAAAGTGTTTCGCTGAAGTTTTTATTGGAAACTACGATCAAGTCTGAGTCTTTTGAGCCTTTGATCAACTTTCTAGCGTTTCTGGTTCAAAAGTTACGATCTAAAATAAACAAATTATCTAATTAGCTAATTCGTCTAATATTTTTACTAACTTACATCACAACTTTTGAACCCGAAACCCCAGCAGATCATCCAAAGTATCAAAAGACTCGGATTGTAGCCTAGTTTCCAGTAAAAACTTCAGCGAAATACTATCACCTAACGGTTGGCGCCCAGGGCCAGGCAAAGTAGGCCAAGGTGGCCTAAAAGCCCTCCACTTATGACGTCACTCACAAAAAAAACGCAACCCCCAAGCAAAAGAATTTTTTTCGAGTGCGGACTAGAAGACTTGTTGCGTTTTTTGAGACTTTTACCAGGTCTGTAGAACATACCGGACCGGAGAAATTCCCGCACAAAGCCATGTGCGTTTAGGCGGTTTTTTTTCGAAAATCCTCGAATCCTAGCGGACGCCAAAGAGTCAACCGCCACTAGAACAAAAGGAGCAGGTTGCAATGCCGCAACAATGGGTAAGGATCCATCTTGACACTCCTTTTAAACATCTATGCCTATGAATTACTAATCATCATCTCCAGAACATATGCATACACTGACAATCTAGCGATCATGCATGCTGGTGGAAACAGGCAAACGGTGGAAGGAGTGTTCCCAAAACATATGGCAACTATAGGTAAATACCTCCAGACCTGAAAGTTAAAACTTGGCACTACAAAAACAGTGTCAGCACTCTTCCACCTCAACAGCACGGAAGCTACCATCTCAACAAGGAAGCTGAACATGAGCTGAAAGTAACTTCAATGTCAAACCCTGCCTTTTGCTTCATGTCCAAATATGTCAGAGTAACATGCTGGACAGGTCGCTCACGTATCTCCAACAATTTGAGTCACATCGCAAAAGCTGACATCACACGTTGCACACTTGAGGCAGCTTGCTGGGGCAACATTTAAACAGTCACCTGAGCCCTGGTCCATTCAACAGAAGAGCACTGCACTCCTGCTTGGTGCCATAGTGCTCACAACCACCTCATTGACCTTGCCATCAATGAGGCCTTGCAAGCTGTGACTGGATGTCTGCATCCTACCCTTGCAGTCTTCCAACCTGCTGAGCTTCGTCACAGAAGAGCCACACTGTCTCTGGCATGGCGTGCCATGGAGCCTAGGGGACATCTGTTCCCTTCTGCTCTCAACTGTTCACTTGGTGGTAATGCGCAGCATCTCAAATAAAGACACCCATTTGTACCTGCCCCACAACAACTCATCAGTTTATCTGATAACATATGTGAAGCACTTGGTGCATCACCGGCAGAACGCAGAATGATTGGAGAATGCTATGAGATCCCACAAACTCATTCTCCTCAAATGGTCCTTCCAACAACAGCATGGATCCAGCTTAATTGCCTCTGCACCAGTCAGACATTTCTATTCCTCTTACACAAATTGGGCATGGCACCAGTGTGGCTTGAGATTGTGGTGCAGAGGAACAGACTGTCAACCATGTTGTCCTTCACTGTCTCATGCAGGCATGCATAGAGCTCCCCCTGGAGTGCATGGCCCTGACAGTTTTGGATGACAGGACAGTCAAATGGCTGCTCAACACCTCCCCAAAATCTAGTGCAGTCTAGCAGTGGATTAAAAGAACTAGCTCAAACCATCAAGAAGCTTGAGTGTTTCAAAAATTAAAATTGCATCACAAAAGTCTTTCTACAATCAAAAACGAACTTCTAGAATGGATTTTATATGCTTTTGAAGCGAACATGAAATGATACTCTTTTATATCTGGCTGCAAATGCACCAATCATGGAAAAATAAACTGGATTTTTTGAGCTAGTGCAACAGTGTACACAGTGTAATCGTGAACATAGCCATAGGCCAACAATGCGATTTAACAGAGGCAGGAAAGTCAAGTCTATCATAAAAAATTAAAATTTTTGCAGAATTTTGGTTTTGGTTCTGCAGTCAGCTACAAATTTCTGTGTGAATCAGCAGCAGGACGAAGCCTGGTGGTTGCTGACCCCTCAACTAGTTTACCCAGACAAAATCTAATTGCACTGCCACTGTTTTCGAATAATAACAGTCATAGTCACAAAGAAAAGATGTTTCAAAATTGCTGGTTTTCTAGGAAGACAGTTAGGGGATTCAATGATCAGACGTTGTCATGATACATCACCAATTTTGCAGGGGCACCCTTGTCAAATAGAATCAGTTTCAAGTCTTGTTATGACCAACTCTACTTTCTGAACAAAATATATTGATTTGTAATTATTTGACATGCTGATCCAAGAAATTCATAACTTTTCAAGATGCTGCCACTTTAGTACGCTTAACAACTACCAGTATCAATATCAATAAAGTGGCACCAACCAAATATCTGGGTTTGTTACATACCTTCAAAACTATTGATTTAAACAAAACCATATATGGTCTTTCAAATTTCCTTGACAATTGCCCCCAGAAAGATCTATCAGTAAAGTGCAATATACACAAAACACATGCATTCACAGAAAAGGTGCTCAAATACTTTCTTGCGAAGCAATGAATTTCAAAATCATTAAAATCTTTCACAGTGGATGCTAATTTTTCTCACCTCAGTTAATAACAGACTACCGAAAATGCAAATACTTTAGATAAGACCCAGCAGTTACTGCTAATGCAGCACAGAACATTAACAAGCCTGCAGGTAATTATAAGTAATGAAATAATTAAAATTGTCCTACCGCCAGCTAACATGTCCAAGCATGTTTCCATGTCTTTTCCCGACTCTCTTTTGTTTGAAATCATAGCTGCAATAAACACAACCTCATCAGCTATATGTTAATGAGGCTACCACAAGCTCATATTTCATTGCAGAACTAATAAACCCAACTATGGTGCATGCAGACTTGTTGTCAATTAGCAGATGACTGATTTATTTGTTCAATATTTTTGTGCCCATTACATTTATTTTCACAAAGTAAAGCAGACTTACCATTCCTCTTGAATGCTCAGACGGCTTTACCGAAATAATTTTCTCAAAGACAGCTTTTCTACAGCTAACTGTTAATTCCTCAATAATAGAAACATTTTGTACAAAACCACCAGTTTCGCACCAAGCAGTTTTGGTATGCTTTCTCGATACCAAATAAAATCAACTAATAAGCAGTTCACATGAACAGACTACATGAAGTATTCAGTACTTTTCAAACACATCCTATTTGAACGTATGGGGTAGATTTTGCTAAAAAATATCAATTGGACCAAGGAATTTTGGGTTTTGGCACATTTTGTGCTACCTAATATCCAGAGATGATGCAACGACATGCGAATATGTTGTCTGTCGGCCAATATGTCGATGTTGCCAATGCATTACATCGGCACAATATTTGCTCAAAATAGACACTACGCTATTGTTCTGCACAGAGTGTGCGGAAACCCAAGGTGCTACTTCGTCTCAGATTGATTAACTCCAATTCTCTGTTGTGTTCTTAACACTTTGAGAATGAAACAAAGTTGCAAGCCCCCCAATTTGAAACACGAAACAATATAAATCATTTGAGATTTTGTCAATTTTTAGAGTGTCAAGACCCCTATTGTAAACTTTCTGGTGACAGTTCTGGATATAACACTTAGGCAACTTCGTAAAATTTCTAGTCTGAAGAGAAAGTGTAGGTTTATGCTGAAAAGTGATAGAAAAAGCTGCCCTTCCGCAACAGGCCCTTTTTTCCAGGCTAGATGCACCACTGATTTGAGTTCATCATTATCAAAAATCCCAGTGTAATTCAAAAAACAATCAAATACCTAAATCAACTTCAAATATTTTAAAAGTATAAAATGCCGGTGCAAAATGATTTAGGACCTAGCCCCAAAATTTTAAATTTTGCAGTATGCATAAGTATTAATCCATATCTGGACTGTTTACTGCAAACCACATGACATATTGATCATTGGGTTACTATGACTGAAACGATGCAATATTGTTATTGTTAAGTCAAAATTATCTTATAATTGGAGGAATTTAAGTCTTCAGGAGACATCGTTCAGAAAGTGGTATTTTGCTGTGTAGGAGATAGTTTTGTATAGATCATCAGTGGGGTGTTTGTTTTTGGAAGTACCATTTTAACATGCCTGGAAAATACAGTAATAACGCCGAGAAGGCTTGTATTCTGGCCTGAAGTAAAAAAAAGTACCAATAAAAATAATATTTAAATGTAAAAGAAGAGCAAGATCGGCCATTATGAAGCTTTTGCAATGCAGTTCCAAAGCATAAAATTGGAGGTGGAAGGAGAAGAAAGACTTTACATGCTGCCGACACCTTTGAGGATAGAAAAAAGAAGAAACCTCAGTTAACAGCACTGGATGTGAAAAATCTGCATCCAGAGCTGCTTCAAAACGTTTCGTTCCAAGCAGTGCAGGACTTTCTCCAGAAGGACTCAGGTTTTCCTTGCCGTAAAGCTGTCAAGGAACCACTCCTAACTGAAAGCATGAAGTAGCGAATTGCGATTGCCAAGCAACATGTCTACCACACCCTTGAATAGTGGAAGGAAGTTATTTTCTGATGAAAGCAACTTCCAAGTGTTTCAGATGGGTTCCTCCATCATTCAACCCCCATCTTCTGATTGATTTGATCCCAGGTTCAAAGTTCTAAGTGTAATACACTCAGAATCGGTCATGATTTGGGGATCTTTTTCTTGTGAAATGGGTAGGCCTAAGGCAGGCTTTTACTTCCTGTCCAATAGACAAAAAATGAATAGCAAAACTTGAATAAAAAGTACTTGAGGAGCATATACTGGACTTGTTTCATACTCATGGCTGTGAAGTATTTATGCAGGATAATACTCCCTGTCACAAAGTCGAAAAAAGTGAAAAATTGCCCCCAACAAAAGCAGATCAAAATGCTTTGAGTGGCTTAGCAACTGTCTAGATTTAGACCGAATGGAAAATTGCTGGCAGAAAATTAAGTATCTTATGAAACAAAAAAACAAAACAAAAATGGACGCCCTCAAAAATCAGTTGAAAAAAGTAGGGTGCCAGGAGGTGCACTTGGATTATTTCAGAAATTTAGTGTTTCCATGCCTAAACGGTTGCAAATGGTCATAAAAAATGAGGGCAACATAACAAAATTTTAAAGTGTATGTTTTTTTAACACTTTCGCTGCCGGGTTAATTCAAGCGGTTCGCAAAAAGCAGCTGTTTCGAACGTGGCTTTGCGGATGAATATCTCCGCTCCTGTTCGCTCTAGCGACTCGGCGAAAATCTCAAAAAACGTGGTCAGTCTAGTAGATTAGACTCGAAAAAAATTTTTTGCTTGGGGGGTGCAGGTTGTCTGTGAGTGACGTCATAAGTGGAGGACTTTTAGGCCACCTTGGCCCACTTTGCCTGGCCCTGGAGGCCAACCG
>Ga0210059_1003919_pt1 | contig 23952 bp, 11 predicted proteins | sample Ectturendosymbi2_FD_188042 | JGI IMG/M metagenome (GOLD analysis project Ga0210059, IMG submission 188042) | Ecteinascidia turbinata endosymbiont from Florida, USA - Sample 2 (SPAdes) (version 2) | ecosystem: Host-associated > Tunicates > Ascidians > Unclassified | place: Key West, Florida...
CTGTTGGGGGCCCCTTTCAAAGCAAAGTACCTGCACAGTACAGTTTCTGTAGGGGGCCCCTTTGAAAGCAGAGTACTTACTTATGATCTGCTTTGTAGTACATTATCTGTGTGAATAACAAGTTTTTCATCAAAACTAAGGAAAATTTACGCGCGTAACACCTCAAGGGGGGCCCCCAAAAAGGAGGGGCCCGAGGCAAGAGCTTCGCTCGCCTCCCCTTAAACACACCACTGCATAGGACGACTGCTTGATTGTACGCCCCCTAACAAATTCTAGTATTTAGCAGTGAAATGGCGTATGATGATCAATGCAATTGGATATACGCTATATATGACGTCATAATATGACGTCATTTTGAACACTGATGTTTGGCGAAGTTTGTTGACACAGTGTGCATATTATTCTATACGCATTCTACTTAGTCGTTATTGTAGCCTACAATGTGTCACTGTAATACACATATTAATTAGCGCTTCAAGTTAGGAGACCGGAGCAAAACACAGCACTCAGCGCTAAGACAGAGCAGTTCACAACTGCAAAAATATAAGGTTGTGCATTCAAAGAGTGCAGGAAAACACACTCAACGCTACGATGGGGGGGTTCACAAATTTAAAAAATGGCTGCGCGACTGTCTCGTCGAATAGCAGTCGAGCAGAGAACGTATACTATGCGGGTGGGATGGCGGACACCTAGGGTTGACAGTTTCAAACTTGCTGAACTAGCCTACACAAGAATTGAAAATGCGTATAAAGTACGCAAGAAAACTTTCGTTTTACAGTGTTTATGTGGCTGTTATATGTACAACTACTGTGAGAACAGAACAGATACGCGTTTGTGTGAGCCGTTAGGATCAATCTGCCCAGAACCGTCCCAGAAAGTGTTTACTGGAGGGACTTTACGTTTGTGTAGGGAGGCTTGATATTGAAAATTTGTTAAAATCTCCGCTGATTCATAGTATTACATGATTTAATCTGGGGGGCTTGGGGCTTTGCCTGTAGGGGCGAAGCCCACCAAAGCATCCCCGTGGCGACGGGACTGAATCCGCCTGAACTGTGACGAATCAGTGACGAAGCATGAAATCATCTACATATTGCAAGCACAGGTGTGAAGCTGCGTTAGTGCACACCCAGGGTTGCCACATCAAGAAACGAAACGGAAACGAATGATGCATCAAAAAGTCAGCTAAACCAATCAAGTTGAAACAGGACAGTTTTGAAATTTGGCTCAAAATCAACTAAACGGCCGTAATTATTTTCTAATCCTTTTATGTGATTTTCCATTGACAGCTTGATCTGGGCAAAGTCACGTCACTATCAGTTTAATTGGATGTGTGCCGCACACCTATAGTATAGGTCCCTAGTATTGAGGATGGTGAGAATTACTGGCGTGTGAGTATCGTAAAAACAAGTGTTGACAAAGAAAACAAGTTTCGAAAAATTAAATCCTTGCAGCAAATTAGTAGCCTTACAATAGGAAAAGTCATTTTGCTACAGCATTTTAATATTTGCAGTTTCACTCTTTGTATGCCTTCCTTCCTTTGGATGCCCAGGGCCGTCGCCCCGTTTGCCTCTCCCCTCTACACGCTACTGGGTACGGTCTACGGTGGGCTACTTTCGGAAAGCTTGAATCACGTATGAGCAAGTCAGGCTTTGTTACCCATGTACGAAATTGATAATAAACAAAACGTATTATGAAGACCCAAATTTTCTTCAATAACTTACTTTTTACTACACAACAGTTGAAGATGGAACAAATCTATGCATTTTTCTGTTCATTTACATTGTTTATTCTTGATTCTTGAATGTTCAACGTAATCAATAGTTCTTTAAATGAAAATTTTTTTAAATATTCAAGAATTTTTAAGGACGCCGGAAAATATTCAAGGACAACAAGATGTTTTTCAAGAATCAAGGACAAAACGCGTTTTGATAGCAAATTCAAGGACAATTCTTGGCGCTCAAGGACGTCTGGCAACCTTAGGCTACATGCATGTCAGCAGGCCCGCAACCAAAAGGGGCCAGCCGGGCAATTTCCCCTCCCCGCAATTTTAAAGAGCATGTTTAGTTGTTGGGTACAACAATAAGTTACAATCATTTTAATGAACGTTTTGCGCGGAGAGTCATTTGGATGTGAGAAAAATAAATGGTCCCAAGAATGTTCAGGCGTAACCACTTGTCATAACTTGGGAAAAGGTGGTGTAGACTACGGTAAATTGTTGAAGGAACATATAACATCACTGGATCATTACATCTCAATGTTTTGAACAGTGGCGTAGCCAGCCCAAAATTGTTTTGGGGGAAAAATTGGAGGTGTCAAAATGTTTGATTTTAGGCGAATAATACTATTTTGTTTGGGATACCGCGCCTCTCAAAGCACAAAATGACGATATGTCAAAACGAAAAAAATTTTGGGGGGCCTGCCCCCCTGGCTACGTCTATATTTTGAATACAAGAGCCTAAATACATAGTGCTTGGTATCAACAACTTAGCCAGGTTTTACAACCTGGTAGCGCCGAAATCTCTCCTTAAAACAGTGGTTTCCAAACTTCTCCAAGTTACAAACCATTGAGTACGGTAATTAAATCTGCTAACCGCCAATCTCCAAATTGTTTAGCTTAAGAAAATGCAATGAATATAGAAAATCTGCGGTGACGGAAAAGTGATTATTTCAGATTCGTAATGCAATCCATTATTTCAATTGTTCTCTTACCCTACACCGAAATGTTGTTGACCAGTGAATTGTCGTGTAAGGGAGGACAAAACTCGCGGATCCCTGCTCCACGTATCCCTCGAACCTCACGATGCCCGCAGACTCCTGGTTTGTGGACATTGCTCTGTAGCAAGTGCTAAGTTTGCGATTTAATCCCGTAAAGTAAAAGCAGTAAAACACTGCTTGGTTATCTTCGTGCACTGTATCTTCTTGCTGGTGATCGATTTTGTGTTTTCAACAGCGACACTTTTCGCAGATTCGGAACGCACGCAACTGATCAACATGAACAAGCCGATCGAACCAGACGCATTTGATCCCAAGCTTTATTCTTTCGATGTTTCGGAACAGGTAGAAACAACCTATCGTCTCTTTATTTATATCTGATCGTAAGACACCCTGTCGTCCTTTCTTCCTGTCTTTGTGGTGTGCTCAAAGACGCATTTGCGGAAAAGTTGCTTATCAACTTGTGACTGCTGTGGACAGTAATCCGATTCAGACGGCTCTGCACGATTGCTGTTGATAGGCTGGGAATTGCTAAATTGCGCAGTGTATAGAGCAGAGAGGGGAAACCTGCGGCCCGTGTGAACATTCAATATGGCCCGCATCAGAATTTTCGTTACCCCAGGTATAACACAAAATCGCATCAAAACCAAACTCCATGAGAAGCACATACTTAAACAATACATAAGTCAAGAGAATTATCTCTTGCTACTCATAAATTTCTTCCTTTATTTTTCTTAGGAAGACCAGGGAAAAATCTTAGCATAAAATTGTTTATTTTTGCGGCCCGCCGGCGATGTTCCACAGTATATGTGGTTCGGGATAGCAAATAGGCTCCCTATTCCTGGTGTAGGATACTTGGATTGTCCATGCAAGCGAAGCACGACCATGACGATAATAAGAAAGAATTAATTGCTATGTTCTGACAGCTTCAGCTGGCTTCGGTCTTGTTCAGCAGTTTCTTCCTGGAATGTTCCAAGTGTGGCAACGAATCACACCGCATTTTCATAAACGCTAGTCTCGACTGTCAGTTACTGTATGTTGAATGGGTGCACGGGCATTTTCATAAACGCATTTGTCTTGACTGTCAGTTACTGTATGTTGAATGGGTGCAAAGCTGGCCTGAGCTGCATTGCTATGACAGAACCTTTCTAGAGTTCGGTTGCACACAAATCTGCCCGTGCACCAGGAACCACCAACAAGTGCATCGATCTGCTGAAATGTTTTCAGTCAGGCCTCAGGTTTACCTCAGGTTTCGTATTTCCGAAGCTGTTCGCTTTAATGGATGTGAGGATTCACTGCAAATAGCTATTTCATATCAACAATCTCCTGCCGGTTTTCTGTCTAGAAACGAAGCGAAAAGAATTAAACTTTGGTGTTCACAAATTTTTGTCCAGAAAAAGAGTGAGAAATCTTCTGTCCGGTGTTTCAGTTTTTATAAATCCTTATTTTTACACTTTTATTTTTTCAAAACGATTTAATTTTGAGATTAAAATAAATTTAAAGTTACTCATCAATCATTATTGATCTTCAGAAAAAAATACATGGTTTTAGCCTTTCTTGGTTGCTCTAGTCTTTTTGTTTTTTTCTCTGTTACACAGAACCGAAAGTTGCTTTTAACGATTAAAAATAGAAACATAATTGACCAAGGTGAGTCAGAAACGCATGTCTTCGTGGGTAAAATTTGTCTTTCGTATTAGCAAGCAATGTGATTCACAAAACGTGGAGCTTTTTGTCTTGCGCCAGAAACCTTCACGTGACAAAAGTGTTGCTCGAGGCTGACAGATAAACTTGTCGGGAACATCTCTTAAAACAGCATTAGCAAATCCAGCATATGTTGGTGCAGTGTTACAAAAAGGTGCTGCTTTTAGTGCTTCATAACAAGAACGCCTTTTCATCGTGACGACATAATGGCACGCTTTACGGAAACGCGTTTGCAATTAAATCCATTCATCACTGGCCCGACTTCCCGTGCCAGAAACATGCTGTATGGGACGCGCCCATATTTCGCTCGACTTCCAAAGTCATCAAAGCGGCGCATCCGAAAGAATGGATGCAAAGCTGGAAACCTCGGCACAAGCTTCGTCGATCCTATGAGTTCCACAGCCCTGAAAACCGTTGCACCACGAACAGAATCTGCGTATATTCAAACAACTTTTAGTTGTAGTTACACTGACATGCTCTGTGACATTATAATAGTTATTGTTTGGAATCACCTTAAGTAGGTACTGGAATTCAGTGTAGAGTTGTAAACGGGCCTCATTTTGAACCCTGAACCCAACCCGAGCCTGACATATATCTTGTAAACCCGATTTAGGCCCGAAAGCCAGATTTACCGAGTGAGTCAACATACGCGTAACTGCGGGAAAGTCGTGACGTAGAAAACTAACTATGTCTAAAAAATTAACAATTAATTCTTTTATATTGAAGATTTAATGAACTCGATGTCTTCAACAGTAACTGGCGACAAAAACGTCCGTCGTTGCAAAAAAAATTTGTATGCAGGCCCGAAAATTTTTTGTCAAACTTAAGCCTGAACCCGACCCGAGCCAGGTCCAAAACCCGTCCCGACCCGAAACTCCAATCGACTTACAGCTCTGCTTCATCAGCCTGCAGAGTGAGGTTTTAATGCCTGGATTAAGCTGCAGTTTAAAATTAGGAACTGAAGCTGTCTACGTAATTAAAGTTTTTCTAGATGACGACATACTCACTGACTGGTTGAAAGCCATGTCTGGTACGTATATACACCTCATATGTTTGAAGTGTTTACTAGAGTAGCCCAATGCATGTCTGGTGCTGTCATCATTTTGCAAATGTGTTCGAAGCCCAAGAGCCTCATCGCTAATGACGGCCTTTTTTTCTGTAGGTTTCTCGTAATAAAAGTTTGACGGCAGGAATCTTTGTTATACCGATAATTTTTTATTTGAACACTTTCAGACTGTCCAGCATTATGGCAGTCGACAATATTTACCATATCTTTATGTGTGTGTTGTTCAAGCAGGAAACGGAATCACCCGAAGGCGGCCCGCGACTTCCTCAAGTGTTCTTTTCAATCGACCACGACGCGCAATCCAATATCTTGAAGGTTCACATCAATCGCGCCAAAAACCTCATGTCTTCAGAACAAGCCCGTAAGACCTTTTGACGCAAATGTACGAAAAGATAGTGATCTGCGTTTCATGCCTCGTAACTTCCTATCAAAGGAATTGTGCTTCTGATGTTATTATAACCAGTTTAAACAAATTCAAAGCACGCAAGGGCTTGAGCGTACAACAACTCTGATCCCTGCAATACGTTAAGTCAACGCTGATGATTTTCACTTCCTGCTGATTTGCTGTTACAAACCCAGATACAAGCAGAATCTTTTAGCGCCTCTATTTTGGGAACAGTGGCGCTTTTGTTAGAACTGGTTTCCGGGCATGCTTTTTTGCCGCAGCTTTTCCGATTTCAAAACCAGCTACTGAGAGAAGTCAAGAACCAGAACTTTTTGGCATAAACTTTGGAAGATGTAGCAAAGAACAACTGTATAAGAACGCGTAAGAATACATGTTCACACTGAAAAAGCGACAACTTAAAATCATTTGTGAAAATTTCCAAGGCAATGCATGAAAATGACCATCCAAACTTGACCAACATAATCTTGTTTTTCTCCACGGAGGAAAAAAGTGAGAGATTTCGCGGAGGAAGCAAAACAAGAGAAAATACGCTGCTTTTTCCGAAAACGCGAGAACGTAGCGAGGATTTAACAATAGAAGAAACCTTTCAGTTGGTCAAAGAGCTTTCAAAGCTAATGCATGATATTGAAGGGTTTGCCGACTGAACGGTACTGAATGAGAGTTTTGTACAAGAAATCTACTGCGCGTGCACGTAGGTTACTACTCATAACCAAGTGCAGGCAAGAGAAAACGCGAGGGCACGTCACTCTCCCGCTTTTCGTAAGGAGGGCCGGCTTTCCTATACGCCTTGATGTGCCACCAAAACGTCGGTATTTATTTAACCATATTTCGCATACTTTCGTTGTAGACAAAATTTTTTTTGTGTTTCACTTCGTGCTGGTAAAATACAATAAACTGGTTGCTCAACGCGATACCAAGACCAGTTTTTTGTGCGATATGCAGCGTATAGAACCAAATACTTCGAGCAATTCAACCAAGAAGGCAACAGGCACTGCCTTTGTTTTGGACAGGAAAATATTTCTACTAAGTTTCAATGTTCCAGTTTATCGGCATATAAGACAAACTGGTCTTGGCACCGCGTTGAGCTTTTTAAGATTTTTTAAACGATTGCGATATGTTTGCATGAAACGTCAATAGCTGCTATTACTATTGCTCCATGTGGTTTCGAGAAGAGCATGTTGGGCACAAGCGCAGACTGAATTTTGAAGTTTGGTCTCGCACCTCATCCGCAACCGTAAAGCCCGATCTGCAAACAAAGCAGCAGTGTAAGCAATAAAATTAAATGATTTTCAACATTTGTTTTGCTCTGCAGCACTGCTGGTGAGATCGTTAAACACGGAATTATTTTAGTTTAACCTAAAGGTGTCTAAAGTCTAATTCCTTCCCCAAGTATTAAGTCCCATTATTAGGCTCCATCACTTGAAATTGTAAACGGCAAACATCCAACCATTTTAAATCAAACTCTAAATTGTTCATAGTTTTATCGGCAGAAAATAATCGCAACTCAGTTTCCACAACCACAGTGCAATATATCAATGTAAGAGGGTAATCGGTTAAGCAGAAGCCCGAAATTGGCGAAAATGTCTAAAGGTTTGATGATATTGCATTGTTACTTTACAAAATCCGAGCTTTTTTGACCGTACTTGACCCGTAAATGGGCAAAAATATATAGTACGGTTGCTAGGCTAAACCTAGCTTTAGTTATTAAACGGAAAAAATATTAAAATATCTAATTTCAGGAGAAAGAATTGAAGGCCATTAAAGGGAAAAAAACATTGCCCAATCAATAGGAAAATGTTCATTTGGTCCAAAAACACTCGTTAAATCAAGAAAAAAAGAAAAACAATTCTTTTTGCCTGGAAAATCCATAGCTATCTGATTTGGCAAGGTCCAGTTTTAATGAACAAATCATAAATTCTGGATATTCGTAAACCCTGCTGCACAGCAACTCTTCACATTATCAATAATCTATAATCTTGTACATTGCTACCAATCAGCTGACCACTATGCTGATGTTAAACCTGACGTCATGCCGTAACTGTTGCACATTTCGTCGGCTGCCAGCATTTTCATAACTCGATGCACTACGTTGGGCCTTGACGTAAAACTTCTAAACGCATTTTATTCTGCGCTGAGACAACCTGCCAGCATCACCTTGGTTTCAGTGTTGCCCTGCACGTGTTGCTAGTGTGCAGCAATCCGTGATACACAGTTGTACTACGGACTAGTAATGGAGAACCGCTGACTCGAAACTACGCCGGATTTCAACACCATTCATTTTTGCTTCTACTTTTCTGAAGGTTTTTGCGAATCCTACGTCATGGTGTCGGTGATTCCTGGCGGTCATGAAAAAGAGAGCCGTGTTTTCAAAAGAACTGTTAACCCTGTGTTCCAAGAAAGCTTTTCTTTCGTCGTTCACCAATCTCAACTCAAAGACAAGGCACTTCAGGTGATAGACCTTTGCATAACGACTTCACAAAATAGAAGTGTTTATTTATGAAGATGTTCGATATGTTTCATAGGCTGCAACTAGACAATAAGTGCAGATAGCTTCAGTGCTTCGTCTAGTTCAGTTCTTCGTCCAGGGCCACTCCAATATGAAGAAACCTAAAAAAATCGTAACGGTCACCCACTGACATAGCTCTAGAGCAGGGGTGGGCAATTAATTTGGCTCGGGGGTCACTTTCGCAAGGCCGCGTTTAGTGGAGGGCCGTACCTTCTAATGGATATAGAAGCTGACAAGTTAGCGGGGAAATAGAGGCTGACAAGACAAGCTGACAAATACTACGTTGGAAGAAATCTCAGAATTGAAGATTTTTTCTGAATGCTTTCGCGGGCCGCTAATTGCTCACCCCTGTTCTAGGGAAATAAAAACAAGCTTGGGTCGTTTCAACATCAAAATAATAAAATGCCTGAAGGCCAATAAAGAACTTCAAGGTATTTTTGCAAAACTTTTATATTGAAACCTCTAAAATAAATCATAACTTCTGCAAACTTTATAAAACACCCTGTTTTCTGTGTGTGGGACCACAGTGATTGGGTCCGGAGATACTTGTTGTAGACTTCGCTACATCTATTGTGTACTTCAAACGCCAACCTGTGAAACAACCGCGCTCCATGAATCATTGTTTCTGCAAAACCTAGATTTTTTCCAGACTACCTAAAATAGGGTTAGATGTCGTGGTAGCTGAGGTGATTACGTATAAAGCAAATTTGGTTACAGAAAAAGTCCGAGACAGGTCAAAATTTTTCGGACGCAACATAAAACTTGTTTTCGCATTTTTTTCCCAACTGGATGGAACTTCATGCGACAGCATTCCAGGTGTTCCTTGGTTCAGGCACAGAGTTCAAACACTGAAACAAAATCAGTTCTTCAAAATGTTGGGTTGTTTTCGCAGCTGAAGTTTTTCAACCGTGAACAAGCACGTGACGAGTGCCTCGGAACGGTTGTGCAAAGACTCGACGAAATCAATCTTGAGACGAAGGTCGACTTGTGGCGAAAGATACTTCGACCCGAAAACGTAGAGGTAAATCCGACAAACGAAAGAATAAACATTTTACTCTGCTTAATAGAAAAAACCAAATATTTTGTTGTTTTTTTGTTTAATTCTTATTTTATCCGGTCTATGCCAAAGGAGTTGAGGCCAACATAGGTCAATACAAAGCGGACTTGTGGTTAAAACGTCACACGACTCTCTTCTCCAACGTCTTTGCGCTTACGTTATAAGCCACATGTTGCGCATGTGGCATTTCTTCATAGTGATTTTTTCATCTTGCACATGAGATTCGCTTGAGCAGCTGCGGAGACAAAAACTTCTGCTCCTTCTTAACTTCACCACAAATACAATGTTGTTCTCTTCTTTTCAACTCAGTTCGACATGGTTTTAGGTGTTAAGCGTGAGAAATATCCTTTATTATTTGTTGTAAGATCTTATAGTGTCTGATTCTTTGCTGGGAAAGGATTTCTTTCGATAGACTGTCTTCTCATTACTGTGACTTCCCTGGTATCGCACATTTTAGACTATAAAATTTCATGGTATTTCTCCGACTTTGGTCATACGTTATCAGCTATACAGTTGCTTTGAAAAGAAAATAGCTTGGCTGGTTTTCTGACAAAAAAAACGTCAGCCTATTATCAAGTGTCTTATTCTGCGAAAAGCCTCTAAGCGAAGTCGTTTACGTCCCAGCCTGTTAACTTACGTCGCTTTGTCTAATCTTTGTTCCACGTTTCGGAAGTTAGTGAACGCTTGGGGCACTTCTTGATTTTCGTTACTGAAATATTTCTGTGGGTCTTGGATCGAGCACTGCGTTGAAACACAGCACCGGGAGGCCTCGATGTTTAATCGTGCAGCGCATGGGAAAATTTTTCGCGCGTGAAAATTTTTCTTGCTCAAGACTAGAATGTAGTGGGTCAGGGATTCCAAAACCAAAGTGCAGACACCCCCTGGGGTCCTTGGGGCCATACCAGGGAGGTTGCAACGCGTTTCTGAAGGTCAAAACTGTAATACATTTGTTGAAATAAAAATATACCTCGCATAATGCCTAACTGAGTATAGGCCTTTGGCATAGGGGGGCTCGGTCATATATTTCTTTCCGCGCAATGTATTAATGTACAGTATGTGACATCACCTTGTCTTTGATGTGATAATGCTTTTGGCTGATCAAGGATTGCAGCACAGGAAGTGACTTCCTTTTTTTAGCATGGTGTTTTGATGAGAGGGTTTTACGAGCTTACAGTAAGAAATTTAGTGAATAAACTCAGAATCTGTGCCATTTTGGGTTAACCTCTTTGGCAAAACAGGAGCAACAAACTTTTCACCGGCCGGGATGTGATAGATACTTACTGGGATTTGAATTTGTGAAGTTTCTGAATAAATGCATTTATTTGTTGGAATCTTTACAGTATCACAATAGGACCTAGATATTTCACAAAGCACTGTGATACGAAGGCAACGAAGCATAGTATAGTTTGGCATCAGATCCTGTCTCGAAAAATTAGGGTTTCATCAGACATTGGTATCCACAGGGAGTTTGCCGCGGGATAAAGATAGGGAACCACTGATGTAGGCAATCGCAACCTGAGAGCTTGTTACAATTTGCGAAATCGTTAAATCTATCAAACACCAAGCTTGTGTTCTAAATTTCACTAAATAACTAATGCTGATCGGAACATTGTCGTTTCCTCTATCTGTCTATGCGTTAGTTTGTTTTTTGTGTCTGTTTTTTATTGCTTCTCTTCGTTAAGTGTAAGGTTAGTTTTTTTCCTGTACCAACGTTAATAGATTTAACGCATGGTACAATAACACAAATACTGCAGTTCGACCAGGTGATCCCAAGATCTTTTGCTGTGCCATTGCTGAGAAAATTGCCATTTCTTAATCGCTTCACATGTTTTGAATGTTTTTGTTTGGTGTGATATCGTCATGTGGTTACGAAACATCACAATACAGGGTCAACATTTTTGTGGACTCGCAGTTCACATTCAACCAGGGATCAACACTCTTAAAATCATTCAAAATTTTTGTACATCTGCATCGCTAACTTGTTTCCAGGAACCTGAAGGAAAGTATGGAGACGTTCTCTTGAGGATTGGTTACTTTCCCAGCGTTGAAAAACTGGTTGTTGTTCTGCTAAAAGCAAGAAATCTGGTGAAGATTGGGCCAGACGATGAAAAAATACTTCCAGGTACGTCGCTTGTATCAAGGTAACCGCTTGTAACAGAGTAAACCACTTCTGCATTCACATTTGCACTTTACCAGTGCACAGGAAGTGAGTGAGGACCTATCTCGACAAAAACGTTTTATGTGTCGACGCATCTTCTCAACAGTGATTACATCACTGCAGTACAAGTAATGACGTAACAATGACAAGTTCCGCTATTGTTAGAAGACTACCGCTATAGTTACTTCTTAACAAACTATAGTGAAAGAATCTAAAAGAAAAATTCCACCCAAGAAATTTTTTAAATATCAAACATAGGTCTGTAAAGCAAGACAATAATAAATGTTTGCATAGAGAAAAATATGCGTAAATTCCGCTAACACAGATCATGAAAGAGAGAGACGTTTATGCAAAGTAGTGAAGAGCAGGGGTCGTTGTACTCGATGACGTAGTTGGTGAATGGGTCTATCTGTCACGCGGAACGTTCTTACGTAACAAAAATTGCACATGCAGTCGAAACGCGTGGTGGTTAAAATAAAATCTGTCTGCTGTGTTGTGTAGTAAATCGGAAATGTGAAGGACACATCGATTTTATCATCAAGATTTGGCGCTTCATTAGAGTGGCGAAGTATTTACGATCAAAGTTCAGACGAGAAACTTGTTTGTTTAGCTTTTGAATGGCGACAACATTTTTTAACACGAGTAGCATTGTGGCATTAGTGGCATTTCTATTTTGTGGCTGAAAAGCAGCAGAATTCTATCACAGTCTTTGTTATCTCTTCCAACGCGGTGCGAGTAGCGAGCGAAGAAGCGATGTTGTTTTTACGAGGCTTGCAACTGATCCTCTTGCTGCAGATCCTTACGTACGAGTCGCAACGTTCCACGAAGGAGGTTTGCTAAAAAAGAAGAAAACCTCGACCAAAAGGCAAACCTCGAATCCAACCTACAACAACGTGATCACCTTCATTGTGCCGCCAGATGTCCTACCGCAGGTGGAAATTCAGTTCTGCGTGGTCCATGAAAGCGGGTAAGAACACATCGGACGGCTACAAGTTGGGCGTTACACTTGTAAATGGTACCGCAGCGTCTGTGTGCCTGCGCTCAAATATATACTGCAGCAGGCAGTAGGTCTGTGAAAACTGTCCTTCAGTATCTACTAACAAACACGTAATGTTAAATTTTTTGTTTCTTGAAACCTTCGTTTTCCGTCTGCATTAAAATCTCTTAATTCGTGTCGACAGCCGTAGGTGTAGGAACGCAAATGCTTACTGTTGCCAAAACATTTAAAAGGAAACAAAAAATTTGGGTAAAAATTGCGATAAAAGAGGTTGAAAGTGGAAAACAGTTTGGTAAAAGTCGGCAAAAGTGCTTTTGAAATTTGCAGATTGTTGCAAAAATCTGAATTTGAAAAAAATTTTATAAAAATTGGGAAAACGTTTGGTGATGACTTCTTTAGTTGGTCAGGTAAGGAACAGGAAATAATTGGGTTGAAAGAGATGTGACAATTGAAAAAAAAACAATTGAACAATAACCACTTGTCTTCCAACATGATTTTACATCCAACGGCTATAACCATGTCATCCTACTAGATTGAACTTTCAACGCTTAAATGAATTCATTTATTCCTGGTCAGCTTCCCCAGACTCATTTACAGAAAGCTGATTAAGATGAAAACTTGACTTTCATGAAACAGCACGTGAGAGAAGTCAGACTATAAGTTCATCCAAACGTCTCGTTAGAAACACACAACCAGGACCGAGGTTTTGGGGTGAGTTGCCGAATGGTTTTAGAGCTAGCAACTTAGCATCTGGTGCTGAGCAGCGATGTAGCATGATTAGAATGCTTTGGCACCACCAAGTGCGCACTTCAGGCGTTTGGACAACTATTGTGGCAGTACAGTGTGCAAGGATTCTGTCATGTCCCAGTAGAAATTTTTCACATTTATTCTACACATCAAAATATTCATGATTTTCAGTTCAGTACTGAGAAGAGCATGAAATCAACTGTTTTCACATGTTTAAAATCGAGTTAAAGACAATTCTTTTCACAAGTTAAAATATTAACTTAGTGACTGTGACTGCCTTTGCTTTAATTGTGTGAAACATGATCTTTCAGCAGAAAGTACATAGGCCCCCGGGTTTAACTGTTTCTCAAACACTTGCTCCATTTTCGATTCTTCGGATGTCTGTGGATTACAATTTGCAAACCTTTGACTGATTCAACCTTTGGAATTAAACTTTCGCAGCTTTTACTTGAAAATTCACGCTGAACAGTACTGTAGAATTTACGTCATACTCTTATGCCTTGCTATTGGCTTACGACACCATGGCTCGTTTACATAGGTGTATATTAATCTGTGTATTTCTTGTTTGTTAATTTCGTTAATATACAACTCGATGTTTCGGTGAGATCATTGCAAATCTAACGCTTTGCATTTGAACAGTAAACTTCAGTTCATGATCTGACAGATAGTATTTGCAGCAGCATTGAGCTTACACTAAGTTACCCCAGCCAGGCTCGTTCATCGACATGACCCGATGCTGCTTTGTGACGACATAACTAGCTTACTCCGTCGCTAAATTTTTTCGCCGCAGATTTGGGTACATTTCATTCCGTCATAAAGTTCCAAGATCTAAAGACCCGCACTACATGAAACAGAGCTGTACATTAAAATAGGTCCGCCTGTGAGCGCAATAAGGTTAGCCCAAAAAACTGTTGCAGTTTAAGTAAGAAAACAGGTAGCGGTAAATGAAAATCACGTCTAAAGCCTGCTCTCACTTCAGAGTTGCCAAAAATAATCCGATTAGTTGCTCGGTTCTCATGATCTTGCCTCAGACCCACGCGTCGTGCTAACCCTGTGGTTTATAGCAACCGGCATCGTAATGCTTAGGCCTCTCGTATTAATGCCAACGTCTCCAAGAACCCGTCCTGCTGCAAATCGACGATTTCTAATAAAGTCAACCGCTGCTGGCGCCGGGTTGTTACGAGAAACTTCAGTGAGAGCGCTTTGTAACGAGTGTGAAAAATACAACCAACCAGCAATCATAACATATTACTTCACAGAAATATGCCGGGTGATTGACAGTGCTGTCTGCTTGTAATGACCAGCAGGGCACGAATAGTTTTCATAGCGTAAATCCGTAATTGGTCTGCCCTTTTGATTTAAGCAGCGGCTGCTTATAAGCTTGTCGAGACCACACTGCGTGTTTGTAATTATAATAAGCATCCCATCTATACGCAACTTTACTAACGTAAGAGAATTTCCGCCGCTTGTGACAGTAGAAATGAGAAAAGTTTTTCAGTGTTTGCCGCGCGCTTTATTAACCTGTCGACAATATAGGTGCGTACGTTATTTCCATTATAAATCAGAAGCAAGGTACGCACCTACATCTTACATTTATGCGCTTAACCAATGGTATGTGGCCGTAAACGCTCTGTTTGACATAAGTGGACCATGACGCCATGTCTGCTTGCGTTGTTTCAAAATGAACCAAAATCAATTTTCGAAACTGATTATGAAACGTTTGTTGATACAATGATTAGTTTGTGAAAAAAAGAGTTCTTCCAACCACCACAGAGGAAAAACATCTAGTACTAGACAACCCCAGTGATCAATCGTTTAGGCGCAAAAGTCTCTTCTCAGACATTTCTATCAAGTATAGTTCTGCAGCACAAAACAAAATCGTTAGATTATGATAGTTTCCGGATGAGCACAACCTTGAAATGAATTCTTGCGATTCCACACTGGGCAAAAACAAATGACGAATATTTCCAAGCAAAAATTTTTGTTTACAACATTTGTTCATTGAAGTTAAAGCTCTTTTCCGCCCAATGACTTTAGCAAGGCACAGCTTGCATTACAGATTAAAGTCGTTTTCTTCCGGACGTGATCAAAGATATTATCCACTGAGGAAATAATCCTGTCGGGTCACAGTCCGTATATACCCTATTCTATATTATGGACATGTGGGAACTCTCTTAGGCGGTTGCTCTCGGTAGACTGTGTCGCGTCTATTTTAGCAAAACATCATGATACACAGGATTAGTAAGGGAGCATCTGATGTGCAAGGGCAACAACTTGCTTGGATTTGAGATTCATACAGTAAAAAACGACCATTACACGTGTATTCTTTGCAGTGATATTTTCCTACGTTATATGATGTAGATACAGGGATAACCAAAAACACCTGCGTTGAGCTAAAAAAAGTTACCTGCGCTTTCCCTTAAGTGTAGCGTGATGTTGCTGATGCAAGTTTACGTATTTGTTTTCTTTTCGTTTGTTTCCTAGATCAGGGGTGGGAAACCTATTTACTATCACGGGCCGCATAAAATGTGCATTATCGCTGGCGGGCCGCAAAATCAATTGATTTTATCCACACATTTTGCCTTTATCTAACTATGAGGAAGAACGACTTCTCTTGGCTTACTATCTAACTACTTGCTTATCATGGTGCCTCGTTTTGAAGAGATGTTGTACTCTAACTTGGGTAAGGAAAATTATGTTGCGGGCCATATCAAGTGTTTACGCGGGCCGCAGGTTCCCCACCCCTGGCCTAGATGTTAAACTTTTAATCTTTGGTTAAGAAAGTCATATTTCATGAAATAAGATCAACTCTTATGCTTATGCCCGACACTGTAACAATGTTGCTCCTCTTGAAATGTAAGCGACAATCAGGCCAGTATTATCTTTTCGCCTGCCTTTTGTCAGAGACAAGGCCAGCCGAGCAGATAGAAAGGAGGAGATTGGATATTTTGAAATCGGTCCTCACTCAAGCGGGGCCGAATTCGAGCACTGGAGAGACCTGATGGGCAACAGGCCTCAGGCTCGCTGGCACCGACTCAAGCCTCCGCCAGACGTAGAGAAGATCACCGCTGGAGGGCAGTCTGGCTCGAACGAAACGTGAACAGCAGCAGCAGCACGTCATCGAGACCGGCTTGATCTCATTCTCATTCCGATCTTTCTCAGGAATAGCTAATGACGCAACCTACGCCCGGGTCGGATTTTATCTCCCTTTTCAGAAATCTCGGGCGCAAACCGTTGATCACAAATTTAACCAACACGTTTGGGAAATCCTTTCAAAAAAGTACCTTGCAACATTTCAAGCACGACTGTTCGTAAAGATAAACATTTACGTTAATCGCTTATCGATCATGATCCGTTATCGTTGTCAAGCACTTCGCTCTTCACCTGATTAAGCGGCTTTTAACATGTAGCTTGCGATAAGCAGGTGCGTGCGCGTAGTGCCACCGTCGTCGAGAACCGTACCACCCGTACTCACTATTATTCGATGAGAACTACTCCCCGAACACTGCAACACACTCAGTCAGCAAACGCTTTTTGCTGTGTGCTTACTCAACATAAAAAAGATGTGCTTACTCAGCATAAAAACGTAGCTGTTAGCTCTTTTGCAATCACGCAAACGTCGATTGGTTTGTAATTTGCGTTGACAGAAAACCGATTTAGATGATAGGAATATAATTTGCTGGTAGAAAGACGATTCATCAAGTGGCTCTGTTAAAATTAAAGCGCCACAAGCAACCAGAAAAATCGAAAACCTTCGACATCCATAGCATTCATACCTTCCATAAAAGAAAAACAAAACGAAAGTGCAACTGATTTTACGCATGACTTGGCACTTGATTTAAAATGATGAGGGTATGTATTGTTTTCTGCTTTGCGCTTGTACTAAATCGCTCCAAGTCATATCCTTCACGTTATCCGCAAGTCATTTGAACTTGTTGTTTGGCAGGGTGTTCTTTTTGTTGGGTACAGTTTTACATGCTGATGTGTTGCAATGCTTGGGGTTAACCGTGCGTCGTCTCGAAAATTATTATCTAACCTACTTGGTATGGTCTGCAAATTGGGTTCGTTTCCAGACGCCTGCACTTGATGCTTGGGTTGTTCAGTCTCCTTGTACTTTAAGCGTATCGATCAGGGGTGGATCCAGCCAGTAAGGTTAGGGAGGGACGATTCCAGTAATATCTGGTAGTTAAATCTCATTGCGAGTTCACTACTGTAAGAGGGATGAAGTATACTTCACAACACTGCTCTGACAAAACAGTAGGCGGCAAAATGGCCTTGTATCGCGAATGTTGTTTTCCGAATTGTACAAAATCATGGTGAATAAAGTTACTTTCGTAGGTTTTAGGGAGGAGATCGCCCCAATCGCCCTCCCCGGATCCGCCACTGGTATCGATAGAAACGATTGAACGTGGTATGTCGTCACTTGTCTGCAATGCATGTCACGATCGTCTAGCGCAGTATTGTCAGTCACCAGCATGATTTCATCATTTCACCCAGTTTTAGCAAAGCCCTCAACACATGCGACCTCGAAGCAATTTATTGCCTGTTTCAAACCCTGATTGGAAGGAACGTTTTGCGAACATTTTTCGCGCAATCAGCTTCTGAATGCATCTCAATGACGTTTTTCGTTTACCTGACCATGCGTTTTATTACCAGCTTGCTCGCTTCCATGAAGGTGTTTTTATTATAATCGTCGTGTCCGTACATCGTATTCACTTTATCCCACCCGTGACGCGTTCACCAGCCGTTAGCTTCGTCTTGAGCTCGAGCGTTGATCAGGAACATGTAGCGATGACAGGCAGTGGAGCACGGCAATTAGACGATACGAATATTGCGAAAATGTAATCGAAACATGCTCAGAGAATTGTCGAGGTGCAAATGCTTGTCTAGGGAGAAGTTACCCTGACATTAGGTAACTTGTGCAGTCATTTGTTGACGCTTTGCCAAACTCTGGCAGTTCTCCAACTTTATTTCGAGGTCTCTTCAAACAGTTTGCTTGGAGGCACACTGACTGCAATTGCCTAAGCTGCAAAACGCAAATGATTAATGATGCGAAGTAATTTCACCAATCTTTGCCAAGTGTTGTAACTTAACAAAATCTACAAAACAGAGTTTGTTTTCAACTTTCATCCGGAAGTGTTCTTAAGTTAAGGCGGTACCGCGGTAATCACCAAAACGAAATTTCCTGCTATATGACTTTTGCTTCATAACTTCTATTTGCCGCGAACGTACTGTGCGTTTGCTGTTTCACTGCGGGTGTGAATTTTGCACAGTCATCATTTTCACGAAGCGTTAAGCAGCTTAACACGTTTGCACCAATCACAATTCTTCACACTCAACTCTAACGTTTCATTGATTTTCTCTACACGTTGCCTTTTGTCTCAGAGAGAAAATATGCCTTTAAAATGCACCATTTAAGTTTAGCCGAGGGCTGAGCAAAAAGCCTTGTTTGTTATATTGTGCGGAAACTCATTAGCGCACATTTTTCACTTTGTTTTTTTTTCCTCAGCGTGTGTATCTCACTTGCTGCAATTTCTGTCGAGCTAGCAATGACAAATGCATCTCATTAAAACCGCGCCAGTATCTTCAGCCTTTGTACGATCTTTCTGTTAGATCGGCTGTAAATAAAATGTTTCATCAAAATATGCGTGGTTTATTGTATCACGGTTAGGATTTACCAAATTTAGACCGAATAAAGCTCTGAACCCAGTGGCAGGGCAGCATTTAAGTTCAAAATTAGATGTTTGCAAAGCGAGTGAGCATAGGGTTACCGAAATTTAATTAAATCTTTTAACGTTGAAATCTAAAGTTGTTACTGAAAAATAAAAGTAATGAGTTACTTTTTATGTTAATTGTTTAAGCAATGTTGTCAGCACCTCCTGTATCTTCCACCGACCAAAGTGGTTTCACTTGATCTTCGCAACTCGGTGGTCGTGTTCTGCACCACTAGTGACACAAAACTTAGATTCAAATACGCACTCGCAGCTCTTGACAGATCTTGCATGACGCTGCGTTGCAACTGATAGCGTGTCGTCATGTCAAAGAGAAGTAGGTTTGCTCGCAGTATGACCGCACGCTGGTTGATGTTGGGTTTACCTCCGATGAATACGACGTTAAACAAGAACAGATTGAACAGTTGTGCCGCAGCGTGCGTCTTTAAACAAACAAAGTTCAACCTTTGCCGAAATCGCACTCAGCATTTCAAAAGTTTCATACCAAGACAGGAGATACAAACACGTAACGAAGTTGAGACCAAAACAAAGTTTAAGTACTTGAAGCGATTTATGTTTAATTACCTGACTCCAGCATGCATAAAAAATTCAATTAAGAAAAATGAGCATCTATATTGCAAATAGTTTCCTCGATATCTTCTGCTATTGTGCTTACAGAGCAATTTAAAAGATGAAAGATCCCCGCCAATTATGCTATGTTCGTTATGCAGATAAATTGACAAATTGACATGAAAGCTTGACAAACCGGGCAAATTACTTTTCGTTTTTTTGTGCATCTCTCTTAAGTGGCACTTTATACCAAAACGGAAAGCAATGCGTCTGCTGGTAATTGCTGTAAGAAAATTGTCAACTGGGAGACGTGTATGCGAGATTACCAGCTTAAAATTAGCCAACTGCATCTTGCCGACTTCAGGAAGATTTGGCCCAAGGTGTCTGAACTCATTCGCGACGGCACAGCCGTTCGCAGCGCAATTCCAACATGCTGTCGATGTCACATTCAGGCGCGTCGCCAAGTTTCGGTTGAAGCAGGTCCGCAACTAGGGGGGCAACAGGGCAATCGCTTCCCCCGAAATTTTCAAAAACATGCTTAGTGTTTAGAAACAACAGCAAATCGCAATAATTTCCCCCACCAAAAATATCAGCTGTTTGCGGCCCTGGGTTGAAGTCTGGGCAATAAGAAAACCCAATCAAGGCCAAACAGGAGCCCTATCAGCGAAATACTAAAAATGCCATCACGTAACTTAGCAAGGGGGTCAATCACGAAGGGATCTTGGCAAAAACAGTCCCCAACTGGCGACAACCCTGGGCCCATTACATCATCACACAAAGGGAATTTGTTGACGATTCAACTTGGAAATAAAGTATTCAGGACCGGTGTCAAGCAAAATTTCTGACCTCTGCGAAATTTCTGACCTATTATTGTTTGCCAGTTATTTTACTTCTCAGAGTAAATGATGAAAGTTTGGTGTTTACTTTTTTGATGCGTGTTGTGTAAATTAAAACTTTTTGGTTAGATGTCAGACATCCACAACAAACTACAGTACGGGAATAAGTATAACCACTGAAAAGTATTGGACTCAGTCTTAGACCTCAATTATTTTTCTTTTTCTAACCCTAAGCTAACCCTAACCCTACACACTTACCAAAACACTAAATCCTGAGCCCTAATCATCAGTTTTCTGAGCGTATTTAATATGCAAAATGGCACTCTGTGCATGCGCACATGGCGTAAAGTCAGAAATTTCGCAAGTCAGAAATTTCGCTTGACACCGGCAAAGTAGTTGGATAGAGCTGGTGTCACCAAAGCTGGTGGGAAGGGTTCGATTCCCGGTCGGGTCACAACGTAGCCTTTAAAAGCAGTCCTCAGCGCTAATGGGTGTGTGCAAGGAAAGATTTACGCACAGTGATACCACTGGCCTGCCACCAGTGCAGCATTCACTGCGAATGTAGCCGCGTGGCCTGCGTCTTAAAGTAGGCGGAGAGAGGCGCACGCAGACCCCCTCACCCTCCAAAGGGAGCACAAAGTGAGTAAAATGAAGCTTTCACTATTTCATATAAAGTATTCTGGAAAACTGGCCAAAATAAAAAAGCAAGCATGGTTCTCAGTGCATGACAAACAGAAATTCATTTCCTTCTTATTATTCATAGAGTTGCATGTTTGTGTCATTGATGTCTTACAAACTCAAAAGGGCAATTGCATGCTGAACAGGCCCGTAGCCTCGGGGGCAGTGCAACCAAATTTTGTTGTGTCCAGAAAAATATGTTTGAAACATATAATAAAACAAAAATATTGCCCCTTAACAGTGGTGGTTTTAAGGTTAGGGGGGCCCGAGGCAAGACTACAAAGGGAGGCCCTCTGATGACGTCATCATACTCAGCCAACCGTGATAAGCACTTTTGATCAAGCCTAAGATATGGCCACCGAAGGATATGTTCCTGAGACTACGGCATGACTGACATAGCAGAAGGAGAAAATGCAAAGGGTGTTCATGATACACAACTTTGAAAACACTGAAAGGTGGGAAGACAAGGCTGGCAACACATAAAAGTTGGGCAATAGCATGTTGGCATCGCCTCTACTTTTTATTTTCACGCCCCACTTCTCTGCATTCACCATCAATAAACTACAAAGTTTACCCCTTTGAAAGTTTCACACTTTCCTCTTTGATAAAATGCTTGGTAGTTGGTAAACTGAATTTGTTTACATTCATATCTTTATGGGAATGCATGAGACCATAAACAACAACCAAGAAGATTTAAAACGCTAAATTTGCTTTAAATTTCATCCTTCTTTCTGCTGCTCCACTTGGATACTTTCTGTTCAAATGTGGCATTTTCATAAAATTATCCATACACCAAACACTCCAATCTCTAACAATAATCATTTGGTGTAACAATTATCATTTGGTATAAAAAGTTATCATGTGATATAAAAGTTTGTTCTTATTTTATAGGGTCTTTTCAGAACTTTTTGGAAGAAATTTTAACCCACATTTTTTAGGTAGAGAAGTTAGTTTGAAGCTTTTCTTTATTTGCACATTGGAGTTGGTAGTGGGACCCCTTTGAAAATATAGTACTTACAATAAAGTTGCTGTTTGGGCCCCTTTCAAAGAACAGTACTTGCATATTACAGTTGCTGTTGGTGGTCCCTTTGAAAGCAAAGTACTTATTACAATTGCTGTTTGGGACCCTTTGAAAGCAAGCTACTTACACATTACAATTGCTGTTGGCAGCATCTTTGAAAGCAAGGAATTTTACATTACAGTTGCTGTTGGGGCTCCTTTGCAAGCATAGTACTTGCACATTACAGTTGCGTTGGGGGCCCCTTTGAAATCAAGATACTTACACATGACAATTGCTGTTTGGGGCCCCTATGAAACCAAGCTACTTACACATTACAGTTGCTGTCAGGGGCCCCTTTGAAAGCAGAGTGCTTACACACAACAGTTTCTTTTAGGGGCCCTTCAATGAAGTTTGAAAGCAGAGTACTTACACATTTCAGTGGCGTTTGGGGCCCGTTTGAAAGCAAAATACCTGCACATTGCAGTTTCTGAAGTAGGGCCCCTTTGAAAGCAGAGTGCTTGCTTATGACCTGCTTTGTAGCCCATTATATGAATGAATAATGCGTTTTTCACCAAAAATAAGAAAAATTTATGCGCGTAACACCTGAGGGGGGCCCCCCAAAAAGGGGGGCCCGAGGCAAGTGGCAAGAGCCCGAGGCAAGAGCCCGAGGCTCGCCTCCCCTTAAACACACCACTCCCCCTTAAAAAGTATTTGACCCTTAAACCTTAAAACCTGGCTCCGGGCCTGACGCTGAACAGGCTGTAGTTCGTGCATGTGAACAATACTTCAGATTTCATCACTTCAAACAAAAACCTTTTTAGTTTAAAACAAATTTTTCTGGGCAGAACAAAATTTGGGGGGAAGAAAAGAATCTGGGGGGCACTGTCCCTGCATACGCCCCTGGCTACGAGCCTGCTTGTCACGCTTGCCTGCAGCACTATTCTCTGAAGCCTTGACGGCACTTCCTCAGCTCAAGTAAACGCATTCATTTGAGAATCACAATTGATATCGGACAAGGTCACGGAGATAATGTTTTCCTTCGAAGGGAATATGTGAGGTGTAGCTTGTAACATAAAATAATTCAGTTTGCTTCAAATAAGTGAGGGTGAAACCACGACTTTGCTGTTAAATTAGTTTTCGACGCGAGATGTGGACGATTACACGTTTCACGAGAGTCACCACAACAACAAGCGACACCAACGTGTTTTGTACTTAAAACACCTGCACTTGAAGAAGGATATTGCGTGAAAAGTCAAAGGTCACATGACGTTGTTACTTCAGCCGACCGTGACTAAGAAGCGAGATAAACGCGCTCCACGTTTTCGTTAGATGTCAATGGAAGCGTAATAGGTTGGCAGGAAGCAGTTGCAAAATTTTCGTTCATGCGTGTCCAGCACTGCGCACCATACTCTGGCGGCACTCTCAGAAAAACATGCCTTTGACTTCGGTGAATGAGTTTTTCTTTGGAGTCGCGATTTCGACGCCACAATCGGACTTGCTAAACACTTGATTTGTAGCGTGGATTAATGTACTTAAAGTCTTTTTTATTGAAACATTAGCAAACGTAGTACATTCGCTTCATCTACAGTCCTAGCAAATCTTAAAAACTCGCACCGCTGCAAGTGGCGTAACTAGAGGTTTGAGCGAGGGGGGGCAAGCTTAGCTGAAGGGGGCCCATTGGCCAAAATTCAGATAAAAGTTAAGAAATGGTAATGAATTCTTGGATGTCGTGGAAGTCTATACTCGTTAAAGAAACGAAAACACCCCGAAAAACGCAAGAAAATTTTGTAAAGAATACAAAATATCA
>Ga0210059_1003920_pt1 | contig 23949 bp, 16 predicted proteins | sample Ectturendosymbi2_FD_188042 | JGI IMG/M metagenome (GOLD analysis project Ga0210059, IMG submission 188042) | Ecteinascidia turbinata endosymbiont from Florida, USA - Sample 2 (SPAdes) (version 2) | ecosystem: Host-associated > Tunicates > Ascidians > Unclassified | place: Key West, Florida...
TTGCGATGATTCAAACTTTCACATATCTCTATTCAAGTATGTACTTTCCACGATGGGTGTAAGCAAGGAATCGATCAGCAAATTTTTAATAGGAAATCGATTTCACTTTTTGCTCTATTTGAATAAGGACTGAGGATGCGTAATTTTCCGTGAAATCGATTTCCTATTAAAAATTTGCTGATCGATTCCTTGCTTACACCCATCGGGGAAAGTACATACTTGTACACAGTCTTAAATCACAGCTGCATGCCTAAATGTTTAAATTTTTTGCCCAAATAATTGCCAATTTTTTTGGGGGATGCGACCGCATCCCCTGAATCCCCATGTCGTACGCTTATGAAACACCATAGTGAGAAACAAAAATGGAAATATCACTAGAGACGATGCAATAAGTTAACCACACTACATATTGAATAAATCAAAAAATAACCCCCGAGTTGAATCAAATTAAGTCCAGTTTACAACTGCAGCAATATGTATTCCTCAGCCTACATATCAGTCACCCCCACAGCAGGGCCGCACCGCTCAAAAACATGTGGTAGTTCTCAGAAAAATCAACATCACGGCTCAAGGCCACCGATGCAAAACGACAACAGTAGCTCACAGCCAATCTCGTTATCACACAACAAATCTTTGTCAAAGTAAAGATAGTCATTAAGCTATCAACAGTTTTCACATAGATATATTTTTGAATCCCTTTCAGCGCTAGAAGTCTGTTCCAGATTGTGTTTGGAAACACTGTTCTCACACATCCAAGGTCTTGACAACATAAAACAGCATTTACGACTATAGTCTACCCATTTCAGTAACTCAAAGCCCACTTCAAAAACTATCCAGCACACACACACACCCAAAGTATCTTGTTTTTAAACCAGTTTCTTGCGCAAATGTCAGTGCATGTGTGAAAACAAAACTAAGTATAATATTTTCCAATAGGTAATCATAGTCAAGCTTTTGAACTTGGATAAATGTTTTGTTTTAACCTCATGCTTGAAATGTAAGTTGTTTTGTAGATTATACAAAGTCGAAAACTTTGCACCGTTTTTACAAATTCAGTCGATTTCATAGCTTTTTTGACTTCATTAACTGAGAACATGGTTTCGAGAGATTGTGAAAAGGTTGAAATGCGAATATGAATGAAGAACTAACGTGAAACGTAATGAATATCTAGACTTGTTTGAATTTGTGCTTACATTTTGATGATTTATGAAGTTATTCCAATAAATTCTGTTTAGCAAAACTCTGCATTAAGTCAGTCCCTTCGCCCGGGGGCTTTGGTGGGCTTTGCCGCCAAACAAAGCTCCAAGCCCCCCAAATCAAAATATTAAACATTATAAATCAGTGGAGTGTTTGTCAAATTTTCTCATGCCAATCCACCAGCACAAACGTAAAGGCCCCTATTGAAGACTTTCTGGAGAAGGTTCTGCATTAAGTATCATAAAATGTCTTTGTAAATTAAAAATAATCAGGATGTCAACCAAGCGACCATGTCATTAGTCTTTGCGGAAGGGCACAATTCACGGCCACAGCGGTTTCAGTAACTTTTACCTGTTCACATTATCAAATGTAAGATCAGCACAAACAGGGTCCTATTTGTTAAGTCAAACTGTTTTTCTTTTTAGTATTTATTTTTTACCGGACTATCACCACGAAAGCGTCAACTATTTCACCTAGAAAACGCTTTCTGGCAAATTAGTCCATTTTGTTAGTCATGGTTGATGTACTGCTGGTGCACTTGTGTGGCAACAATACACTTCAGTGCTTCCCGGTCGGCCAGCTGCTAATCTATTTAAAATGAAATTGAAGGAGGAAAAACTTGAACAAATATTATTAAAAGAATGTTTCTGTGTTCGAAGTTCATTCCACTGCTTGTTTTACTCAGAAACGTGGAATGTTGACAAAATAAGAAAAAAGAAAGTGTCAGTGTTTTTACTTTTGTACTGCTGCATACTTGTTATTTTCTGCAACACTTTACAATAAATCTTTTCAGCAAGAATTGAAAACTTAAAAATCCCGTTTTTGGAAATTGTTATGTTTCACCCTAAACGTGTCACACAATGCTGCTGAAACTGTTGCCCTTGCGCAGTTTTTTGACTTTAGAATCAGATGGAGCTGTTGCTTAAGCAAATTAACTAGGCTAGAGAGTTCGATAGAACTTGCAGCGATTGAAGTTTATCAACTGTGCTGCTCGACCCTGTTTATTTTTGACATTCATGACTAAACATTGATCTTTTGCCGTTCGAAGCAACTGAGCAGGAACTTCGTTGCAATCATGTGCACCGCTTTTATTACCTGTACTATAGTTGACAACACAGAAAATTTGGAAATGTTGAAGAAAGCTACCTGCAAGGTAATTACGCTTGAACGCTGTGATCGTAATTTTTCATCAGCAAACACCATTTTGTTTGCTTCTAACTCTACCAAACAAGTTTCTGACTTAAAAATAGCAACATTTATTTCCTTCTGAAATCATTTTGAAAACGTACGCATCACCGGAAAATAAACAAATCGGCGCTGCATGTTGAAAGATGAGATTTACAAAATTAAATTGTATTCTGTCATAGCCGTTAATCTGTCCTCATTTCAAACCTGACTTCAGAACGAAACTGAATCTTGTCTTTAATCAACCTAACCTACGCACTTACTTTCAAGTGTTTTTTTGCCACGAGCGTTGGCTTTACTTGTCGAAAATAACAAGAAAGCATCAGAACCGGTATTTTCCAATTTCACGTATTCAGCAAACTTTTATTAACTTTGGTTTACTGTTGTAGCAAGTATGAACAATATTGCTTTTTGTAAACAACACCTGCTTCGTCAAGTTTATCACTGTACAAGTTAAAGGAGAAAAGTCTTTTGAGTTTGGAGAACATGATGAACCGGAAGGATTCATTCGTTGCCACTCTGCAAATTGATGTTGTACTTTCGTTTGTGATTCATAGTTTCTGTCTAATCAAAGCTAAATCAACATCTATTTTTTAGTAAGCCTGACTGTCGTTACATGTAAATAAGTACTTCTTGTTGTACTGGTTCAAAGTGCAAAAATTTTGACGCGGCAAACACAAGTGTGGCGATTACATTTCCGCTGGGACATATCTTTTCTTGGAATTTCGAAAATGTTAATGACATTATCCAATACTTTGTCATTTTTTGTGGCGTAGCCAGGATTTTCTATTGGTGAGAAAACAAGAGCATTCACTGCTTTCCGAAACCAAATTTCACGAAAACATGAAACAAGTTTACAAAATCTGTTGTACTTTTAGTAGCTTGGTATCTTCAGCTTCGATAAAGGCAATGGCATGTCTCCCATGATATCAATGCTTACACTAAGTGTCAGGTTGTTTTCGAAACTTTGCAATCCGAGTTTGCCATTTTTCAGTTTTGCTGCAAGTATCTAAGGAACGCTTTGAGCGCCCGGAAGCATGCATGTTTTGATCGTTATTTGAATCATTAAACAGATGATCAAAATGATACACATAATTTGGCAAAATTTCTGGCGTTAGCACAGAAAATATTTCAGCATTGCTTGGTTAATTCACGTTTTTAATTTGTGCTACTTTTTTTTCCTACAAGTGAAAATGTAGAAAGTTCGACTTACACAGTGCTGCCCAAATTAATTGACTCACTTAGATGTTAGCATGCAGAATAACTTCACATGGTGAGCACGGCCTGTCCGTAAAACATGTATATTGTTGTGTAACAATGAAAGATCCATAGGTCGACAATTTTAAATGAATTTCATGGGGGTAGGGGTTTGAGAGCGTTTTCGGGATAATTGTGGGGCGCTAATTTCAAAACTGTTGTCAGATTCTCCCTGTGTGGTCAAGTTTTTGAGTTATTTAATATTTTAAATTTGTGCAGTTGTAGCATTTTAAGCATACCGTTGCGTAAGAGGATTGCACATTTCATGATTTGTTAAACTGGCTAACATGTTTTTTAAACTCTAGTGACTTATTGTTATAACCGTGATTTGTAAACTAGCTTATGAAGAGCAATGTGCAGTATAGAAAACATTTAGAGGTTAAACGAACACAAAACTTCAGTTAGTGTATACTGTATGTTTGCAACTGTGACTTACAAGACACAGATGAGAAACTACACAGATATTATGGCCTTGCAAGGCAAAGATTGTGGTGACAAAACAACGTTAAAATGCAAAGAATAGCCCAAACATAATAGCATGCTCTTTTTTCATGACAGAAATGATTGCACGGTTGCTAATCCAGAAATTGTCTTTATGTGCTTTTCGGGAGTAGCTACTGCCAGCAACCTCTTTCTTAGCACCAGCAATAGTATCAACATGTTGGTATTCCCGCATCCCTGGTATCTTTCCTATTGTTTAAATATCTTGGTGGAAGGACTCTCCTTGCTCTTAAATCATTGCTTCTAAATTTTCAGGAAAATAGTTTACATGACTATGAAGAAAATGAACCTTAACACTCAAAAACAGTAAGCTCAAATATAGTAACCCTAAATAAGAATATGTGAGCAAATGCGTGCAAATATACAAAGCGTACGTGAAAATGACATTGGAGCAAGTTTCAAGAGAATTTCTTACAAAAAGTGATGCGCTAGTATATTTCGCCAAACTAAAAAAAAATTTGGATCCAAATGCTTTCAAAAAACGCCAAAAATTCGCCAAATCGCCCAAGAATAATATTTGTAGCGAAACGCTGTCGAAATTCGGCAGGTTTTCGGAATCAAGCGATAAATTCGCCAATATGGCAATCCTGCTGCGGCCAGACTACCATGGTAACATGCTTTATAACCTGCTCTTTTCCTGTGTGTCGTGAATAAGATGCCGTTCGGTTCTTCTGTGATGTTACAACCGCTAGGAATGTGCAACCCAGCCTGAATATTTTCAACACTTGAGGTCGCACGAGGTGCACAAGGCGCTGTCACGTTCGATACATGAAGATCCCAACATAAGAATCATAATTGGCGATTCTTCACAAGTAATGTGCAGAAACGATCGGTTACGACCGTAACAAACACCATTTACTTATAGAACATGCGATCGAGGTGCAACCATTTTAATACACTTCCCAAGCAACCATCATTTGTTGCCTGGATGATACATTCGTATCAGTTCACCAGGAATCAATTCCCGTAACAGCTTCAACGTGCGATCATAGAAGGGTTTCATGCGTTTGTACTTTTTGTCCATCGAACAAGAGTCGATTATTTTCGGTTTAAGCAGAAAAGTGCTTACTAGTAGAAGCAATCGCGTTCTTCTAGACATCAAGCGTTGACATGGCGACGAGTCTAATCCTTATGTCGGAACATTTCGCCATTCCGATAAACGGAGCCAAATGTCTCTTCCATCTCTCTTCGCTTTCTGAAGTAGTGACTTTGCGATTTTCACTGCTGATTCCGCCTTGCCATTGCTTTGGGCGTAGTACGGTGAAGAAGTTATGTGATTGAACTTCCACTAGCGCGCAAATTCTTTAAACTCTTCAGAAACTAGCTGCGGGCCGTTGTCAATCCGAACGGTCACTGGAATGCCGTGCGTTGCGAACGAACGCTTGAGCATTTCCACCACCGATGTCGTGGTTGTATCTTGCAGCTGTTCCAGAACGAAAAAATCTGAAAAATGATTTTACGGTGACAACATACTTATCAGAATCAAAAGTGAATAAATCTACTGCCACTTCTGCCCAAGGTAGTTTCGGCGTTTCGTGAGGAATCAACGGTTCATTTTGTTGCTGTGGCTGAAACTCATTGCGTATGGCGCATTTAGAAATGTGTTCATAAACTGCGTTCGTCATATTAGAAATATAGTCATGAACTGCTTTCGCCTCCACCGTCGTGTGACTTTCAGAGTCCGGTAACCTCTGCAAAATTTCGTAGCAGTCCTTACCCATCATGACTTTCAGCGTTGCAAGTCTTACGTTCATGTGTTTTTGTGCTAAACCGGAGGCGATTTCGTAATTCTGCCACCGGTCCTTGAAGAACTTCCAATCGCTAGCTACGTCACCTGTCATATTCAGCGCTGGTGGCACGGGTAGATACGAGTTAGCTATTTCTGTCGTCGTGCAATCGGTCGGAACAGTGGTGTAGCAAGGGGGTAGCGCTCTTGGGGCCGCGGGCCCCGGCGGGAACCTTTTGATGGGCGGCACTTTGCTGATTAAGAATGAACTTTTGAAAGCAGTTTAAGTGTTCCAGTTTTTTGTTATTATTTTAAAAGTACTTTTAATAAGTTTTAAAATTTCTACCTCTTTTATTTCTGTGTTTAGAAGCCTTAGACTGGTAGGTTAGTCTAAAAACACGACATGTAGCTGTGGAGTGAGCAAATTGTTGAAATGTTTACTCAAAATTTCTAGGTCATATCCAATGTGCTAAAGTGCCCCAGTTTTTGTCTTGAAATCAGGGCTTTAACACACTTACTTGGGGGGCAATTGTGCCCCATTCCCTACACATTCCTCGCCAGACAAAGCCATTTCCGCCAGTGCAGTCAAAAGTCCTTTGGACAAAGGAAAGAGGTGACATTCAACAGCAGACCAGTTGTTGAGGTTTATATTGCCCATCCGATCAAAATCTGATAAAAAAGGCTTTGCATGAAATCACGGTAAATAGTCGAGGCTAGCCTAATCTCTTTTCTCGTATATTTTTTTCCTCAGTAACGCCCCAACTGCCGATCATGACATCACCTGATACCTAGGCAGTGGTGACAAGATTTCGCTGGGCCAGCGATAGGTCAGTGGAGTGTCCGCTTCTCAATTGGATGGTTGTATGTCCGATTCACCGCCACTGAGCGAATCGCCTAGCGCTCCTTGGGTAAGATCGTGCGCCTCAACTGCCCGGTAAGAAGCACATTATAGGCGTTGGCATACTGCTAATTGCCGTTGCAAATATTATAAACAAAATTTTCTTGGCACATCTTATGCCATTTTTTAATGCTCAGTGGGATATTTCAAATAAACGTCATAAGCTGCAGCCTAGTCATTAGGCGGGCTTATAAACATTCAATTTTGGCAGTTGACGTGAAGAACTCTGCAAAGATAACGTTGCTCAATTTTAATACAACGGCTGTTTTTCTGCATAACGTAATGCTGTAGGAATCTCAGAAAATAACGTTCTTGAAGGCGGGGTGATGTAGTTGGTGTGTTTGCGTGTAACTTTGTGCTCAGATTGTCTGTTTGAACTACAAGTCGAGTGAATCAGAGCCAACAGATAAGCAGTGTGAATTTCGTAAAAGTCTCCTTTGTTCAACGGTCTCATTTGCAGTCATAGAAAAATCATTTCAACAACAAATGGTTACAAAAGATGTTGCTCTCATTTTGATGATATTGAGGCAAGAACCTTAGTCTGCAAACCTAACGCAAGGGTAAATAATGTGTTTAGATATGATGTTGCCTTTTGTTTGAAAAGGGCGTTGATCGAAATGGTGGCACAACTTGGCAATGGCTGTACTGAATAAAGTTGTTCAACGCAATTATCGTCAAGCGTAAGACGTTGCAATCACTGTTGAGCATCCAAAAGGCCTCTATCCTACCTGGAATGGTTTGGTAACACAGACGAAATAGACGTCTGTTGGTAATCAGTCCCATAACCACGGGGACTTTGGTGGTCTTACCCTCAAACAAAGCTCCAAGCACTCCCAATGTGAAACTCTATAAATCAGTGGCTTTTTTTCTAATTGTAGAATGTCAAGCACCCCAAACATCAAGACCCTACTGCAGACCTGGTGACGGTTCTGTTGGCAACAAACAAAGGCAAGGAATAACACTATGCAAGTGTAATTGTAAGAAGCCCAACCCAACAGCTAGACGAAGTGCGCAAGCCACAAAAGAGACTGCAAGTCAGCGCTTCTCAACTATAACCGGTTTTAAACCTGTTTAACATATTTTTTCAAAATGGGTCAACGCACCTACACAGGGCTCCGCGTAAGTGCCGACAGTAACGTTTGAAGCCTTTTATGCATTTTACGAGAATTAAACCACTGCTGAAACGTGAAATGAACAATGAAAGGTTCTTTACATGATTGAGATCATATCATCAGGTTTATTAGTATAGCCTGCTATATGCAGTATACGTACTTTTAGTTGAAGACTGGGATACTACAGGGGGGAAATTTTAAAAAAATAAATGTTTGCAGCTGTAAAGTAGGTATGCCGCCATCACATCCCTTAATTTCATCGTTTGATCCCTTGTAATGAGCAAATTATTTAAAAAGCCATGCGGCGGATTTATCGGAGATAAAAAAACAACAGGGAAGAAAATTTGACGAAATTTGTCGGGTTCGTACATGCATATTTGAAGAAAGTAAAAAATAGAAAAAGTAATGATGAGAAAGGTGGCGACAAGCTGAATACAGCACGACTCATATCGACAATGAAAAACAAGACCCATTTCAGTTTGTGATTTTCAAGCTGCTTTTTTAATCCTTATATCTTTAAATAAGCACGAAACATGGTCTTTTTTCATTTTAAATTTTTGTAAGCAAATTTAAGGGGTGGAAAATGTGGCACTTTTATGGACGGCCCCGGGCGGCACTTAGGCTCGCTACGCCACTGGTTCAGAAGAAGATCAAATCCTCACTTCTGACACCATGTTTCTGTCTTCTTACAAAATGAACGAACGCAGACAACTCATATTCATGTACGGTAACTTATAATAACTTATGAGTAACGCTAACTCTACGACAAACAGAAATAAACGTAAAAACGTCGTGAACTCGTTGTACCAGCTGTTGCCTGCTCTGGTCGGCCGTCAAACTACCAGATCTTCTTTGCATCGGCATGCAGTTAACAAGCGAGGCGCTCACGACAATGACATGCTTAAAAGGTACACGTCCACCAACAATAATGTTAATGCTATTCTTTGCAGAGGAAATCCCTGCTACCTCAGCTTTCAAGAAATGCAGGAAAAGTGCTGAAGCAAAAGAAAAACTTTCAAAACTGGTTTTGCAAGCGAAACGCTTAAATTTTGAAACAGGCTATGTAGTTTTCAGCCCAGTAGTGCTGGTCAGCAGTTCTTAGCTGACCAAATTACCCCGAACATTTTTATTGTCTCATCGCCGCGGTTGCTTGAAGCTAGCCGTCACGTAATTGCCGTCAGTTTTGCTTTTTGGATTCGGTGATAACAGCATTACGACCATAACATGTGTTTGAAATTACATCTCGTGCTTTCCATAAGTCTTGCTTTAGTTCTTCATCATTTCATCCGTAAGCTTTTGCCTGCAATTAACAGGAATGAGGATGTTTAAATGACGTCAAACTGATTTCCTAGTAAAACAATTTGCGACCAGATTTGACTGCGTCACCCTTGTGGAGACTTGTTGCTTAAAAGTTCAAATTCTTTGCATTTGACAATTATTTTTGCAAGCATTTGAAATTCACCAGATTTTACTGGAAATAATTTTAAAAATGAAAACTTTCAAACCAAAGATTTGAACCAACATACGAAGAACCTCGTTGAAAATTGAACCAGTAAATTTCATATGAAAAAATTGCTAGTTTTTATGTCAAACTATTCAACCTGTACATTAGCAACCACATCAAAAAAGTCGCACAGAAATACAAAAAGACGTCAGACAACACGCAAACAACGTATTACGTATCCATGCTTGAAAAGCAAACTGAATGAAAAACAGTTTGTAACTTTAAAAGTAATGAACAATTTTGACTAATACTTTAAATTTTTTGGCGATAAAGTTATTTCTCAGTGTCAGTTTCTGCAAATATTTCGTTGTTCAAATCGTAAACCGATTAAATGCGGAGGGTTTCAAATCTGCTCAAAGTTTTAGATTAATCATAAAAAAAGGAAAATATTGCTGGATTACTTCAAAAGTTCAATAGTTGCCAAAACAAAGTTGTTTGAATGGCATGAAAGAATGCTAACAGAATTATAAATTCTTTACTCCGATTTGAAAGTTAATGACCTGTGACCATTTTGAAAACACCTCGGGGGGTTTTACACAGTTTTGTCTTTGTGAGAAAATAATCACATACTCGAGCTGCTGGACCATGTCGAAGAGACGCATTAATTAAGGTTTCGGAACATAGCTACATACTGATGATTTCCTGCTCGCGCTCAATGACTGCAGTGAGCAAACTATATGCATTCAGCAACTCGCTACAAACTGGTCGTCACACAAGCCTGAGAATCACAGAGCGGCTTATGCAAAATACGCTTTTAGTACACATTTGAGGTTTTATAAATTAAAATGTAAGCAATTCTATCCGGAGATTTTGTATTACTCAAGGTCTCACAACCTTTACAAGTTTATTGCTGAATTCGAATCAGCACAAGTGAAAACTTTTTCCTTCTACTATTCTAAGCAGTTGTGAAGCTTTCGATAATATTTTCATTTTTGGCCCGAACTTTATTTGAAAGCAATATGCAGGGGCAATTAAAGCAGATAATCGCTTCGATTTACGATTTCGCAGCACATCAGTTTTTCACTTTTGTTCTCAAGTTAAGTTTTCTGGTCGGGTTAGATTTGCTTGTTTTCGTGGTCATCACTGAAACAGTCGTGATGCTAAAATAGATACGACGCAAAACTTTTTAAGGAGTTTTAAGGAAGCTGACTTTATCTTGAGTGGCGGTTTCAAGTATAGTGCCTTGTTTGCAGAAATTTTAACGATTGGTATAGCAAAAGACCTGTCAGCTTGTGACCACATAGTACTGAAAAACAAATGGGAAGAAAAGATTTTAAGAAAGAAATACAAACTCGACACTTTTCACTCCGTTGTTTCTTGGGAAGAAGAATATGAAAGTTTTCTGATTTGAAAAAAACACTTTTTGATTTGATCGATCATCCATTTTCAAACTTTGCTTATTCACAAAAATAAATGTTTTCGTATTTGTTATATTATGCTTGCGACATGCTGGTATTTTTGCCAAATAGATACACGTCAAGTGACAGCAAGTTTTCAAAATTGTCGTACTTCGTTATTTACGTAAATGTTTTTGAGTTTGTGTCAAACCTGCAGAAATACTATATTCTTCAATTGGCTGCTCCCTTCTGCCAACTAGATATTTAGCCTTAGGCTTAGGAAGAATTACTAATTGTAATCCTTTGCATTGCTGCTTCACGTTTAAATTATCGCGTTAAACCTGGACAACGTCTATTTTCCAATAAAGATAACCCACGCAACAAGTGACATCGCAGTGGCTCCCAGAAACCCCCAAATCGCCTCGAGCTAAAATCCTCCGTTCAACACCGAGGGAGAACGGGTGATTCGACAAGAACAACACATTCAAAGCTTTTCCATAAAGATAAAAAATTTTGATCTTAAACGCACATTGTTTTCTTCCTATGAACGAATAATGGGCATTTAGTGGCTATGCAAAAACATAAAAGCAATTATGTATTACTAAAAAAAAATTCTTTTTGGGGAGAAGGAACATCAAATCTTGAAGGATTTTTCTCCATCTTTCCAATAATGTACTTGAAATCCACTTGAGTTTAAGGGTTTTGAACCTAAGAGACGTTGAAAAATTTAATTATTTTTTATTTTTTTAGGAATTATGCTTTCATCACCCACCCCCAAGATGCCTAAACCACATTTTTGAAAATGGATCTCATAATCCAGCCCTAGTTAATTATTCAAGCTTGTCAACGAAATAAAAAATCCGATATAGTAACATTGGGGAAAAAAAGTTGAAAAGAAATTAGTTAAACCGTAAATGCTTGCAACTTGAAAGAGACTGGGGATAACGATGCTATTTTGTAGAAACCATTTGGCAGGGTTGCCAGATTGGCCTTTTTAGGCCAAATTTCAGAAATTTGGCCTCGTTTCAAGTTGGTTGGGTTAAAAATTTTAGTTGACCTTCTCTGCTTAGTTTTGGCCTCATCTCAAGTTGGCTGGCCTTGAAAATGTGTTTGGCCTTTTCTACGCTGAAATAGGTGCTTATGAAGGAAAATATTGCTATTCCATTTTTTCGGCAACACATTTGCAAAATGTTTGTGATAAATGCTATATCAGGCGCCTGCATTCTGATATTTGTAATATTTGAGGATGCTATAGTCGAAATTAAGTTCTTGCGTAATCACTAGAAATGTGTGCACTCACTGCACTGTGTAGTGTCTATTGTGCTGTGGGTGCTAAACAGTCCCAATGCTTGCAGACAGGTCTGCGTCTCCGCAATAGAAATGCGATAACTACGTCGAAGTGGAAGGGCTCTTATCATTCTGATCACAAGTGCAGGAGTGAATGGGAGAGATTTTCGTACAGAAAGCTGCCGATGGATCAGTATGCAAAGTATGGCACCATTTTACCCAAAGTGTGCCATTTCACAAACCATGAAAAGACACGGAAGATCAGTGCTCCGGTGCAGTGCCAAGCAAGATTTAACCCCGCTCAGGTGTATTTAAATAATCCACGTCGGTATAATTTGCCCCACTCTGGTAAATTTGTTTCCATATTAACCAAAGCTTACGGAAGCGTTTTAGGTTCACATGCGCGTGTTTGAACAACTCAGAGACTATTCCCAAGCTCAACTGATCCTTAAAAAGAAAGTTGTTGCATGTCGAAAAAATTTATAATTTCAAAAGCAAACACATGTCCCTCCCCAAAAAACGCGTGTAGTACTGTTATAAACGACACGAAAATTACACAAAAACGTCCGAAGTTTAACCAGTAGGCTTCATTGGCGGTCTGTACAAGGTTCACGTCTCTTGATGTGTTCAAAACTGACGGAACCCCAAGCAAAAAAGTAAATTAGATTGAGACATGAAAATGTGATATTTTTGTGAATTCTTGTACATAAGGTGCATCTTGCCCAAACTGAGAAAATTTATTTGCGACAATACCTGCCAATCTACTGCACAGAATCGATCAAAAAAGGAACAAGAAAATGGTTTCAAAGATGTAGCGGTGGAAAAACTTGTTTGGAGTTGCCGCACTTGTTACAAAGGCACAACAGGGTTTTTATTGACAGACTGATGAGCTATTTCACTTCACGTCTCCCAAGAGTAACTTGGGCAAAGACTTGGACACACGACTCTTGCAGACAAATTAATTTATGTAACACAGTAGCAACGTTGAAATGTGCTACACAACAAAAACCAAACTGCATGAAACTCTTACCTTTCAGCAGTCTGGGCAGAAAATTCGAAAGTGTTCCTTGCACACACGAGCTTCACACTTCCGGCACGCGAAACTCATCTTGTTTCGGTGTGACAGACGGCAGAATTGGCAGCGTTTTGCTGCGGCCGGTTGTTGAGGGACTTGCGCCTGTACCGCTGACATCAAATCTGGAAATGTGCTGTGGATGGTGGATGGCGCAGCGGGAGGCAACATAAGGTTGGAAAAACGCCTTTGCGCCAAAGGCTAGATCAAACAAAGTGCCAGTTTCTTCTGAAAGAACTGTCGTTTCAAGGTGGTTTGTGATTTGTGATCTTCATACAGAGTATAAGAATTGACCACGGCTGCATTCAATATCCCATAAAAAACGTAAGAGGCCAGCTTTTGATCATGTGGCTGCATGACTGATAAGAACACATCTGATAAAATGCATCCACACAACCTTTTCCTTGAATAATTCAATAGTAGGCTACATAATAATTTCAGGCTAGCCATTTTCACAAATCACTGGATGGTTATGTATGGAAGAAAGCCGTCAAACGAGCTTTTTGTTTGTCTTGCTTGTGGCACTTGCAAAAGTGACCAATGTCATGTCTTTGCTGAAAGCAAAAGCATTCTGACCGGGGAGTAATTTTCCTTGTTAAACATTACTCGAGAAATTTTTCGTTTGTTTGTACGAACAGTTCCCACATAAGTTAACCGGTAATTTTTTCGCAAACTTTTCACTAGGGGATAAGACGTGAATCAGTTGTCGGCTGTGACATTCCGACCTCTGCCCCTGTACTTCCTGCCAATACCATCACTGCACATCACAATGCAGCTTTGCAGGTGGTACGCCGTCTTGAAACATCAAAGCCAGAGGCAGGTCATCAGCATCAAATATGTTATTTTGGTCACAACTGGACATTTCATTTAATGGCCTACACTCGCGAATTTTCAAGAATGAAAACTCTAGCACACACCTGTGCAACCGAAACCTTTGAAAAGGCAGCGGCTCTCGCGTTTTTCAAAATTCCGCGGTGTTGCATGACAACAACTAATTACATTGAGATATGGCCTCATACAGCGATGTAATTTGGTATATACCGGTATGTTATTTGATTATTTTTTAAACGGCGATACATTGCATTCAAACATTGATGTAAACATAAATAAACCAAAGCGCATGAGAACATAATATCATGACCTCTTTATTACGTCACAGCAAATTTATAACATGTTGAATTACCTCATTGCCGGGATTTTAGGTATTTATCTGGAATATTGAAGAACCAAAAAATTCTCATCAAAAAGCCCTTATACAATCCAGGATAGGTCTTCCGCAAAACTTGGGACTTAACTTCACAATATACGTATAGTACAGTGTATTGTAGTTCGAATCAGATTGTGCCTACATGAAAAGTTATGAAGAGGACTTTTTTCAGAGAGTTTCGGTCTCGCGTGAAGTCACATTTATCAATATGATCCTCCAGATCGAGATCCTCATCAGCCATCTAGATACCAAATGTTTCATTTGTGAGTGCTAGTGAATCGGAACTGAATTTGTCTTTGCTTTCATTTGCATCAAAGTCATACTCTCCATCAGTATCTGATTCACATATGACGTTTTGTTCAGAATTGCTGCAGCCTTTGCAATCGTCACATAGAATCGTACAGAGCAGAACTGACGTCTTGCAGTCACAGGATCACTCACAGCCACTTTCGTAATTGCAGGAAATCATGTTTTACAGGTGCAAGTAGTTAAGGAGTGAGGACTGGTTGCAGCTGTCCGTTTATCAATTCCCAAGCCCATTCAGTCAGTGGCAGCTCCGCTCCTAACCGCTGCTGCACTTTGTTTAAGACTCTTAATGAATGTGTTGCAACCTCTCCAGTGGTGTTGCGTTGCTTGTGTGATTCACCACGAACGGGATGTGCACGAAGGACAAAAATATATGTGTGTGGCGCGAACAAGCAATAATAGAGTGATCCCGATGGAGCGATCTTGGTGAGTGACCTCTGATAATGCTTGTGAACCTGGTGAACAGTTGATTGTGCTTGCTAACGGTGACGACGAGAGTGATCTCGTCGGGTGATCTCTATTGTTGCTTGCTGCCACGGTGCGAAGCTTTGCGCATATGCCGCTCGGGATTTCATATCGCAACAAATGTTCGCTTGCTGCTGCAGATGTCAGTTGTAAAGCTGCGAGCTGAATCTTGTTTCGGGAAAGACAGTTAGCTACCGCCTTCATAAATCCTTTGTGTCTGTGAATGTTCAGAGGTGTTGTGGTCTTGCGTGCACCATAGAGAGTCGGAGATTTCACCATACTCGAATTAAATTTCGAGTGAGAGACCATAAAAGACCAGAGGAACTTCATGTTCTCCCACCAATCACACGGAATATTGTGAAGAGGTTGGATCATTGGATACCTTCACAACAAGTCCTTGCAGTTCATGTTTTTTCTACAGAAGGTTGAACGCTTTCTTATTGCCTTGGCTGTATAAGGCAGATCTGGCGTCACAACCTGCTATGGCATGCAGGAAGAGCAATGTTCTACGATATATGTTTCTTGAAAATGCTGTTGAATGCAGCTAACGGAAAATACTTTATCAAAACATTCTCCAAATATTAGGTTGTACAGGTAGAGTTGTCTGTATTGCTTCGATAAATATTTCATCAAAATAAGCAAGTCTACATCACTTCCAACTACAACGACAGTGTTATTCGTTAACAGCTCAGTTGCTGTTTGCACAATCAACGTATCTGCATCTTCCCCGCATGTTTTACTGGTATGCTTGCAAGTCAGGGGCGCAACGAGGGGGTCAAGGGGGCCCAATTCCCCGGGTTCTGAATCACTATGGGGGCGCCGAACCACTGCGGGGAGCGCTGAAAAGTCTCAACAATGTTGCAAGCAGTTCTTTGAAGGCGTTTTATGAGTTCAAACTGACCGATAAATTTCCTGTGCGGACCCGTAAAATTGGTACTTCCACATTAAATCTGGACAACCACGAAACGTTTCAGCTGAGTTGAATTTTTGCTTCAATTAACGTGCAAAACCGATTCACCTCGCACCAAATAAGTGCAGTGCAGACAGTAACCTCGCTTATTCATCATAATCATCTCTGAAATCCCATGCAACGCAACAATTAACAATTTGACAGTTTTTAGGAGATAAACAGTTACGTTACGCAGTTTTTTTAAGGGAAATATTAGGAACCCAGTATGGACCTGTACGAACCCTATTTCTCTGATTCTAAGGTCCCGATTTATTTGATTGTAGGAACCCGCTGATAATTTTCTCTGATACTATGGACCCGATTTTCAATTCTATGGACCGGGATCGGGTCCCTAAAACACCTCAAAAACTAACTGACGTTACGCAATAAATATCACGTAATTACAATTAATGCTTTTTTAGCAAGCCAAGTCTTTTCGACGTTGTCAAACGTTTTCAGGAAGCCAAGCGTTTTCCAGATAACTGTTGGTGGGTAGAGGATGTATCCTTTCAATCTTCCCTTGCTGGCCCCTGCATACATAACGACATAGTGTTGTGAAAGAGCCTAATTTTGAAGTCTGAATCCGGCCCGAGCCCGAAATCACAAGCCTGAACCCGGTTCGAGCCCGACATGTATTTTGAATCCGGATTTAGACCTGAAAGCCAAATTCACCGAGGGAGTTAAGATATGCGCAACTGCGGAGTAACAAAAAACGTTGTGTTCGGGTATAGCTGCAGGCACACGGTTTATCACACCCAAAATAACAACCACCTTAACCAAAACATAGGCATAATCTGGCACAAACGTTGCATGTTAGTAAACGATAATACTGCGGAATATAATTTTTCTCAAGAAAAAAAGAAACTATCGCCAAACTATCCACGATGGCGCTATAGGCATGACAAGCCGGCTTGTAGGCTTTTTAAAACAAGCCAAGAATCGCATGTGTGATTGATCTCTTTGACGCAAAGCCATCGCCTGCTAATTTCCTCACCGCTGTCGCCTTCTCAAAAAGAGTGTGAGACTAATCCGAGCAGAGAATAAAAGAATGCAGTTGTGTTTGCAAACAGAATTAGCGGAAAAAAATCACAATCACTTCACTCACAGAAGTTACCGCGGTGAGCACAACAAATCTACGTCACGAAAGAAAAAATCGTTACTCCTAATGCTATAAAAAAGTTTTGTATGCAGGCCCGAAATATTTTGATAAAATTAAGCCCGAGCCCTGCCCGATCCGAAAAGCCAGGCCTGACTTACAACTCTGCACCTTGTCAAAAGTTTCATTCCAAGAGTTTTACTGTACTTGCATAACGACACGAAAATATTTGAGATTAATCAAAATGCACAACGGTGAATTGGCAAAAAAGTATCAAGTTTCACCTTTAACACGAAAAGAATATCCAACAAAACTAGGTGTGATGTTCTTGTAAAGCAAATGTTTCGCACTTGGATGAAAACGTTGCTGCATTGTGGATTTGGTCAAACTCAAGTAAATCAGATGACTTACGAACCAATGCATTCAGCACGATCAAAAAGTTTAAGAGTCACGGAAAAAATATCTTTTTTATTTGTTGGTCAACATTGTCGCGACATTGTAAGAAGTGAGGTTAAATGTATATTTTATCCTAATTTCCGAGTCAAGTCCCTACGTTTTGAGCTATAGGTCAGTATACAGCCAGGTAAATACTGTGGGCAACTTCTCCAACGTTTTGATTGAAATCCTGTTCACTAATAGTTGAAGTTTCACTAATAGTTAAAACTTCCCATCCCAAAACTAATTCTCCACAATAGAGCTGCATTTTTGTCTTCGGCAAAAGCTTCGCAGAGATTTGCCTGAAAATCTTACTTTTTAACCTGTACACTAGCATCATTAAATTATACGCTGTATGTTTCTGAATACGTAACAACCAACGTTAAAGCATAGCCCGCTAAATTTCTTCACGAAACAAATAATGGCTGTACTGTGGTCTCTCACATGTGCAGCTGTAATACTCTCACTGTTACAAGAAAATAACCTTTCTAACAGTGTACCACACAGGGTAAAATGTCGGACAAAAGCAGTTAACCATCTTTCACGGTCTCTAGAAATTTGAAAAATTCTAAAAATTGTTTTAACGAAGCTAAAATTTATAAACTAACAGAATCATCGATACCACACCACACTCTGTTTCAACATGAACTTGGCTATGTGTAACCTACCACCTAACATGAAAAGCTCTTCACACAAACGTGACAAACATCACTTTTATTTTTGAAATCACTCCAAATACAAAACCTAAAGAGAAAAAAGTGGGGGGAACATGGCATATTGTATCCCTCCACCTGAAAAAGTGGGGGCGACACGTCCCCCGTCTCCCCCACCAAATTGCGCCCATGGTTGGTAGGCTCAATTGCTTGAGATTTTTGTTGCGGTAATCACAGAATATTCAAATAACTGCACTTGAAAAGCCATTTGAGACGGTATCATCATGAATGCCTAGTGCGTTTCGCAACAATGTCGCGTAGCCGATGCTTGGAGACTGCAGACCGGGAGAATGCAATTTTACACTTTTCTTGTTTATTCAAAGTCCTGGACACACACCCATATCAATAATATCGCTTGCAAAACTCACGGGGGATCTGGCTGAGTTATATGAAAGAAAAAAACATTGTCCATTGTCCAGTTCCCAAGTGCGATCGGCATGCGGGCAAGCCTGTCAATTAGGCAGTTGTATATATCACTGAGCGCTATTGTTTAGTTATAATTCATAATTGATGACAGTAAGGTGCTGTAAGGCGTGAGCCAGTTCAGAGAGGCTTGTTTTGCAGCGCGCTTAGCAAATAGTGTTGGATGATGCATCTCAGAAAGGGTCCGGAGCTGCTACATTAACCACCAGCTCCGGCTCCAGCTAAATTTTAAAAACAGCTCCGGCTCCACCGAAAATGACCGGCTCCGTGGCTCCGGGCTCCGACTCCGTAGCCCTGGTCATAAGCATTTAACAAGCAGACTTTTCAAGCATGGATTATGCTGAAATGTTTTGATGAATCCCCACAAATGAGTGTGTTCACTCTGTATTCTCAATGCTATGTTTGCTATGCTCAAAGAATCCAGCAGTTGCCACGGGCAGAAGAAAGAATGATAATATTAGCACTTGAGCTTGCCAGGCCTCCACGCCCATACCGCATGGATAATTATACATAGCTCTGGTTTAATCATCTCGGCTCTGATTAACTCCAAAAAGCTAAGAGCCTGGAAAAAACTCAACGCATTTCACTATTTCATGCTATTGATCAGGATCGCATTTCAGATAAACATAACACGGAAGCTGAGCGCGTACATCTAATTTATTGGGTTTTGAAAGAAGAGAAAACAAACCGAAAAATAGCTGCCTTGCAAGCCTTGGTGGACCGCATTGGCCATAATGATCAGCTTCGCGACCCTACCATAACAGTTCTGTGGCCGTAACCAAGTTTATTTTGCTATTCTCGGAGCATTTGAGTAATCGCATTGTTTCTGATGTCAAGCAGAGTCCATGCTGGGCTAGCATTGTCGATGAGACAACCAATAATGCTGCAATGTGTTGTCCACTCCACTTGCCACAACCTGACCAGAGCAAAGATTTTCAACTCTGTGCCGTGTTAAAACCAAGCAACGAAACCGAGTGTTTGATGTAACTCTGAATGTTTTCATGAATGTTTCAATGAACGGTCCAGAAAGTCTTCAATAGAGGGGCTTTACTTTTGTGCAGCGGTGCTTGACATTATGAAAATTGACAAAAACTCCACTGATTTATAGTATTTCATATTTCAATTTGGGATTGGGAGCTTTGTTTGGGGGTCTAACCGCACCAAAGTGCACCATAGCCATGAGACTGGGTCCAGAGCAGCTCAATGATAAGGGCGTGCTTGAGAGATTGCTCATGAAATTTGTGATTGAAATGGATAAAAGCAAATAATAAACGGAGAGTGACACAGCGAGCACTAAAGACCCTAGAATCTGCACGTGACCAGTGAGAAACCGATGCTATCACTGATGAGCAACAGCTGTTTAATGACGTTGAAACTGAAAAATTTGTGTTGTAATTTTTGCAAATACCGGAGTACTACTTGTGCACTGTGACTGCCAATACTGTAATAAACAATACGTTTAGGAATTACATTGTAGGTTTTGCTAAAAATAGCGACCTCATAAAATTTCTTGGTGTTTCCTTGAACCAAACCTAAAAAGCCCTGGTTGCAAGTACTTTCATCAACAGCGCATCTGCTTCCGAAAGACTTCAGGCTCGAGCATGTGGGCACGCCAAACGTGTTTCTTCCCCCGGCGGTATCTAACCTCGTTACGCCCCTGCTACAACTTCTAGATGCTGAGGGCATCTACCAATATTCAGCTTTTTACTAATTTTTTCAATCTATTTTCCCTATTTCACTGGCGTATGAGGAAGGTCTGCCAAGCCCTGATCATCCTCAAAACATTTTCTGAGCAATGACATTCTCAGGTGGGTGAACTGATTGGAGTGAAACTTAGTTGTAAAACTATTGCTACTGAGCTACGCAACAAATCATTCGGATATTTTGTTCGGCTTTCCAACAAACTAGTTCTTGGCTGACATTTAAAAGCGTTCTAATGCCTCGTTGTTTGACTACAAGTTTGGGCAGGTGGACCGGAAGCAACAAGCAATATCTATCTCGGATCTTTCGAATTTTATGCATTGGGCCAATTACGTTACTAGACCACCTGTGTTTTCAGTGTATTGAAAACTTGCTCTTAATTATCGCTGTCGGGTTTGCAAGATAATATTTGTCAAGGTGGTTTTAAATCAGAGGTGGGGAACTTATTTACTATCACGGGCCGCATAAATTGTGGATTATTGCTGGTGGGCCGTAAGTAACAACTTAGTATTCTTCAAGCCTACCTTTATCTTACTATAAGGGATGAGCCTTTCTTATTGCATTCTACCTTAAATACCTGGTTGCCATGGAGCTTCGTGTTGACGCGATTCTGTGCTCTGAATTGGGTAACGAAAATAATAATACGGGCCATATTAAATGTTCACGCGGGCCGCAGGTTCCCCACCCCTTGTTGAAATAAAGTCTCTGCCCAAAAGTGCAAAATGATGAATTCTATGCTGGCTGCTTTATCAAGAGAGTAGCACTTTTTAAAGCATTCTGCCAGCGTAGAGTTCATCATTTTCCACTTTTGGACAGAGCCTTGATTTTTGTGTGGAATGATATCTAAAAAAATGGTGAAGTTTAAAATAATGAAAATGTTATCCACTGAGAAGCAAAAAAATATTTTAGCACGTTTTACAACGCAAACCATGCGCATAACAATGAACTAGTCAATTCGTATATGGCCAAATCCAATCCATCAGCACTCCATTAAGAACACTGCAGAGATATACCTTTCTACAAAGCACTGCAAATCGTGATGTACAACGTTTAGAAAATAGTGTGTCTTCTAATTGGATATTTTGGTAAATTTCAATAACTTGAATTAACGACTTTTTCTGCAAAATATATTTCTCCTGAAATTAGCGTCATGAAGAAGATGTTCTCGTCTTAGAATATATACGCTTTTCACGAACATAGGTATTTGCAGGACGACGTGTAGCCTGTCTTACGGCTTTCCCATTTTACAAAATTTAAAAAAATTGTAGGGGGAAACCGGGTAATTGCCCCACGAAATTCTCAAAAACATGTTTAGTTGTTAGGTACAACATCAAGTTACAATCATTTTGCCCCTTCCAAAAATATTAGCTGGTTGCTGCCCTGGAACTTGCTACATATTGTTAATACACAAACAAACAAATACGTTTGGAACTAACTTCAGTATGCGATGTAATGGGTATCGGATTCCCTAAATCAAGAGAAAGATGTTTTTGATGCTACAGCTAAATGATGAAGTGCATTAAAATTTTTGCTGCACAAATCACGAAACAAAGGAATGCATCGTCGCATCATCAGATGTAACAAATTTTGTTTGCAGAAAAATGGTCTTTACACAAAAATGGGCTTGTGCCAAACTTAAACTAACCTTTTAGTTTAAAATAACGAACCTGTTGCGCAAAATCAGATATTGTTGCCTGCCTGCAATAGCATCATTAGCAGAGATTTTTTAAAATCTGAAATAAACGCAAGTAAAACTTTCACATCGAGACTGTAGGAATATCGAACACGGATTTTGCCTCAAGATGCGCCCGCCACGCGTCTGGGGAGGCAAATGGGGGTAGCGCAAAGTTCTTCTACTTCGGGAGACTTGAAAACCACACGTAAACGGCGATCTTGCCATAAGCTAGTGATTGGAAACTGCAACATAACTTCACTCACGAGAAAAGAGCACGAACTGATCAAGGAAACCAGACGATAATCCTTGGATGTTATTGACATCTCTTCGACTAAATGTCGTGGCACTGTGGAGCTGAACAACGGGTGGAAACTCTTCTCCGCGGTTGAGCTAGCAAAATTTGCCCTGGTTGGGGTGGAGATACTTGTTAGTACGCAGCTGGCAAGTTGTGTAGATAAATGGATCCCAGTACGAGGAAGGATGTGCATGATAACGTTGAAGTTGTTAGACTGCTCCTTGTGTTTGATATAGGTGTACGCCCTAAACTCAAATGCGCAGTACCTGGAATTCGTGTAAGAAACTAGCAATCCCCTTCGAAAGGCTAAAACTAACGAATCCACGGTACTTTTTGCACACGTTGTGATAGATGTGAGGGCATGAAGGGTGTGATTGGCTAACATGGTGATGCTGACGTAAGATATAAAGGAACGCTCCTGCTACAACCGTGCTGTAACAACGCACTGTGCATCGTGAACACTTTCTTCCAACACAGAGTTGAGTTGAGCTGATTTTATTTGGCGATCATTGATATTCAGCTAGAAAAAACACAAATCAATGCAAGGACGCCAGGGCATTGAAGGAACCGGAAGGTTGTCGAGTCGATGCCCCTCAGCAGTTAAGATAGCTTTGTTACTGTCCAATTTCAACTCGTGGTGGTGCATATATGTGGGAAGGAGCTGCTAGATGATCAACACAGTTGCGCATCACAGAGATTTGAACAAGTAGGCCCTCACCTGGTGCAGAGATTCGTTAGGTCATCGGTCACTCATTCATTTCTACCTAGTTTCCGTTGACTTGTTCCAATCATTGTTGAATGTTCGTGTCAAAGAAGTGCTGAGCTGTCGACCCACCACTACCCGTAGTCTGCAACTTATGTTTTGAAAAACCAGCAGCGTCTCCATAAACGCGCAGGTCTAGAAGGTCCAACTGAATAAAGTTGGAGGCTCTGGTGGAATAGGATGTGAGAAAGACCTTCGCAAATAGGGTATTGTCCTTGTTTGGAAAGATCTCGGAATGAACAGCGGACGCAGAGGTAGTGTCAGCTATTCAAAGCAGCTGTAGCTTTATTTGTTGCTCGGGTATGGACGGAAACGAATTGGCGTCCGGCGAATAATGGTAAAAAAGTAACTCAGTGGTGGAAACAAGAGGTGAAAGATGCTATTCGAGTAATGAAAATAGCTAGCTTCAAAACAAATCGTCTTTTTCTTTCATGGTTGGCTGAGGCGTAAGCATACGTAGTCCACACGGCGACAGAGTCCAAGATGCAATTTTGCCAAGATTATCTTGGTAAAATTTCGGATCTCCTGCAAACTATTTCCAATTATTGTCAAATCAACAAAATCTTTTGGGAAAATCCGGTGTCTTCGCGACAAAAAATCTAATGCTGCTAGATCCATCAAAAACAAAAATGATGTCATACTCAGCAATGAGAAGGACATCCTTGGCCGATGGCAATGATGTGGCTGGGTCTTATTTGTCGAGTCACAAACGTTTTTTGTTGCGACGCCTTTGGAAATGCTTGCACCAGCAATAAGAATTGAGACACATATTGTCAAAGTTCTTTTACTGAAGAAACAACAAAAGGAAATATGCATCGTTTAATGTGATGTGTGAGCTTGCTTAT